>Ga0207703_10002074_pt1 | contig 17625 bp, 18 predicted proteins | sample KBSSwiS12_FD_184304 | JGI IMG/M metagenome (GOLD analysis project Ga0207703, IMG submission 184304) | Switchgrass rhizosphere microbial communities from Kellogg Biological Station, Michigan, USA - KBS Switchgrass S1-2 (SPAdes) (version 2) | ecosystem: Host-associated > Plants > Roots >...
GCCCCGCCCATGACTGCCCGCGTGAATACCCGCATGTTGACTCCGCTTCTTCGTACAGCGCCGCGGCTGCCCGGCTGTTGCCAAGCTTCCGCCACCGCCTATATCGCGCATGCCTTAGGCTGCGCGGGCCGAACCCGCAAGGACCGTGGCCACGCCGCATTTAATGCCCCCTGAACGTTCGAAGGCTTGCCCCCGCGATGTCGCTGCTCTCCCGCCTGTTCAAGCCCCGCCCGGACGACCGCCAGCCGGTCCGCCCGTTGTGGCACCGCATCGTCGAGCTGGCGCGCGATCCGCGCTGGTATGCGGCGAAGGACAACGGGGGCGGCGGCGTGGCTGACACGGTCGCGGGTCGGTTCGATGCGATCACGCTGGTACTCTCGGCCGTCTTGCTGCGGATGGAGCGCGAGCGGGCGCTGGTGCCCTCCTCGGTGCTGCTGACAGAGCTCTTCGTCGACGACATGGACGGCCAGCTGCGCCAGTCGGGCGTGGGCGACCTCGTGGTCGGCAAGCACATCGGACGGCTGGTGAGCTCACTCGGCGGGCGGCTGGGCGCGCTGCGCGAGGCCTTCGCCGAGGATGGCGATGCCGGACTGGTCGCCGCCGTTGAGCGCAACGTCTCGATGGGTGAGAACGGCGATCCGGCCCGTGTCGCCGCCCTGCTGCGCGCCTTCGCGGCGGCGCTGGCCGGCGCCAGCGGCGGCGACCTGCTCGCGGCGCGGATCGCCCTGCCATGACTCCTGAATTCTCGAGGCTGATCGACCTGCGCCAGATCGGCAACGCACCGGTAAAGCTGGTGGCCGATGAGGCTGAGCGTGCGGCGCTCGCGGCGCGGTTCGGCCTCGTCTCGATCGCGCGGCTCGAGGCGAGTGTGGAGCTGGCGCCCGAGGGCCCGGTGGTCGCGGCGAGCGGCCGGCTCAGCGCCGAATGGGTGCAGCCCTGCGCCGTCTCCGGCGAGGATCTCGCCCAGGCCGCCGACGAGCCGATCGCCCTCCGCTTCGTCCCCGCCCGCACCGATCACACGCCCGACGAGGAAATCGAACTGACCGAGAGCGAGCTCGACGAGATCGAATATACCGGCACCGCGTTCGATATCGGGGAAGCGGTCGCCCAGTCGTTTGCTCTGGCGATCGATCTCTTCGCCACCGGCCCCGAAGCCGAGGCCGCCAGGCAAGCCGCGGGGATCGTCAGCGAAGACGAAGCCAGCCCGTTCGCTGCGCTGGCGGGGCTGAAGCTCAAGAAGGATTAGGTTGGGTCGTGACCTCGCAGTCACCCTCATCCGGCTACGGCCAGGCAGCAAGCTGCCAGGCGCGCCAGCGGAGCCTGGATGGAGGTGAAGCTGCGGTCGTGAACCGACCCTCAGAACGGAATGTCGTCGTCCAGATCGTCGGCGAAGCCGCCGCCGGAGGAACCGCCGCCGCCCTGGTTCCAGCCCCCTGACGAGCCGCCGCTGCCGCCGCCCGAGCGGCCAGCGCCGCCCTGGTTCCAGCCACCACCGGATGCGCCGCCTTCGTTGAAGCTGCGCCCGCCGCCGCCGCCGGCACTGCCGCCCTCGCGGCCCGCGCCGCCCGAGCCGTCGAGCATCGTCAGACTGCCGCCGGGACCGACCGAGATCTCGGTGGTGTAGCGGTCATTCCCCGAGGCGTCCTGCCACTTGCGGGTGCGCAGCTGGCCTTCGATGTAGACCTTGCTGCCCTTGCGCAGATAGCGCTCGGCCACGCCCACGAGGCCATCGGACTGGAGCACGACGGAGTGCCACTCGGTGCGCTCCTTGCGCTCGCCGGTGTTCTTGTCCTTCCAGTTCTCCGAGGTGGCGATGCGCAAGTTGGCAATGCGCCCGCCGTTCTGGAACGATTTCACCTCCGGGTCCTGCCCGAGGTTTCCGATCAGGATCACCTTGTTGACGCTGCCTGCCATCGAATCGCATTCCTCTTGAGTCTTGAACGGCGGGGTAGCGCATCGGTTGCCGGTGGGGCGAGTCTGCCCGTGGGCGCTTTCCCCCGGTTTGGATCGTTCGCGGCGGCGAGACCGCTACAGCCCGAGCGCCACCGCGCTCCAGTAGGTCACCCCGGCCGCGATGTAGGCGAGCGCGAACAGGTAACCCAGCATGAACGCGGGCCATTTCCAGCCGTTGGTCTCGCGCCGGGTGACGGCGATCGTGCTCATGCACTGCGGCGCGAAGACGAACCAGGCGAGAAAGGCGAGCGCCATCGGCAAGGTCCACTTCGCCCTCAGGCGGTCACCCAGTTGCTGCGACCCGGCGGCATCGTCGGCCGCGGCCACGGCGTAGGTCGTCGCCAGCGAGCTGACCGCCACCTCGCGCGCGGCCATTGCCGGGATCAGCGAGAGCGCCATGTCACGGTTGAACCCGATCGGCTCGACCACGACCGCCAGCCCGTTGGCGATGTGCCCGGCGAGCGAGGCATCGACCTGGTTCTGGCCCTCGTGCGCGCGGGGGAAGTTGAGCAGCAGCCACAGCACCACGGTCACCGTGAAGATGATCGTGCCCGCGCGGCGCAGGAAGATCCACGCGCGCTGCCACAGGCCGATGGCCATGTCCTTGAGGCGGGGCATCTGGTATTTCGGCAGCTCCATGATGAACCCCGAGGCTGCGCCCTTCGTCACCGAACGGCGCAGCACCAGCGCGACCACCATCGCCCCGACGATCCCCGCAACATACAGCGCGAGCAGCACCAGCCCCTGCAGCCCCACGCCCAGCCCCACCGTGCGGTTGGGAATGAACGCGGCGATGATCACCGCATAGACCGGCAGGCGCGCCGAGCAGGTCATCATCGGGGCGATCAGGATCGTGGTCAGCCGGTCGCGCGGGTCGGTGATGCTGCGGGTCGCCATGATCCCGGGAATCGCGCAGGCGAAGCTGGAGAGCAGCGGGATGAAGCTGCGGCCCGAAAGCCCGACGCCCGCCATCATCCGGTCCATCAGGAAGGCGGCGCGGGCCATGTAGCCCGAGGCTTCCATCGCCAGGATGAAGAAGAACAGGATCACGATCTGCGGCAGGAACACCACCACCGAGCCGACACCCGAGATGATTCCATCGGTCATGAGGTCGCGGGCGAGGCTTGGCGGCATCGCGGCGCGCACCTGGTCGCCCAGCCACGACACCCCGCCGTCGAGCGCATCGGCAAACGGCGTCGCCCCGGCGAAGACCGCCTGGAACACAACGAACAGCAGCGCGAACAGGATGACCGGCCCGATCCACGGATGCAGCAGCAGCCGGTCGAGCTTGGCATGCAGCCGATGCCGCCGGGTTTCCGAAACGATCGCCGCCTCGGCGATGGCATGGGCCGAAAGGCGGCGCTCGGTGAGATCGATGTGCGGACGCGGGTGATCGGGATGCGGGGCGGCGGCCCGCGCTTCGGCGCTGGCAATCGCGGCGGCGAGCTCGTCGAGCCCGCGGCGGCGGACGGCAACAGTGGGGATCACCGGCACCCCCAGCGCCCGCTCGAGCGCTTGGGGATCGAGCACCAGTCCGTCGCGCTCGGCCAGGTCCACCATGTTGAGCGCGACCACCGTCGGCCGCCCCAGCGCGATCACCTCCTGCGCGAAGACGAGATGCTGCTCGAGGTTCGAGGCGTCGAGCACGACGACCAGCACTTCGGGCGCGGCCTCGCCGGGGAACTGGCCGAGGATGACCTTCGCCGTCACCGCCTCGTCCGGGCTGGTCGGGTGCAGCCCGTAGGAGCCGGGCAGATCGGTCAGTTCGACCGGCTCGCCCGAAGGCAGGACCAGCCGCCCGGACTTGCGCTCGACCGTAACCCCCGGATAATTGGCGATCTTCTGGCGCGCGCCGGTGAGCGCGTTGAACAGCGCGGATTTCCCGGCATTGGGATTGCCGACCAGCGCGGCCGAACGCAGCCGGGTCATGCCACCCGCTCCCCCTCATGCTCGGGCACCGGGTCGACCACCATCGCAGCGGCATGGACGCGGCGCAGCGCCACAGTCATGCGCCCGACGATCACCGCCAGCGGATCGGCCCCGGCAAACACCCCGCGATGCGCGACCGCGACCCGCGCGCCGGAATCGAGCCCGAGCGCGCGCAGGCGCTGCGCTTCCTCATCGACCAGCCGGTCCCAGTCGACGCGGACGATGCGTGCGCGCTTGCCGATCGGGAGTTGGTCGAGGGTCATCGGGGCGCAGTGCCGTATGTCACGGCTAATTGCAAGCGGTTCTCAATAAGCATCGGCAAAGTCTCCCGCACCAGTCACTGCGCGAACCGTTCGCAACAAGCCTTGATCGAGATCAAGCGAGACAGACGTCCTGAAACCGCATCGGCCCGCGCCGGCAGGTGCCCATTCGGGCCTCCCCTTCAAACGCCACCGCTTGATTGGGGAAGCAGAACCCTCAGCTCGCCGGGTAACGCAGCCGCCCGAGCAACCGCATCACGCTGAAGCTCTCGTCACGCGGGCGCAGCAGACGCGCCTTGGCTTTCTCGAACCGCATGACCCCGGCGATCCGCCGGTCGAGGAAGGCGCGGGTATCGGCCTTGCCCTCGCTCTCGTCGGCCGCCCATGCGAGCAGCGTTGCGGCATAGAGCGCGGCCAGCGTGGCGCGCTTGGTGTAGTGGTTGAAATCGGCCGCCGTGTCGCCGGCCAGCCGCCACATCTTATCCGCGCTGGCCCACGAGAGCTTGGCCGTGCGCGCGGCATTCTGCGGCATGGCCATGATCGAGAGCGCGCGGCGCAGCGCCTCCTCGCGGCCCGCCAACGCATCGAGCCGGAACTGGACAAGGCTGCGGATCCGCTCGCGGATCGGGAGATTGCCCAGTCGCTCGGCCGGGAGCGCCTCGGCCATGTCGGAGTCGATCCTGGCGATCCACGCCGCGATCAGGTCCATCGCCCCGCCCGGGAACGCGAGCCGCGCAACCTCGGGTTTGACCCCGTGCGCGGCTGCGGCGTTGGCGATCGCGTCCTTGCTCCAGCCATCGAATATCGCCGCGTCGGCCAGCGAAGGGGCCAGCGCGAGGCGCAGTTCGTCAAGCGTGAGATCGGAAAAGTCCATCGCCGGATCCCCTGTCAGAATGAGGGCCCATAGCTGCGCGCGCGCTTCGCGGCGGCAGCCTTGGCGGCAGTGTCGAGTTCGGCCACCAGCGGGCTGTCCTTGCCCAGCAGCTCGGCATAGTCGTGCGCGGAACGGCCCGAATTGTCGGCCCGGAGGGGATCGGCGCCGGCTTTGACCAGCAGCCTCACCAGATCGACGTTGCGCCGGTGGACCGCGGCGATCAGCGGGGTCTCGCCGCTGCCGTCGGGATCGTTGACGCGCGCGCCGCTGGTCACCAGCTCCTGCACCCCGTCGGTCCAGCCCAGGTTCACCGCGATCGCCAGCGGGCCCACGCCCTTGTCGTTGCGCAAGTTGGGATTGGCGCCCTTGGCGAGGAGGAACCGCAACCAGGTGAGATCGCGCCGCTGCGCCACAAGGTTCAGCGCGGTATCGCCGGTGGTCACGTCCTTGGTGTTCACGATCGTCGGCGTGGCGCCGATCGCCTTTTCCACTTCCTCGCCATCGGCCTTCTTGACCGCATCGAGGAACTTGTACCCCGCGCTCATGAACTGCGCCGCCGCCGGCGCCGGCGCCAGCGTCACGGCCAGCGCCGCGCTCGCGAGGCCAAGCGCCGCGGCCATCCGCATTCCACCCAGTGTGCCCAACCGCAGCCGCACGCCGTAACTCCCTGTAGCATGGCCCCAAGCGGACCCTTGCAGGCGGCGGTTTAGCAGAGCATGAACCGGCGCGCCATGACGAAGCCCTATGTCCACCCTGCCCGAACGGCGCGTACCACGCTCGGCAATCGCCTCCTCGCCGCGCTGCTGCTCGTCGCGGCACCCGTTGCGCTGGCCGGCTGCCAGCAGCGCGAGACTCCGCCGCTGGCCGGCGCCGCGATCGGCGGCCCGTTCACGCTGCAGGACAAGGCCGGCAAGCCGGTGCACTGGTCCGATTTCGCCGGCAAGTGGCGGATCGTCTACTTCGGCTACACCTACTGCCCCGATGCCTGCCCGACCGACGTCGGCATCTTCATGAAGGGCTTCCGCGCGTTCGCCGCCGAGCATCCGGACGAGGCCGCCAAGGTCCAGCCGATTTTCATCTCGGTCGATCCCGAGCGCGATACGCCCGCCCGCGTCGGCGAATTCGCCGCCGCCTTCGGACCCCGGCTGCTCGGGCTGACCGGAACGGTCGAGCAGGTGGACCAGGCGGCCAAGGTCTTCGCGGCCTATCACAGCAAGGGCCAGCCGACCCCGGGCGGTGGCTATCTCGTCGATCACAGCCGCGCGACCTACCTGTTCGGGCCCGACGGCCAGCCGGTCGCGCTGCTGCCGACCGACAAGGGGGACAAGGATGGGCCCGCCGCGGTCGCAGCCGAGCTCGCCAAGTGGGTGCATTGAGACGGCCCGGTCGATGACGTCCGCCCCGCCTTTCTGGGAACGCCCTCTCGCCCGCCTCTCGGCCGAGCAGTGGGAAGCGCTGTGCGACGGCTGCGGCAAGTGCTGCCTGCACAAGGTGGAGGACGCCGATTCCGGCCGGATCTGGCCGACGAACGTCGCCTGCAAGCTGCTCGACCTCAAGACCGCGCGCTGTTCGGACTACAAGCACCGCCGCCAGTTCGTCGATGATTGCGTGCGGCTGACCCCGGCGCTGGCCGGCCAGCTCGAGTGGCTGCCCGATACCTGCGCCTACCGCCTGCGCGCCAACAACGAGCCGCTGCCCGAATGGCACTACCTCGTCTGCGGCGACCGCGAGGCGGTCCACCGCGCGGGCGTCTCGGTCGTGGGCAAGGCAATCAGCGAGGTCGTCGCGGGGCCGCTCGAGCAGCATATCGACTGGGGCGACGAGGAGCCGATGGAAGTCGAGCGGGCTGAAAACGAATGATCCGGCGACGAATGAGCCGCCGGATGGCCCGCCGATGACCTTCGGCCTGCCCGACTGGCTGCGCCGCTCGCCGGCCACGCCCTCGCTCACGCTGCAGGCGCCCGAGGGCGGCCGCACCCTGCCGATCGAGATCCGCCGCCTCGCCACCGCGCGCCGCCTGACCCTGCGCCTCGCGCCCGACGGCAGCGCGATCCGCGTGACGATCCCGCGCTGGGCGCCGACCCGCGAGGCGCTGGCCTTCGTCCATGCCCGCAGCGAATGGCTGGAAAGCCAGCTCGTCCGCCTGCCCGTGGCCGAGCCGCTCGCGCACGGGGCCACGCTGCGCTGGCGCGGTGCGGCGCACGTGCTGGTCCACCGGCCCGAGCACCGGCGCGCGGTGCGCGTGGGCGACGGCACGCTCGAGATCGGGGGCCCGGTCGATTCGCTCGCCCCCCGCCTGCGCCGCTGGCTCCAGGGCGAGGCGCGCGCGCTGTTCGCGCAGGACGTTGCCGACTATGCCCCGCGGGCCGGCGTTTCCGTCCCCGCGCTGGCGCTCACCAACGCGCGGCGGCGGTGGGGCTCGTGTTCGGCCGAGGGCACCGTGCGGATCAACTGGCGGCTGGTCATGGCACCTGACGAGGTGCGCCGCTCGGTCGTTGCGCACGAAGTGGCCCACCTCGTCCACTTCGACCATTCCCCCCGTTTCCATGCACTGCTCGGCGAGCTGTTCGAGGGCGACATCGCCGCCGCCAACCGCTGGCTCAAGCGCCACGGCCGCGAGCTTTACGGCCCGCTGGGCTAGGCCGACGCCCGGCTGGCAACGCCCGACCTTTCCCTTTCACGCCCCAGCGCCTATCTTCCCTGCATGCTCACCGTCGGCAAGTCATCGTACTGGAAGAACGTCCACCCCGCGGGCGCGATCGCCGATTTCGTCGGGGTGTGGCGCGCTGCGGGCAAGCGGCGCTGGCCGTTCGTCGCCGCCGCGCTGGCGATGACGATCTGCGTGTTCAACGTGATCATCCAGGAATCCTGGCGCGGCCCGCTGCCCCGGCCCGAGGTCACCTACATCAACTCGTGGCCGGCCGACCGCTCCGATGCCGAGATCGAGCGGGATATCATCGCCAACCAGAAGCTGCAGGACCGCCTCGCCAGGGAACAGGCGGCGCGCGATGCCAAGGTCAAGGAGATCTACCGCACGCTGGGCAAGGTCTCGGGTATGGATACCGCCGCGATCGAGCGCCAGGCCGCGATCGACGCCGCCCGCGAGAAGGCCGAGCATGACCGGGCAATCGGCCTCAAGCCTGCCGGCCAGCCTGCCGCTCCGGCCCCGGCCGCCCCTGCCGCTGCCGCCGCCGCCGCCGCGGAGAAGCCTTCTGGCCGCTGACGCCGCCGACCTGCGCTGGCTCGAGGCCGCCGCGCGCCTTGCTACGCGCGGGGTGCCGCTGAGCCGGCCCAACCCGGCGGTCGGCGCGATCCTCGTGCGCGATGGCCGGCTCGTCGGGCGCGGGTGGACCGCTGCCGGCGGACGCCCTCATGCCGAGGCCGTCGCGCTGGCTCAGGCCGGTGAAGCCGCGCGCGGGGCGACACTCTACGTCACCCTCGAACCCTGCGCCCATGCGAGCGAGCGCGGCCCCGCCTGCGCCGAGCTGACCGCGGCCGCCGGGCTCGCCCGCGTGGTCGTCGGCTGCGGCGATCCCGATCCGCGTACCGCCGGTCGCGGCATCGCCAGGCTGCGCGACAGCGGCACCGAGGTCGATCTCGTCGCCTCCGCCGCCTGCGCACTAAGCCTCGCCGGCTATCTCACCCGCGCGCGCCTGCGCCGGCCACACGTCACGCTCAAGCTCGCGCTCTCGGTCGACGGCTGCATCGCGCTGGCCAGTGGCGAATCGCAGTGGATCACCGGCGCCCCCGCCCGCGCCCACACCCATGCCCTGCGCGCCCGCGCCGACGCGATCCTCGTCGGCGGCGGCACTCTCAGGGTGGACACCCCTCGGCTCGACGTGCGCCTGCCCGGCCTCGAGGCCCGCAGCCCCGCGCGCTGGGTCCTGACTCGCGGCGCTGCACCGGCGGGCTGGACCGCCCTGCCCTCGCCCGAGGCCATCGCCGATTACCCGGACGTGCAGTATCTGTTCGTCGAGGGAGGCGCGCAAACTGCGGCCGCCTTCCTCGCCGCCGACCTCGTCGACCGCCTCGCGATCTACCGCGCCCCCATCGTCATCGGCGGCGGCCGGCCCGGGGTCGCCGACCTCGGCCTGACCTCGCTGGCCGAAGCACACGGGCGCTGGGCGCTGGCCGAGCGGCGGACGCTTGGCAGCGACAGCCTCGAAGTCTACGAGCGCCGCAGGGCAACCTGAGGGATCTTGCATGTTCACCGGCATCGTCACCGCCATCGGCACCATCCGCGAAGCCACGCAAAAGGGCGATCTCCACGCCGTGATCGGCTGCCCGTGGGACCCGGCCGGCATCGCCATCGGCGCGTCGATCGCCTGCTCGGGCACCTGCCTCACCGTGGTCGAACGCGGCGGCACGGTGGGTGACGCATGGTTCGCGGTCGATATCTCGGCGGAATCGGTCGCGTGCACCGTTCCCGGGCGCTGGGTGGTCGGTGGCCGGCTCAACCTCGAACCCGCGCTGCGCCTCGGCGATGAACTCGGCGGCCATATCGTCACCGGTCATGTCGATGGGGTGGGCGAAGTCGTCGGGGTGTGCCCGGAGGGCGATTCCCGCCGCATCGGCATCGCCGCGCCGGCCAGCCTCGCACCCTATCTCGCGCCGAAAGGTTCGATCACGGTCGATGGCGTCTCGCTGACCGTTAACGACGTAGCCGACCAGCCGGACGGCACCTGCCACTTCTCGCTCAATCTCATCCCGCACACCGCCGAAGTCACCACCCTGGGCGATCTCGGACCGGGATCGAAGGTCAACCTCGAGATCGACGTGCTCGCGCGCTATCTCCAGCGGATGCAGAGCCTGCGCGGCTGACCGGGAAAGGCGGGCGCCCGCTCGCCCACCTCCACCCGGTCCGGAAAAACCTGTGTCAGGCCGCGATAGTGAAGACCAGATCGCCGATGTCGCGCAGCCGCGCACGATAGAGCTCGGCCCACTCGCGATGCAGCCTGCGCAGCGCCTCGGTCGATTCGGTTTCCGCGCGAGCCAGTTCCTCGGCCAGGCGGCGGCGATAGAACGCCAGATCGCTTTTCATGATTGCCCCCGCACATCACAATGAACAGGTAAACCTTTGGATTAAAAGCGATTCGAGTCAATCGTTCGACTCGCCTGCGTTCGAATTCTCCAAATTGCGAACTGCCGAACAGGCGCAAGTCATTGTATTTGCGGAATTTTTATTTAGGGACGATCCACGGCCGCTAATACCTACAATGTATTGAAATAATACGATTTATTCCCGGCGTCACTCCCACGCACAAAAAAGGCGCGCACCGCGAGGTGCGCGCCCTTCGTGTTTGCCCGTAGGGGCCGCGACTCAGAAAGCGTGGCTCAGCCGCAGGAAGCCCTGATCCGAACGCAGGCTGTGGCCATCACGCACCCCCGCATACTGCAGGGTGACCGTGGTCCGCGCGCCGAGCGCCGCCTTTAGGCCGCCACCGAACTGGTACGAGCTCTTGTTGAGCCGCGGGGTCGAGACCTGCCAGCTGGCGGGCCCGAGGACCACCGGCCGGACCAGCGAGCTGCTCCCGTCGATCACGTAGTTCCACGCGGCGTTGCCGACCAGCGAGACCGGGCCGAGGCCCACCGCCGCTTCGACGCCCAGCTTGGTGCTGGTCGTGCTGCGCGTCACACGCGGCAGGGTCAGCGCGGCCGGAGCGGTCGGATTGAGCTCCTGCGCGGCCTTCGCCTTCAGGTGTTCGTAGCTGATGCCGGCCACCGGACGGAGCGCCACATTTCCCAGCGCCAGGGTATACCGCGCTTCGATCGCCGCATTGGTGGTGTGCACCTCATAGCGCGAAGTCGCGGTGCTCACGCCCGTGGTCAGCGTCTGCAGGCGCGAGGCGTGGACGTCGGTGATGCCCCAGCCGGCCGTGGCTGACACGGTCAGCGGGCCGAAGTCGTGCGAGGCATAGCCGAACAGGGTGAACCCGTTGGCGTCGGCGCGGCTGCCGATGGTGTTCGTCAACTCGTTCTCCGAGTAGCGCGCGCCCACGCCGACCCGGGTCTCCGGGGCGTTGATCACGTGGAAGCCCAGCGCGAAGCCGGTTTGCGCGTTGCGGAAGCGCGAGGCGCGGGCATCAGCCTTGTAGCGGCCCACTTCGTAGTAGACCGTACCCCACAGGCCCGGCGCGCCGGTCGGCTCGAGGCACTTCTCGCCGTCCTGCTTGCGCTCGGCGCAGCCCTCGCGGCCCACCATCGTCCCCGCGGCATTGATCGCCATGCGGGTCGTGTCGGCCGAAGCATCGCGCGCCACTTGCAGGGCATCGGCATGGATTTCGCCGCCAAGCTGCTGGAGCGCCACGCCATAACCGGCAGCGTCATAGCCATAGAGGCTGTCGAACAGCGACTGCAGGTTGCCCGTGCGGCTGCCCGCCGCCGGACGCACCGCGTCGAGCCCCGCACCGGCCGCCACCGCGTTGGTCTTCCATCCCGAGGCCGTGCCGAGCGTGGCGAAGCTGCCGGGGGTGACGACCAGGTCGATGTTCTGCGCCCCGTAGAGCACATCGAACCGGGTGTTCGCGGCGAGGCCAGTGGCCGGCTGGACTACCGAGGCGAAGGCGCTGCTGCCCACGGTTCCGGTGTTGTCCGACGAGGCGACGATGCGGAACTTGTCGCCCAGCACCGGGGTGAAAGTGTTGTTGGCCGCACCGGTGATCCCGCGCAGGATCGGGGTCAGCGTCCCGCCCGCGGCGAACGACGCGCCGGCCACCAGGTCCACGCGGTCATACGAACCCGCGCCGCCCGCGGCGCTGTAGGTCCGTCCGTCCACTTCCGCCCGGTAGAGCGAACCGGCATTCATCACCAGCGGGCTGCCAACGATTGTCAGCGTGCCCGGGCTGTTGCCCGGCGAGATCACACCGCCATTGTTGATGTTGACCGCGGCGACGATCCGCCCCCGGCCGTTGAGCGTAGCCCCGGCGTTGATGTTGAGCACCAGCGTCGAGAGCGTGCCTGCGACGTTGATGCCGCCCTGGTTGACCGTGACGCCGCCGTTGACGAGGTTGATGCCCGAAAGCATCCACATCCCATTGCCGATCTTGGTCAGGATGCCGGTTCCGGTAATCCCGCCACTGAATTCGACGTCGTTGCCATTGGTGTCGACCACGCCGCCAAGGTCGGTGACCGAAAAGGACACGGTGAGCGGGCCGCCCGGGACCTGGTCGATGTGCAGCGTGCCGCCATTGAAGATGGGCAGCAGGGTGCCGGCGTTCAGACCCGAGAGGGCGTCGATGACCGCATCGTCGATCGGCTTGGACTGGCCGGTGATCACCGCGCCGCGCACCACGTCCTTGGTCGGATCAAAGGTGATGTTGGCGTTGGGGGTCGGCACGACTCCGCCGAAGGCATCGACATAGACGTAGCCCGAGTGGCCGCCGTAGGGGCAGTCCACCCCGACGAACAGCATTTCGTAATCATGACCCGCGATGGTCGAGATATCCTCGACCTTCCAGTCGCTGGTGACGAAGCCGTTGCCGGTATCACGGAAGAAGCTGCCTGCGTTCTTCGCGGTGTATGCGCTGTAGGTGATGTTGGTGAGCACCGTGTTGGTGGTCTTGTCGGTCACCTTGATCAGGAAGGCCGGGCTGTCGTTCTCGCCATGTGACGGCTCTAGCACCGCGTTCCAGGCATAATAGAGCTTGTTCGAGTTGTAGCCGGTGATGGTCTGCCGGAGGGCAGTCGCACTGTAGTCGTTCACCGGATCGTTGATCCGGGCGGCGTAGTTGCCAGCGAAGACGACCGGGATGCCGGTGATGTTGTCGATCCCGTTCGTCGTGAACGAATCGTTCTGGTTCGCCACCACGATGGTTTCCTTGGTGGCCGGACCAGTGAACCAGTTCATGTCGATCGGATAGCTGGTGGCGCCGACGGAGCCGCCGAGCGTTTCCCATCCGTTGAAAGTGCCATCCTCGAACCCTGGATTGACCACAGTTCCGGCGGTGGTCGCATAGGCCGGTGCCGCAGCGGCGGCCGCCAAGAGGATTGCTCCAGTAATGGCCGTGTTCAACAGGCGCGCGGCAGCGCGAGGCGAATGCCCCTTGTTCGTCCTCATAATATTCCTCCAGAATGGGTGTTTAAACGGAGAGTCAGTACCCAATCATCCCGCCGTTAACTTCAATCGGCGTCGCGCGCATTGTAAAAACACGACATCGGCAAACGTTTGATTCAGCGCAAATCCGGGACTTTTTTGTACTGTGCGTGCAAACCTTGCGCGAAACTTACGCCTGATCCTCTGCACCGCTATTTACCACCGTTTCGCCAGGCAATTGCCGCCGCGGGTGCAGTTGACCTGTGCCGCAGGGTCGGCGAGCTCGCCGAATGGCGCAATGCGGCCACGGGCCGCCGCTGCGACCGGCCCCGTCCGGGCGCGCCGGCGTTGGTGAAACGCAAGTAACCTTCGTTCACCTCTCGATCCCACCGGAGCCCGCGCAAAACGTTTTCCTACACGCCCACCCTCTGCCATCCTCCTCGCGCAGACCTTTGCCTTGCGCTCTTTGACAGCTGGAACGTGAATTGCGCCGCGTCAGCGTCACCCATGTACTGGGTGGCCTAAATCCTGGAAAACGCAGGAATAACCCTTCGAAAAACAGGGTGACACCGTGTCACCCTGTGTCACCCGTGCACTGTCCCGCAACGGGAAAGGGCGCGGCAGGACTTCGCCCCCGCGCCCATTCGCAATCCGGATGTGGGGATGCGGCTCAGCCGGCGGTCACGTCGGCCAGCGCAGCGATGAACCGGTCGATGTTGCCCACCGTCAGCCCGGCCACGTTGATCCGGCCCGAGCCTGCCATGTAGACGCCATGCTTCTCGCGCATGGCCAGGATCTGCTCAGGGCTCAGCGGCAGGACAGAGAACAGGCCGTTCTGGGTCCCGAGCGGGGTCAGGTCGACGCTGCCGGCGGTGCCCGCGGCGGCGAGCTTGGCCCGCACCTGGCGCATGCGCGCCCGCATCTCGTCGAGTTCGGCCTGCCACCTGGCGACCAGCGCCCGGTCCTCAAGGATGATCCGTACCGCGGCCGCTCCGTGATCGGGCGGCATCGACCAGGCGGCGCGCGCCAGCGCATGCCCGTTCGACAACGCCGCGGCGACCGTGGCGGAATCGGCCATCATCACGTAGACCGCGCCGACACGGTCGCGATAGAGCCCGAAGTTCTTGTCGCACGAGTAGGCGATCAGCGCCTCGGGCACTTCGGCCAGGACCTTGCGCAGGCCGTAGGCGTCTTCCTCCATGCCCTCGCCCAGGCCCTGGTAGGCCAGGTCGATGATCGGCAGCAGGCCCTTGGCCTTGAGCATGCCGGCGATCTCGTCCCACTGCGCCGGGGTATAGTCGATCCCCAGCGGATTGTGGCAGCAGCCGTGGAGCAGGATCGCCTCGCCCGCCTCGGCCTGGCCGATCGCGAAGCGCAGCGAGTCCATGTCGGCAAGACCCGACTTGGTGGCGTGGACGAAGCTCTTCAGCTCGAGGCCGAGGTCGGCAACGATCTGGGCGTGGTTGGGCCACGACGGCGTGCCCATCCAAATCCGCGCGATTCCCGCGCGCTTGGCCAGAGCGAGCGCGAGGCGGACCGCGCCGGTGCCGCCCGGCGTCTGCATGCCATCGATGCGGCCGTCCATGGTCGGGTTCGCCGTGCCGAACACGTAGGGCATCAGCGCGTGGACGAAGTCCATGTCGCCCTCGGGGCCGAGGTAGGCCTTGGAATCCTGCGTCTCGAGCAGCTTCTGCTCGGCCGCCTTGATCGCGGCGAAGACCGGGGTCGCGCCTGAATCGGTGCGGTAGACACCCACCCCGAGGTCGATCTTGTCGGCCCGCGGGTCGGCGTTGTGGAGCTTGATCAGCGCGAGCAGCGCGTCGGCCGGCTGCTGCTGAAGGTTCGTGAGGACGGTGCTGCTGGACATGCGCGCGCCTTTAGCGGCGTTAGCGCATGCAGCAAAGGCTTTTCGGGACAGCCCGGCCGATCTGCCGGGGCAGCCTCGTGCAACCCGTCAGAACGGGAGCCACCGCGCGGTCTTGCTGAACTTCATGTAGCCCGCGTTGAGGCCCAGCCGCAGCCCGACGCCCATCCGCACCGGGATCAGCACGACATCGCCGCGGCGCAGATAGCTCACGTGGAACCCGCCCACCAGATAGGCCTGCCCCTCGCCCGCTCCGAAGCGGTGGTAAAGGTCTTCGGTGTTGTAGAGATTGTAGACCAGCACGAAAGTGTTGCCCGCGCTGGCGCCAAGGTCAAACCCGATGGACGGCCCGGTCCAGTAGACCGGCTTCTGGCCTTCGACCTTGTGGTAGAGCGTGCCCGAGCCGTAGCGCAGGCCCACGACGATCGCGCCGCCGCCTTCGCGGCCGACGACATAGGCATTGGGCTCGCCCTGCTTGGCGAGCAGGCCCTTGATGAGGTCGGCGAGGCCCTTGGCGCCCTTGCCGAACACGCCTTCGGCCGCGCCGATCAGGTCGTCTTCCTTGTAGGTCGCGCCCTGTTGGCCGGCCTTGACCGGGTTGGTCGCGGCCTGCGCGGCCGCGCGCTCCGCATCAGGCGAAGTGACCACCGGGTTCGCGGTCGGATCGTTCGGCAGCGGGGTGCTTTGGGGGGGGCTGGCGGAGGTGGCCGGATAGGTCGCCGGGTTCGCCGCCGGGTAGGTGGCGACAGGCGCGGCGTTGATCGAGGGCGCCGGGCCGCTCTTGACGAGATCGCCATCGATCGCGGCATCGGGATCGACTGAGCGGACCTGTGCGGCGGCGGGCTGGGCTCCGACTGCCAGCACCGCACCGGCGAGCGCGGCCAGCACGGCCCCGAAGCGGCGGCGCCCCTGGGGATGGCGGGCGAATGTCCAGTTCGGCTTGTGCATGATGCTTCCCATCCCTTCGCCCGGCCCCTCGCGGCGTGCGTGTCTCGCTTGAGAATCCAGCCGTGCCGCCCCTGCAATGAACCGGCGATGAGCCGAGTCGGTTTTGCGACCGGAGGAGTCTCCAGCCCCGGCCGCACGGCCCGACGCGCCGAAATCGCGCGCACCCAAATTTCCCGCCGGGAGAGACTTGCCGCCCCCCAACCCCGCCGCTATAGGCCGCGCTTCGCCGCTGCGATCCGGAGACGTGGGTGAGTGGCTGAAACCAACGGTTTGCTAAACCGTCGTACTGGTAAATCCGGTACCGAGGGTTCGAATCCCTCCGTCTCCGCCATCACCCCTCAGAATAGCTGGGGTTTCCACGCCCCAACGGCTTCCTGCCCGTAACTACGCCCAACATGGGTTTGCGGCAGTCACCGGTTGGAGGCGAACGGGTGCGGCGAAGTTGCGCAGGTATCGCGCGCGCCCGCGCGTGAGGGTTGCGACAGAAGATGCCGGGTTAGCGTTTGCGTGACGATTCCCAAGCGGCCCGGCCGGGGAACCACCTAGCGATTTCGGCTCCCCCTCCAGGATTGTCCCGTCAACTCTGGACGCGCGCAAATTGGATCCGCTGCGGTCCGGCTGGGGGATGCGCCAGAGATTGCGCCCGCCCCTCCCTTGCGAATTCGATCCGGCGGGGAAATATCTCTGCATGAGAAGGTGGGCGGTCCAGCGCGCCTCCGCTTCCAAACTTTACACCCGCCCCCGCTGATGCACTCAGCGCGCACCCGTGCGGTTGCGCGCAGCCGGGCTGGGCCGAATACCTGCCGGATGTTGAGGAGCGGAGCCAAAAGCCGACCATCCGGAATCGACCACATTGCGGACATACGGCGACAAAGTTAAGCAAGACCGGATCAAGCGGGAGGGCATCATGCGGCCGACGTCAATTGCCTGGTTCGAAAGGCTAATATTCGGATCGTTTTTGCTTGGAGCGGTTCAAAGTTATTTGGGATGGGATAACGCAGTCGCGCTCGCATCGCGGGCTGGGAAAAGCGCCGGATTCATTGTTTCGATCCAGCTTTTTGTGTTTGCATTGATGGCAACCTTGACGCTCTTGGTATCGCGACGCCGGAGCAAGATTGCGATGTGGATCAGCATCCTCTTATTCATTGGAGGGTTGCCGCCTGATGGTTGTTTTGCGAGGCGACTTAATGGGTGAAAAGTGGATAACTGCGGTGAAACTTTTTTCTCAGACGATTGCATTCGGGCTTCTATTCACGCCCCCATCTAGAGAGTGGATGACACGCAAGGCTCATTCGGCGGAAGTCTTTTCATAGTTCGAGCCGGTTGAATTATGAAAATGGGGTGTTCTTGACGTCCGCTAACCCCAACATTTCGGACATTCAGGTGACTAGCCGCGCGCCCTGAATCCGGACCGTCCGGTTTTGGGGACCGGCCTCCGCCGCCTGAAGCGCCCCAAACGAATCCGCCACCTCGACGTACGGGCCTTGGTTCGGTTCCGGAAGTGACCCGATGATCGCCCTCACGTATTTACGGGTGCCGCTCCCATCCTGCCGGCCTCCTCGCTAAGCTCAAGTCCTTCTGCCACGCCGGGCCAGCCGTTTGCCTTCCTGAATGGCGAACAGGGCCGGGCGCGCCAGGGAGACGCCATCCTTGGGCGCCTCGAACAGCGCCATGCCCTGCCAGGTGCTCCCCACGAAGTCAGGTGCCCACGGCCGAATACCCGATAGCATACCCGAACGGACGCCCCACTCAGTCAGGTCTCGCA
>Ga0207703_10002076_pt1 | contig 17618 bp, 15 predicted proteins | sample KBSSwiS12_FD_184304 | JGI IMG/M metagenome (GOLD analysis project Ga0207703, IMG submission 184304) | Switchgrass rhizosphere microbial communities from Kellogg Biological Station, Michigan, USA - KBS Switchgrass S1-2 (SPAdes) (version 2) | ecosystem: Host-associated > Plants > Roots >...
CGTGCCATCGGCACCGATGAAGCGCACCCGCATCAGGCGGCGACCCGTTGCGCGGCTGCCGCGGCCATGATGCGATCGATCCCGGTCATGATCTCATCCTCACTCGTGTACCGCCCGAAACCGAGGCGGATGCTGCTCCGCGCTTCAGCGTCACTGAGCCCAAGCGCGCGCAGCACATGGCTCGGCCGGCCGGACCCGCTCGCACAGGCGGAGCCAGCGGAGAAGGCAATGTCGCGGAGCCCCGACATCAGCCGATTCACGTCCAGCCCGTCGCGGCGCACATTGAGGTTGCCATGATAGCGATGCTCGACCGATCCGTTGATGGTCCAATCCCCGCCAAGGCGCTCGATCGCCAGCCCCCACAGTTGCTCGGCGTGCGCGGCGTCATCTTCGCCAAAGTCCATAGCGAGGCGCGCCGCAGCGCCGAACCCTGCGCAGAGTGCCGGCGACAGCGTGCCGGACCGGCCGGCCGCCTCCTGACCGCCGCCATGGAGCAAAGGCGCGATCGATACGCCGTCGCGGATCCACAAGGCGCCGATCCCCTTTGGCCCGTGGATCTTGTGCGCCGAAATCGCGATCAGATCGCAGCCATCGGGAATCGCGATCCGGCCATAGCCCTGCACCGCGTCGCACAGGAACAGGGCGCCGGCCTCGTGCGCGAGTGCCGCAAGCTCGGCGATCGGCTGGATCACGCCGATCTCATTGTTGACCAGCATCGCCGCCACGAGCGCCGTGCCGGGCACGATGACAGCTTTGGCGGCGGCGAGATCGATCAGACCATCAGGGCCGACCGGCAGAACCGAGACCGCCCTGCCCATAGCCGCCAGCGCTTCGACGGTGTCGAGCGTGGCCGCATGTTCAGTCGCGAGCGTTACGATCGCGCCCGGCCCGACGCCTTTCAGCGCCCAGTTGATCGCCTCGGTCGCACCGCTGGTGAAGCTGACCGTGCCACCCGGCGGCAACAGCGCCGCCACCATCTCGCGCGCGACCTCGACCGCAGCCTTTGCCGCCCTGCCGGGCGCGTGCGCCGAATGCGGGTTGGCATGCTGATTTTCGAGCCAGGGCAGCATCGCGGCCAGCGCCTCGGGCGCGAGCGGGGTGGTCGCCTGATAATCGAGATAGATCATGCCGCGAACGCCCGCGCCGAGCGCGAGATTGAGCGCCATTCAGCGACGAAGCGGTCGATATCAGCCGCGGTGGTCGTGCGGCCGAAGCTGACGCGCACCACTTCCCGCGAAGCATCGACGCTCCAGCCCATCGCCCCGAGCACATGGCTGGGCTTCATGCTGCCCGACGAGCAGGCGCTGCCAGCCGAGACGGCGATCCCGGCCATGTCGAAGCGGATCAACTGCGTCGTCGCGGCCAGCCCGCGCATCCGGTACGCGCCGATCGCCGGATGACGCTGCTGTCCACCAGCCACAATGTCGCCGCCCGAGCGCGCGATCGCATCGTCGAGGCGTGCCCGCAGTGCAACCATCCCCTCGATGTCTTCGGGCACATCCAGCGCCGCTGCGAAGCCGAGTGCGCCCGGCAGATTCTCGGTGCCGGGCCGATAGCCCCGCTCCTGCCCGCCGCTCGGCATCAGCATGCCGAGATCACGCGCCAGCAGCGCGCCAATGCCCGGCGGCCCGCCGCGCTTGTGCGCCGAGATCGCGACGAAATCGGCATGAGCGGCGACATCGGCATCGGCGCCCGCAGGCATCTGCGCCGCATCGACGAGAAACAGCCCGCCCGCCGCCTTGATCCGGGCAGCGAGGGCGACGATCGGCTGACGCACGCCCGTCTCGCTATTGGCCCATTGGACCGCAACCAATGGCCGGCCCGGCATTGCCAGTGCCGCTTCCAGCGCCTGCACATCCACCAGACCGGACGAATCGACAGGCACAACCGCAGCATTCGCCGCAGCGCGAATCACCGAATCATGCTCCACGGCCGAGATCAGGCAGCGACCAGCCACCGATCGTGCAAGCGCGATGCCGAGCGATTCGCTGGCGCCGCTGGTGAAGAGTATCTCCCCCTTCCAATCATAGGCCGCCGCGATCCGCGCCCGAGCGTCTTCGAGCGCCGCACGCGCCGCGCGCCCCTCGGCGTGCGGCGAGGACGGATTGGCCCAGCGCGCCATGCCATCCGCCACCGCCGCGGCGGCTTCAGGCAGGATCGGGGTCGTCGCGGCATGGTCGAGATAGAGGCGGTCGGGCAGGATTGTTGTTCCAATTGCGAAAATGGGCACGTCGCCTATATAGCGCGCACATTCCTGCGCTCCACCCGAGCGCAACATTATGTCAGCAGGTCAAATGCCAGAAGTTATTTTCCCCGGTCCCGAAGGCCGTCTCGAAGGCCGTTTCGCCCCAGCCCCGCGCCCGCGCGCACCGGTTGCGATGATCCTGCACCCGCATCCGACCGCCGGCGGCACGATGAACAACCGCATCGTGCAGGAGCTCTACAAGACCTTCCAGCGCCGCGGTTTCGCTACCCTGCGCTTCAATTTCCGCGGCGTCGGCAAGAGCCAGGGCGCCTTCGACAATGGCGTCGGCGAGCTGTCCGATGCGGCGAGCGCGCTCGACTGGGTGCAGAGCTTCCACCCCGAGGCCTCGACCACCTGGATCGCCGGCGTCAGCTTCGGCGCCTGGATCGGCATGCAGCTGCTGATGCGCCGCCCGGAAATCCGCGGCTTCATCTCGATCGCGCCACCCGCGAACATGTACGACTTCACCTTCCTCGCCCCCTGCCCTGCCTCAGGCATCATCATCCAGGGCGAGGCCGACGAGGTGGTGACACCGCTCGCGACTCAGAAGCTGGTCGACAAGCTGCGTACCCAGAAGCACATCACCATCCACCACGACACCATCCCCAAGGCGAACCATTTCTTCGAGCACGAAATGCCCGAGCTGATGGGCAGCGTGGACAAATATCTCGACATGCGGCTCGACCCGAACTCGCCGATTCGGTGATGTTTTTCCCTCTCCCAGCGGGAGAGGGAGGGAGCCGCTTCAGCGGCGGAAGGGTGAGGGTGAGTTGCGGCGCTCGTCACCCTCATCCGGCGCTTCGCGCCATCTTCTCCCGCCGGGAGAAGGATTTTTACAGCGTCCAGATCACTACATTGGCGATCAGCACTACCGCCATCACCAACATCAGCACGCCCTTCTTCACGTCACGCTGTTTGGCGATGAGCACGCCGCCGCCGATCAGGCAGGCGAAGGCAGCGAGCATGGCGATGGCGGGTGCAGCGGCGGCGATGCCGGCAAGTGCGGGCGTCATGGCTTCTCCCCCGCCAGCACCGCGCCATAAGCGGCGAGATCGACATTGCCGCCTGACAGGATGACGAGGGTGCCGGCCGTCACATCGACCTTGCCGGCGAGCAGCGCGGCGAGCGCGACCGAACCACCTGGCTCGACCACCAGCCGCAGCCGCTCCGCCGCCCAGCGCTGCGCTGCGCGAATCTCCGCCTCGCTGACCGCGACGCCCTGCACGCCGCGCCGTGACAGGACGTCGAAGGTCAGGGAGGAAACGAGCGGCGTCTGGAGCGCGTCGCAGGCAGTCGGCGGCGGATTGGGGCCGACCGGCTCGATCCACCCCGCCTCCAGCGAGCGGCGCATATCGTCCCAGCCCTCGGGCTCGACCACCGTGATCATCGCGTCGCGCAAGCCCAGCGTGATTCCAGCCGCGAGCCCGCCGCCGCCACAGGGCACCACGACATTCACCGCGGGGCCGAGCCCCATTGCCTCCATCTGTGCCTCGGCCTCGAGGCCGGCGCTGCCCTGCCCTTCGATGATCCACGGGTCGTCGAAGCTCGGCACCAGCACCGCGCCCCGCGCCTCGGCGAGCTGCGCCGCGATCGTCTCGCGGCTCTGAGTCGCGCGGTCATAGCTGACGACTTCGGCGCCGAGCGCGAGCGTGCCGTCGCGCTTCGATTTCGGCGCATCGGCCGGCATCACGATCACCGCCGGCATGCCGAGCCGCTTCGCCGCCCAGGCCACCCCTTGCGCGTGGTTGCCCGAGGAGAAGGCCACGACGCCTTTTGCCCTCAATTCAGTGTCAATTGCCGTCAGCCGATGCCAGGCGCCGCGCAGTTTGAACGCGCCGACCGGCTGCAGCGACTCCGCCTTGAAAGCCACTGAAATCCCACGGATTTCCGCGACGAACAGCGGCGATGGCGGCAGGATTGCTGCAATCTTCGCTGCAGCATCCCGCACCCCGGCCCTGGTTGGCTGTCGCACAAATGTCACATCATGTCTCCGTCGGTCCAATTCCACTTTACATTCAAGAAAGTCGACCCTATTTCGCGCTTCCCGCTGCCCCATGGGACTTCCAACCGCAAGGCAGCTTTCGTCCGCCATTAGGCACTTGGAGGTCCCTTGAGTTGCACAAGCATCATAGCGCGCTGGGGTTAGCGACCACCCTTTCGACCGCCTCGCGCGGTTTCGAGATCGCTAAGCACGGACCGGTTCAGCCGGTAACGCTTATTCGCCCGCACGCCGCATCGCGTGCAGCCCGATTCTTCGTCGAGAAGTTTCCGGGCCGCTCGATGTATGCGGTCAAGGCGAACCCGTCTCCCGACCTGCTGAAGGTTCTGTGGGAAAGCGGAATCACGCATTACGACGTCGCTTCGATTGCCGAGGTACGGCTCGTCGCGGCCACGCTGCCAGAGGCGACCCTGTGCTTCATGCACCCGGTCAAGGCCGAGGAAGCGATCAAGGAAGCCTATTTCACCCACGGCGTCCGCGTCTTTTCGCTCGATTCGATCGAGGAACTGGAAAAGATCGTTCGCGCGACCCGCGGGGCGCCTGACCTGACACTCTGCGTCCGGCTGCGGGTTTCGTCGGAGCATTCGAAGCTCAGCCTCGCGTCGAAGTTCGGCGCGGCACCCGGCGAGACCAAGGCGTTGCTGTTCGCGGCGCGCCAGGCTGCCGATGCGCTCGGCATCTGCTTCCATGTCGGATCGCAGGCAATGACGCCCGAGGCCTATGCCCAGGCGATGGAGCGTGTTCGTGCCGCCATCGTCGAGGCGGCGGTCACGGTCGACGTGATCGATGTCGGCGGCGGCTTCCCCTCGACCTATCCGGGGATGGAGCCTCCCCCGCTCGAGCGCTATTTCGAGACGATCCACCGTGCGTTCGAGAGCCTGCCGGTCAGCTATTCGTCCGAGCTTTGGTGCGAGCCGGGCCGGGCTTTGTGCGCCGAGTACAGCTCGCTGATCGTGCGCGTCGAGCGGCGCCGCGGCGATGAGCTCTACATCAATGACGGTGCCTATGGCGCGCTGTTCGATGCAGCGCATATCGGCTGGCGCTTTCCGGTCGAGCTGCTCCGCGAGCCGGACAGCCGGGCGAAGCTGATGGAGTTCAGCTTCTACGGCCCGACCTGTGACGATATGGATCACATGGCCGGCCCGTTCCTGCTGCCTGCCGATACCCAGGCCGGCGACTATATCGAGATCGGCATGCTCGGCGCCTATGGCTGCGCAATGCGGACTGCGTTCAACGGCTTTGGATCGGACGAGACGGTGATTGTCGCGGACGAGCCGATGGCGTCACTGTACGCGGGCGACGAGCGCGAGGTCGCTTCGAACGTCGTCACGCTGTAACAGGCGAAGACTAGAGCCTTCTTCCTCCCCTCCCGCTTGCGGGAGGGGACCGAGGGGTGGGCTCGCGTTATCAACAATCGGTGCGTTCGCTCAAGCCGGGCGCCCACCCCCTAGCCCCCTCCCGCAAGCGGGAGGGGGAATAAGGAGATATTCATGACCAACCCAATCAACGACACCCGCAAGGCCGAACTGCTCTCGACCACGGTCGAGCATATCGACATCACCAGCTTCGACGCGCGTCCGATCGTCGATGCGATGAAGAAGATGAGCTTCACCAGCCGCGATCTCGGCCGGGCAACCGACATCTACAACCAGATGCTCGCCGACCCCGATTGCACCATCTTCCTGGTCATCGCGGGCTCGACCTCGGCGGGCGGCTGCATGGACCTCTATGCCGAGCTGCTCCGCAACAACATGATCGACGGCGTGGTCGCGACCGGTGCGTCGATCGTCGACATGGATTTCTTCGAGGGCCTTGGCCACAAGCATTATCAGGCGCTCGAAGTGCCGGACGACGACACGCTGCGCTCGCTGCTGATCGACCGGATCTACGACACCTATATCGACGAGGAGCAGCTCCAGGACTGCGACCACACGATCTACGAGATCGCCAACAGCCTTGAGCCGCGCCCTTATTCGAGCCGTGAGTTCATCCGCGCGATGGGCAAGTATCTCGTCGAGCATGGCAAGAAGGACAACAGCCTCGTCAAGCTCGCCTATGAGCATGACGTGCCGATCTTCTGCCCGGCGTTCGTCGACAGCTCGGCGGGCTTCGGCCTGGTCAAGCATCAGGTCGACCGCGCCAAGGAAGGCAAGCCCTATATGGTGCTCGACGCGATCGCGGACTTCCGCGAGCTCACCGACATCAAGATCAAGGCGGGCACCACTGGCCTCCTCATGATCGGCGGCGGCGTGCCGAAGAACTTCATCCAGGACACCGTGGTCTGCGCCGAGATCCTCGGCCATGACGATGTCCAGGTGCATAAATATGCGGTGCAGATCACCGTCGCCGACGTCCGCGACGGCGCCTGCTCCTCCTCGACGCTGCAGGAGGCCGCCAGCTGGGGCAAGGTCAACACCGGCATCGAGCAGATGGTGTTCGCCGAGGCCGGCTCGGTGATGCCGCTCCTCGCCAGCGACGCCTATCATCGCGGCCTGTGGAAGAACCGGACGAAGCGCCGCTGGGGCGCCAGCTTCGACTGACAGCCGGTTAAGTTGCAAATCCGCACCGATTAAGGCAGCTTCCCTCGACAACAAGAGGGGAGCTGCCTGACATGATCGAACATAGCCCGATCCTCGCGCCAATCGTTGCAATGGTCGCGTGGAGCCTGGTGATGTGGGTGTGGATGTACGCCACACGCATTCCGGCGATGAATGCTGCCAAGATCGACACGATGAATCTCGTCGGCGGTAGTGGCGAGGATTTGAGGAAGGCCATTCCGCCCCAGGCGCAATGGCCGGCCGACAATTACAATCACCTGATGGAGCAGCCGACGCTGTTCTACGCGATCGCGCTGGTGCTCGCCCTGCTTGGCACGGGTGGGGGCGTTAACCTCATGATCGCCTGGGCCTATGTCGCGCTTCGCGTGATCCACAGCCTCGTCCAGGCGACCTTCAACCGGGTGATCATCCGTTTCGCGATCTTCTCGCTGTCGACGCTCTGCCTCATGGCGCTGACGCTCCACGCGGCGATGCGGATTTTCTAGCGCGGGCTGGTGCGGGCAGGATCGGTGCCTGTCCCGTCGCGGCGCGCGCCGCGACCGACGGCCGCTTGAAGTCAACTTCGCGGATGCTGAAATCGGGCGACGCCGAAAGAACGGATTCAAAAGGCGAATTGGCCATTAGTTCCTCCCCAGCGGAAGATACTGAGGGTCAATCACGTCGTGATGATTAGGTAAATTCAAGACGGCGCACCAGCAATATTATAACGCCGCAAATCGTATTAAATACCCGGTTAATCTCACATTATTTCCGACTCAACTCACGAAGTATATCGGAAATGGTGGCAATAATCACCATTGCCGAGTGGCGAATATACAGGGCATGCTCGTGTAGCGAGTCGCAGCAATGGTCGAATGGCACGACCATGGACGATCTGCGCGATGGCAGGCACCGGTGATCAATTTGATCGCCGGGTGCTCGAAGTTGGAAATTCACGGGCAAGCCCAGTGGGGAACAGGGGAGCGACATGTCCAACAAGATCAGCCGCGCGGAGTATCTGAATTCTCATCCCCGGGCATCCGCATGGGCAGAACTCGCGGCCGCGACCAATGAGCAGATGCGGATCACGCCCGGTCCGGTCAAGCTGGAGGAGGACAGCTTCAAAGGCAAACGGGCGCTCATTCTCGGAGCCGGCGTCGGCGGGCTGACGACAGCTTATGAATTGCTGTTCCACCGCACCGGCATGGAGGTCACGGTCCTCGAAGCGCAGAACCGCGCGGGTGGGAGGTGCCTCTCGCTGCGCACCGGCGACACGCTGACCGAGGACGTGGACGATTCGCTGTTCGGGTCGAAGCCGGGCGAGACGCAGGTCGTTCGCTTCGAATGGCCGGTCGGTGACGCCGAGCCCTATCTGAACGCCGGCCCCGGGCGCATCCCGTCGGCACATAAGCGCCTGCTCAGTTATCTGCGGGAGTTCGGCGTCGCGATCGAAGTCTATGTGATGAATTCGATGTCGAACCTCGTCCATATGGACAAGGGACCGTTAAAGGGTACGCCCCGGGTTTATCGGCAAATCGACCACAATCTGCGCGGCTGGCTCGCGCAATTGGTCCATGAACATGCGCCGAACCTTCTCAATGCCCCCAGCCTTGCGATCCCCGAGAAGGAGCAGGAGGCTTTGGTCGAGCAGCTCAAGTCGCTGATGATCACCTTCGGCGAGCTGGACGCCGATGGCCGCTACGCGCCCACCGCAGGGGCCCCCGGCTTCGAGAACGCGATCTCGCGGGCCGGGTTCGACGTTCTGCCCGGAGTGTCGGCGGGAGAGATCGCCGAGGCGATCAACCTCCAGGATTTGCTGGCGTCGGAATATTGGAAGCAGACCCGCTTCTATCAGCCAGTCGATTTTCTCTGGCAGCAGACGATCTTCCAGCCGGTCGGCGGGATGGACCAGGTTCAGCGCGCTTTCGTTCGCAAGGTCGCGGAACTCGGTGGAACGATCCATCTGAACAGCCCGGTGACGTCGATCGACTGGGATCCGAACCACCATGAATTCGTCGTCCAGGTCGCCAAGGTCGGTTCTAACGAGACGATCGAATACCGTGCCGACTATTGCTTCTCGAACATCGCCATGCCGTTCCTCGAGAAACTGCTCTCCGAAGACCTGCGGGGCGGCGGGGACAAGAGCGGCTTCGCTCTGCCGTTCAAGCAGGGGCTCGACGCCGTGTTTGCAGCGCAGGCTCGCCCCCGCATCAACCCCCGGGGCGAATATCAGGACAAGTTCCTTGCGGCGACCACCAAGGTCGGTTGGCAGGGCGATCGCACGCTGTGGCAAGGTCAGCTCATCACCCACAAGCATGAGAAGGATCTGAAGCTCACGACGATGGTCGTGCCCGACCGCGAGGAAGGCGTCGTACCGATCTTCGGCGGGATTAGCTGGACCTCGAATGAAATCGTCCAGATCTGGTATCCCTCGACGGCGTACCATGATCGTAAGGGTGTCGTGACCGGCGCGTATAATTTCGGCCAGACCGCCTATGAATGGGGCAAGAAGACGGTCGACGATCGGCTCGATCTGGCCCGCGAGGGCGCGCGGCAATTCGGCAAGAAATTCGGCAACGGACTACACGACGGCCTCGCGATCGCATGGCAGAACATGCCCTATATCAAGGGCGGCTGGGCCTATTGGCAGTCGGTCGGAACCGAGGAGGAAGCCGCGCGGCACTTCAACAATCTCAGCCAGGGCACCGGCGTCTACAACGCGAAGGGCAAGTTATCTGCGCCGGTGTTCTTCGTCGTCGGCGACCAGCTCTCATCCCTCCCTGGTTGGCAGGAAGGCGCGATCGCCGCCGCGCTCAACGCCCTGACCCGCATGGCGCGGCCCGACCTCGAAATTCCGCATCTTAGAAAACTGCCTGACACCAGGCTCCTGGTCGAAGGGATTTAGCGGCGCTGGCTACCTCACCATGGATCAGGTGCGCCAGCACTACGCCGATCCCGGACAGTTCAACGGCTACGCCTGACGCGCTGAAGCCCACTACCCTCCAACGATTTCGCTGATCTGCACGATGGGCGCGATGTCCGTATAGTTGGCGACGTCCGCGGCGATCTCCGCGCGGTGGGGAGCGAACGCCTCCTGGAATGTACCCAGGGTCGGCGCGTAGATGTGGCACGCCGCGACGAACTGCGGCGCGCTTCCGGGTTCGCGACCCGCAAGGCCCTTGTCGATCTCGTAGCGCAGGCAGGCATCGCCGAGCCGTTCCTGGATCAGCGGCATGTGGCGGGTGCGGTAATAGTCGTGATCGAACTTCGAGCCGCCATCGGCAGGATAGTAGACGCTCATCTTGATCATGGTCGGGCTCCTTCCTGAACGCCTCTCCGAGCGTCCGAGGGGCTTTTCTAGAGCATCGACTCATAAAGCGCATCCAGGCTTTAGGTGACGAGAGCAAGGCAGTTTTCGCTGTTCTTACAATGCTTTATCATACATTGTACAATGTTCTGTACAGTTGGAAATGTCAGCAAAATGCCTGACATTCACAACACGCCGCCCCGATTCAACCGCTGCGGCCGCCGCGCTATCCAGCACAATGGCTACTCGGAACGAACGGAGGGAAAACCGATTTAACGCTCGATGCTTAGAACAGGCGCTTCATCGCCCGTTCGAGCATCACCAACTGCCAGAGCGTGCGGCCGTGTTCGGCGCGGCCGGCGCGGTGGTCGGCGGCGAGGCGTTCGATCGCGGCGGGATCAAACCAACCGGAGCCGGCCAGCACCCGCGATCTGGCGAGGCCCGCCGCCTCGTTGACGAGCGGGCCGCGGAACCAGGCGCTGATCGGCGTGACGAAGCCCATTTTGGGCCGATAGAGGATGTCGCGCGGCAGATAGCGCTCCATCGCCTTCTTCATCAGCCATTTTCCCTGCCCGCCCCTGAGCCGCATCGATGCCGGGAGCGTGGCGGCGAACTCGACCAGCCGGTAATCGAGCAACGGCTCGCGCGCTTCGAGGCTCACTGCCATGCTGGTGCGATCGGCCTTGGTCAGGATGTCGCCGGGCAGCCAGTGCTGGAAATCGGCATATTGCGCCCGGTCGAGCGCATCGCGCGCGGGGGCGTCGCGCATGCTTCGGATATAGCGATCCTCGGCGCGGTGGCCGCCAAGCGCTCGACGCGCCTCGGCGGTGAAGAGCTTGGCGCGCAGCGCCGGTGTCGTCACGCCGACCGAACGGGCATAGGCCTCGGCCCCATCCTCGGCGAGCGCGAGCAGGGTCGTCTTCGCGCGCAATGGCTGCGGCGCCCAATCGGCCTTGGGATAGAGGCGCCCGATCGTTCCGAAGACGCCCGAGCGGATCGCTGACGGCAACAGCCCCCGCACCCGCTCCTCGGCGGCCTGGAATTTGTAGCGGCGATAGCCGGCAAGCGCCTCGTCGGCGCCGTCGCCCGACAGCGCGACCGTGACATTCTCGCGAGCGAGCTGGCAGACGCGGTAGGTCGCCAGGGCAGAGGCATCGGCAAAGGGTTCGTCAAAGGCCCCCACCAACGTGTCGATCAGCGCGAAATCGTCCGCCGCGACGACGCGCTCGCGGTGCTCGGTCGCGAAACGCTTCGCGATCGCGGTGGCATAAGCGCGCTCATCGAGCCCCGCCTCGTCAAAGCCGATCGTGCAGGTCTTGACCGCGCGCTTCGACGCCTCGGCCATGAAGGCGACCACCGCCGAGCTGTCGACGCCGCCGGACAGGAAAGCGCCAAGCGGCACGTCCGCCACCATCCGCGAAGTCACCGCATCGCGCAGGCGCGCAAGCAGTTCCTCCTGCAGTGCCCTGGTGGATCCGGTCGCACGCCGCGAGAAATCGACACCCCACCAGCGCGAGGGCGCGGGCACCGGCTTGCCGCGCTCGATCAGGAGCGAATGGCCGGCCGGCAGCTTCTTCACGCCCTCGACCAGGCAGGCATCGTCCGGCACATAGCCGAACGCCATAAAGTCCTCGACCGCGCGGATATCGGGCGATCGCCGCAGCAGCGGATGCGCGAGCAGGCCCTTCAGTTCCGACGCGAAGGCCAGTCCGCCGTCCGACAGCTCGACATAATGGAGCGGCTTAACGCCAAGCCGGTCGCGGGCGAGGAACAGGCATTGCCGACGGGAATCATGGAGCGCGAAGGCGAACATACCGTTCAATCGCTCGAGCATCGCCGGGCCCCATGCCGCCCAGCCATGGAGCAGGACTTCGGTATCGCCTTTGGTAGCGAACACCGCGCCCATCGCCTGGAGCTCAGTGCGGAGCTCGGCGAAATTATAGATCTCGCCATTATAGGTGACGGTCAGCGCGCCGTCGGCGCTCGCCATGGGCTGCGGACTGCCGGCGACATCGATGATCGAAAGGCGCCGGTGCCCGAGTCCCACGCCGGGCGCTGTCCAGACCCCGGAACCGTCGGGCCCGCGATGCGCCTGCACATCCGCCATCGCGGTGATGCGCGCCGGATCGACAGGTTTTGGCGTGGCGGGATAGAAGATCCCGGCGATGCCGCACATGGCCTGACTTTACTCCCCCGCGTGTCCCGAACCCGTCCAGGAACGGGTGCCTCTCGCTACCCTAGACAAGAAGGCGGGCGCTTCGACAAGCTCGCGCGACCGGAAAAGCGGCGCATGTCAGCGCAGCCCGGCGCTGCGATCCGCCAGCCGATCGATCGGGCCGAGCGCCTCGAGGAATCGCTCCATCGCGAAGCGTGGATCGCGGCCCGGCAGAACCTCGGTCGATATATGCACCGCGACCGCGCGCTGCGGGCCGCCAAGCAGCTTCGCCTTCAGGGTTTCGAGCTTCACCAGCGTATCGTCATGCGTCACCACGTTGCCGACCCTGTACCAGGTTACGATCTGGCGTTCGACCGGCCCGGGCGCAGTGACGAGCATCACCGAACCGCCGGCGAGATCGGGCAGATCGTCGACCCGCACCCAGACATCGTCCTCGCGGAGCGCGCCGATGCCGAAGGAGACGAGCTCCTTGCCCTCATGCTGGCTGCCATAGACCGCGATGGCGAGATCGACCGTATCGCCCTGCCCATTCTCGTAGCGCCCGATCAGATAATGATCGGCGCCCGGGTAATAAGGCGACCAGGGCGCGCGCGCACTCATCTGCGCCCGGTGCCAGCCCGGTATTTCCGGGAGCGATATCGACGCGGGCAGGATTTGCGCGCGGCCGGCAATCGCCCCCGACCAGGCCGGGAACATGGCCGCCACCGCCAGGGTCAGCGCTGCCACGACGAGCACATCGATCCGCCGCTTCGGCTCATCCTGGAGCGTCGCCGGATCGAACACCGGCGCATCGGGCGCACGGTCGAACCAGCGCCAGCCGATCGCGAGCACCGCCGCCATCACGAGCCCGAAGAAGATCCAGCCATAGACGATATGGTCCATGCCAGTCGCCCGCTCGACCGAGGTGAGATAGGCCGCATAGATCGTCCCGAAGGCGCGCAGGCCGTTGGCGATAACCGGCACGATCAACGCTACGACCATGAAGATCGCGCGCCGGCGCCATGAGACGAAGCAGACATTGGCGACCAGCGAGCCATAGGCGATCATCGCGATCACGAACTTCGCGCCTGAACAGGCTTCGGCGACTTCGAAATAGCCATTGGGGATGGTGATCAGCACGCCATCGACATGGGCCGGCACGCCGAACAGATGGAGCAGCGGCATCGTCATGGCGACAGTGACGGTCTGGAGCGGCGCTTCGAGCCCCTCGCCGAACGGCACCAGGAAAAAGGCGTAACAAAGCGGGAAGAGCAGCGCGCGTGCCACGTTCGGTCCGAGCAAGGTGACCGCCGCGCCCTGGAGCATCATCACCAGCCCGAGATGGCGTGCCAGCGCCACGCTCGCGGCGTCGCCGAGCAGCCAGCCAAAGCCGCCGACCGCGACCAGGGCCAGCCCCGGCCACCACGCAACCGGCTTTACCCGCGCCAGCTCGGTGCGGCGCTGCCACACCAGCCAGGCGATGACCGGCGCGATGAAGAGACAGTGCCCGAAGGTCGTGCTGGTCCACCAGATCGTCGCGAGGCCGACCGTGTCGGTGTGGAACATCGTCAGGAGGATGACCGCGACCGCGCCAAGGATCGCCGCGTGGCGACGCCAACCGGCGTCGAAGCCGGCAGCTCTGGTCCCGGCCGCAAACTCAGCCGCCGGCACAATCATCGTCACGCCGCTGACTTTCGGGGCGGCGCCTTCACCCGGATGCCTAGGATCGTATCGAGCGGCGCGAGGCACGCCTCCCAGCTGTAGCGACGCTGGACCTGCGCGCGCGCGGCATTGCCCATCACCGCCGCACCGCCTGGATCGTCGAGCACGGCGATCACCTCTTCAGCGATCTCGCCGACAGTCCCGCCGACGCGGATGGTGCCGCCATGGTCAATGCCCTCAGCGGCAGCCGCGGACGCAACCACCGGCCGCGCCATCGCCATCGCTTCGAGGACCTTGTTCTGCACGCCGCGCGCGAGCTTGAGAGGTGCGACCACGACCGAAGCAGCCGCGATCCAGCCGCGCACATCGGCGACTTCCCCGGTCACGATCACCCCGCGCTGCTTCGCGAGCGCCTTGACCGCCTCAGTCGGATTGCGGCCGATGATCGCGAAGCGGGCGTGCGGGTAGCGTACATGAATATGCGGCAGGATCGTCTCGACGAACCAGATGACCGCTTCGATGTTCGGGCGATAATCCATCTGGCCGGTGAAGACGATCAGCGCACCGGTCGAGTCGATCCGCTTGAACTGGGCGGTCGGATCGAAAAAGCTGGTATCAATGCCGTTCTCGACGACATGGACCCGTTCGGCGCCGGTCTTGGAGCGGAACAGTTCGGCTTCGGCCGGGCTGACGAACAGGCTGGCATGGGCACGGTTGGCGACGGCGCGCTCATGGCTGAGCAGCATCTTCGCCTCGCGCTTCATGAACCATTGCATCGGCCCGGTCGACGTCTTCGCATAGGCGGCGAACTTGGCCGAATCCATGTCGCAGAAATCCATGATCACGCGCTGGCGCGGCCGGGCGGGGAGATATTGCGCCATCTGGCTGGAGAAGACGTAGATCGTATCGATCGAATGCCGGGCAAGGATATTGTCGACGGCTTCGCGCAAGGGCCGGTTCTCGAATGCCGTGAGCGATATCGGTTTGCGGCCGAAGAATGCCTCGAGCGCGGCGACCGCGCGCGGCTTCGAGCGCCAGATGATCGAACGGTTGCCGGTCAGCTTTGCCAGGCCGCCCTTGCGCTTCATGTCGCGTGTGTCGTCGGCAAAGGCGATGAGATGGACGCGTTTCCGCTCGGACAGGAATTTCAATATGTTGAACCCGCGAATCTTGTCGCCGCGATCAGGCGGGTACGGCACGCGGTGCGCCAGAAACAGGATATCGCCCATCAGCCGAGTCCTCGGGAAATATGCGGCCCAATTCGGTTTGCGGCCCAAAGCGGCAGCTTCTTCCAGGCTTCGACCTTGAGGCGATAGCGTGGGTTCAATGGATTGATCTCTCGTGGCGCTCCCCCGACAGCCACGCGTTTAACATACATTAACGGAACCGGCTGGAAACCCCAGTTTTTCTTGAAGGCGGCTGGACCTGTGCCAGTTTTGGATCGGCCGAAATCAAAGCGCGTGCAGCCCTTCGCCCGGGCATGCGCCATCAACGCGAAATACATCCGATCATTGGCACGGAGCGCGCGCGCTGCATTGGTACCGCCGCCCCAATAAGGGAAGACGGTTCCATTGAAATACAGGCTCAGCACGCTGGCCACAGCCGCTCCCTGGCTCCGAACGGTCAGGATATCCGCGGACTCCCCAAATTCGCGCAACACCGCCCGAAAGAGCTTCACCGGGAAGACAGGCGTCCCCAGATTACGCACCGACTCGGCATAAACGGCATAATGTTCCCGCGCGTCGCCATCATGACGGCCGGTCACCACTTCGAGATCATTCTCCAGCGCCTTGCGGACCTCGGCGCGCTGCTTGCGCGGTATCGCGGCGAGCTCCTGCTCGTCCGATGCGGCAAGCGGGCGGGTGAAACCGAGATAGCTGTTATCATCGACCAGCCATTCCGGGCCCTTGCCGCCGACGCCGCGCAATTCGAGCGTCGGACAGCCGAGCTTCTCCGCCAGCGCCCAGGCCGCATCGGCAAGCGCCTGAACCGCAGTGTCGCCCTCAGCGAGGATTCCGCCACCGACCGCGAAGCCGTTCGAGACCAGCGCCTTGCCGAACAGGGGCGATCGGATCTCGGTGAGGGGCACCATGCCGGCGAGCGACCCGTCAGCGCGTTCGGCGACAAGGCTATGGCTCTTCTGGCCGCAACCCTCGGCTACCGCCACGCTCCAGGCGGGCAGATGGAACGGCGTGCCCCCGGGATGCGCGCGCACAAAAGCATCGAGCCGGTCGCGCTCGCCCGCATCACGCAGGTCGATCGCCCGGATACCGAGCAAGGCCGAAGACAGCGGCATGTTCATGCCGCGATCTGGTGATCGAGCGCGGCCCGTGTTTCAGCGACGACTGCGTCCATGCGCCCCCAGTCATGGCGCTCGATCAGGGTGCGCAGCTTGCCCGCCATCGCCTCCAGACGGCTGTAGTGGCGAATTTTGGATCGCAGCGATGCGTTGGCGACGCGCGGTTGCCCCGGATCAATTTCCCAGGGATGGAAATAGAAGATGGCAGGCTGCCCGGCGCCCGCGACCTGTCGGATCGCATAATGAGTGAGCGCGGCGGGGATAAGCCGGAAGAAGCCGCCCCCCGTCGCCACCCGGCGCCCGGCGATCTCGGCGACCGTCACCGGGACTTCGATCAGATCGGCATTCTCGACCGGGCGGAACGCGTAGCGCGGCGCTTCGGCCCAGCCATAATGATCATGACGCAGCGGCGCGACGCTCGACGAGTAGGTGTAGCCGGCTTCGGCGAGGATCGGGTGCGCCCATGGCGTCCTCTTGTCGATCGAGAAGCTCGGCGCGCGGTAGCCGGTGACCGCGACACCGCCTGCGTCCTCGAGTGTTGCCCGGGTGCGGGCGAGATCATCGCGAAAACTGGCCGCATCCATGGTGAAGACGCGGACATGGTCCCAGCCATGGCTCGCGATTTCATGCCCCTGCTCGACGATCCGCCGGATCAGCGCCGGATAGCGATGCGCCACCCAGCCCAGAGTGAAGAAGGTGGCCTTGACGCCGCTCTCGGCGAACAGGCCGAGCACGGCATCGGTGTTGCGCTCGACTCTCGGGGCAAGGCTGTCCCAATCGGCCCGGTCGATCACTTTCTCGAAAGCGCCGACCTGGAACCAGTCCTCGACATCGACGGACAGGGCGTTGCGCATCCCCGCTATCGGCTTGCCGCGCGGATGGAGGCGAGATCGGGCTGTCGCTCGCCCTCGACCCAGTCGACCAGCAGGGTCAGCACACGCCGAAGCGCCGCATCCTGTTCGTCGATCCGCGCCTCGAGCGCCGCGATCCGGGCGATAAGCTGCGCATCGCCGGCCTGATCGCGGCGAGACTCGCGACCGCCCTCACGCCTGCGTTCGGGCCAGGGCTGCGGAATGGGTGCAGGCTCCGGGGCAGACTCCGGCACCGGCGCCGCCACCGAGACCGGTGCGGGCGCGGGAGCCGCCTCTTCGCGAATGGCGCGGATCGGGCGCGGTTCATGGCGCGGCCCGTCATCCGGAACACTGGCCGCAATCGGCAACGGGGCGGCGGGTTCGACAGCAGTCCTCGGCTTCGACGCCGGGGAATCTCCGGCGATATCCTCGAGCACCGCCGCAACGACGCGGCCATCGATCGTGTCGAGCTGGTCGATCGCGCCAAACAGCAGCACGCGGCCGGCAAGCTGGTTGAGCCGACGTGGAATGCCGTCTGATCCCTGATAGAGCGCGGCAAAGGC
>Ga0207703_10002081_pt1 | contig 17588 bp, 18 predicted proteins | sample KBSSwiS12_FD_184304 | JGI IMG/M metagenome (GOLD analysis project Ga0207703, IMG submission 184304) | Switchgrass rhizosphere microbial communities from Kellogg Biological Station, Michigan, USA - KBS Switchgrass S1-2 (SPAdes) (version 2) | ecosystem: Host-associated > Plants > Roots >...
CGCGGATCGCTTCCGAGATCGATCGAAAGATCACGCCAGCCGCTTCCAGCTCCTTGCGGAACGTCGTCGCGACCGAGACCGAATCGAACACCGCATCCACGGCGACCTTGCGCGCGCCCTCGACGCCCGCGAGCACCTTCTGCTCTTCGAGCGGAATGCCGAGTTTCTCGTAAACCTTGAGGATTTCCGGATCGACCTCGTCAAGGCTTCCCAGCTTGGGCTTGGTCTTGGGAGCGGCCCAGTAATAAGCCTCCTGATAGTCAATCGGCGGCACGTTCAGCTTGGCCCAGTCGGGCATCGGCAGGGTCAGCCAGTGGCGGTAGGCCTTGAGCCGCCACTCGAGCATCCATTCCGGCTCGCGCTTCTTGTCCGAGATGAAGCGGACGGTGTCTTCCGACAAGCCCTTGGGCCCGTATTCCTGCTCTATGTCGGAAACCCAGCCGTGCTCATAGTCAGCCACGCGGGCGGCCGCCTCGCGCGCTGCCCGATCCTTCTCGTCGACGCCCGTGAGGTCAGTCTGTTCGGTCATGCCGGCACCTGCATTCGGGCGGGTGCGGAGAGTTCGGCCAGCGCGATGCCGGCTAACGCGCCCCGCAGCGCTTCGTTTACCTGCGGCCATCGCGGGCGCATGCTGCATTCCGCCTCGAGCGTGCAGTCATGCTTGCCTGCCTCGACACACGCAGTGAGCGCGATTGGGCCCTCCACGGCCTCGACGATGTCGGCCAGGGTGATCGCAGCTGCCGGCCGAGCCAGCTTGAACCCGCCATGAGCTCCGCGCACCGACTTCAGCAGCCCTGCCGCCGAAAGCCGGCTGACCAACCGTGCAACGGTAGGCGTCGGAAGGCCGGTTTCCTCGGCCAATTGAGCGGCATTGAGGCGCGCACCACCGCAATGCCGCGCAGCGGCACTCATTGTCAGGACGGCATAGTCGGCCATGCTGGAGAGGCGCATGGGTTTGCTCCGCAAGCGAACCGGGAAATCGGACTGATTCGATCTGGTTACTTAGGCGGCAGTCGGGTGGATTACAATTGCCGGCGGAGCCAGAAAAAAAGGGGCGGCGCTCCCGATCGGATGACCTTGGAGCACCGCCCATTAAGTTGAGAGCTCTTTCAGCAGGCAAGCCTGCGCGAGGAGCCCTTCGGGTCGCAGGTCCCGATTAGACCCGCCGGAAGGCCGCTGAATTGTATGAATCCGACATGGCAGGCATTTCGACGTACTTTACAATTGTTAGTGTGCTCCTCAGCCACCAGGGAGCCCGTGTCGACAGCCCGTCAGCCAGGTGCCATAGGCCGCGCATGCTCTACTCGCTGCTGCGCCCCATGCTGTTCCGGCTCGATGCCGAGCGGGCACATCGACTGGCCCTCCGCCTCCTTGCCCTTCGCGGAGGCGGAGCCAAGCCCATGCGAACGTCGATCCTTGCGACCGAGGTGGCGGGCCTCAGGTTCCCCAACCCGGTGGGCATGGCCGCCGGGTTCGACAAGGATGGCGAAGTGCCCGACGCGCTGCTCGGACTCGGCTTCGGGTTTGCCGAGGTGGGGTCGATCACGCCGTTGCCGCAGGCTGGCAATCCTCGGCCTCGCCTGTTCCGGCTGGCCGAGGATCGCGCCGTCATCAACCGGATGGGCTTCAACAACAGTGGCGCGCAAGCGGCGGTCCGGCGACTTGCCGCCCGTGCGGGCGAGCCGGGAATCGTCGGCATCAACATCGGCGCGAACAAGGATTCAGCCGACCGCATCGCCGACTACGCAACGATGGCCCGGTTGATGGCTCCCCTCGCCAGCTATCTCGCCGTCAATGTATCGAGCCCCAACACTCCGGGACTCAGGGCGTTGCAGGACGAAGGTGCGCTGAGCGAACTGCTGGACGCGGTGCTTGCCGCGCGCGGCTCGGGTGGACCTCCGGTCTTCCTCAAGGTTGCCCCCGATCTGGAGCCAGCCGATATCGACGCGATCGCTCGCATCGCGATCGACAAGAAGCTCGGCGCGCTGATCGTCGCCAACACCACGATCAGTCGCCCACCGCTGACCTCCCACCTGGCGACGGAATCCGGCGGCCTGTCGGGCGCACCCCTGCGCGACCTCGCGCTTCAGCGCCTGCGCGATTTCCGCAAGGCAACCGGAGGCGTCATGCCGCTGGTCGGCGTCGGCGGAATCGCCAGCGCAGAAGATGCCTTCGCCCGGATCCGGGCCGGCGCGAGCCTGGTCCAGCTGTACAGCGCAATGGTCTACGAAGGGCCAGCCATTGCGCGCAGGATCGTCAAGGGGCTCGACGCTCTGTGCCGCCAATACGGCTTTTCGGCAATTGCCGAGGCGGTGGGGAGCGAATAGCCTGCGGTTGATGCTCCTGGCTTTCCTCCGCAGTCCCAAGGCTTGCGCGCCAATCGCGCTTGCCCTCCTCGCATCGGCGTCGCCAGGTGAAGCACGCCGCGCTCCGCCCCGCGCTCCAGCCGCGGTTCAGCGACTGGGAGTCGTCTCCGCGGCTGACCCTCGCGCAGCCGCCGCCGGGGTCGAGATCCTGCGGCAGGGGGGCAGCGCAACAGATGCGGCGATCGCCACGATGCTGGCGCTCAACGTGGTCGAACCGCAGAACTCCGGCCTCGGCGGCGGCACGTTCTACCTGCGCCACGATACGCGTAGCGGCGCCATCTCCTCTATCGACGGCCGCGAGACGGCGCCCAAGGCAGCAGATCCGTCGTGGTTCTACGGGCCCGACGGCAAACCACTTCCGTTCCGCGAGCTCAACACTGGCGGCCGCAGTGCCGGGGTGCCGGGAAGCGTCGCCACGATGGCGCTGGCGCACAAACGCTTTGGCAAGCTGCCGTGGAGCGTGTTGTTCCGTCCGGCAATCCGCCTTGCCGAACACGGATTTACTGTCTCGGCGCGGATGCACAACGGGCTCGCGCTTTACGGTCGCCATGTCGAGGGCTGGGCGAAGCAGGTCTATTTCACGCCAGCGGGGGAGCCCGTCGCCAAGGGCACCTTGCTGAAGCTCCCCGAACTCGGGGCGACGTTCCGCGCCATCGCTCGCGGCGGGCCGACCGTGTTCTACAACGGTCCTATGGCAGCGCGCATGACACATGCGCTCAACACGGCAGCCAAGAATCCCTCGCGCATGACGGTGGCGGACTTTGCCGCATACCGCGCCAAGGAGCGCGCTCCGCTCTGCGGCGCGTACCGCGGCTGGAAAATCTGCGGCATGGGCCCGCCTTCGTCCGGGGCCATCAGCGTGCTGATGATCCTCAAGCAGCTCGAGCGGTTCGATCTTGCGGCGCTTGGCCGCGGCTCGCCGGTCGCATGGCATCTCTTCGCCGAGAGCACCCGCCTCGCCTACGCCGATCGTGGGCGCTATATCGCCGATCCGGAGTTCGTCTCGGTTCCGGTCAAGGGCCTGCTCGATCCGAGCTATCTGGCCTCCCGCTCGGCCTTGATCTCTCCCGACAGGACGCTTGCGCTGGTCGAGTCCGGCGAGCCAGCGGGCGCTCCGCCACGGCTCAAGGTCGCGTTCCGTGACGATCCGGGCACGAGCGACCTGGCGGTGGCCGACGGCCGCGGCGAGGTGGTCCAGGTTACGACCACCATCAACGGTTACTTCGGCTCGGGCGTCGCCAGCGACGGGCTGATGCTCAACAACGAGCTGCCGGATTTCGATCCGGTGCCGGAGAAGGATGGCTACCTCTTGGCCAACAGGGTCGAAGGCGGCAAGCGCCCACGCAGCTCGATGGCTCCGACCATCGCCTTCGATCCTTCGGGCAAGGTGCGGCTGGCGATCGGTGCGGCCGGGGGCGCGACCATCGTCCCGCAAGTCGCCAAGGCACTGATCGGCGTGATCGACTGGGGCATGAGCGCGCAGGACGCGATCGCCATGGGCCTGCTCTACGCTCCTGCCGCCGGCGGCACGATCGAACAGGGCACCGAACTCGAGGCACTCGCTCCGGAACTGGCGAAGCTTGGCGAGACACTGAAGATCGCGCCGCTTGGCCTCAAGGCGAACGCCGTCGAACGGATCGGCGGGCAGTGGCGCGGGGCGGCCGATCCCCGTAGCGAAGGGGCGGCGGTGAACACTCGCGGCGATGTGACGTCCATCGAACGCCGGGTGAACGAACTCAACGGCGCGCACGAGTAACCTGCCGTCCGCCCGGCTCGCCGGTTGCCCTTGTGGCGGTGAGTGCTAGTCTCCTCCCCGGAGGGTTCGACGCGTTTCGCGCGCCGAGGGGCGAGGATACCTGTGCAGCTGACCGACTTCGACGCCGCACCCAATCTTGTCGCGCTGTTCCTGAAGCGCGCCGATGAGTTGGGTGACAAGCCGTTTCTCCACGCCAAGCGCGACGGTGCCTGGCGCGCATTGAGCTGGCGGGAGGTGGCCGATCAGGTCTGCCTCCTTGCCGAGGCGCTTCGCCAGCTCGACTTGGCGGATGGGGACCGGGTCATGCTGGTCTCCGAAAACCGCCCCGAATGGTGCATCGCCGACCTCGCGATCATGGCTGCCGGGCTGGTCACCGTCCCGGCATACACCACCAACACCGAACGCGATCACGCCCACGTCCTGGAGAACTCCGGCGCGCGCGCGGTCATCGTAGCCGACGCGAAGCTGGCCAAGCCTCTGCTTCCGGCGATTCTCCGGACCGATTCGGTCGCGCACGTGATTGCCATCGAGAGCTTCCGCTTGCCCCAGCTGGGTAATGCCGATGGACACGCGTGGTCCACGCTGGTCTCCGGTGATGCGGCTGCTGCCCGCACCGCGGTGGAGTCCCGCATCGCAAGCATCGGCCGTGGCGCCCTTGCCTGCCTGATCTATACCAGCGGAACCGGCGGGGCGCCGCGCGGCGTGATGCAGCATCACGGCATGCTCCTGTGCAACATCAACGGCGCAGCCACCGTCCTGGCAGAGGATTTCGGCTGGGACAGCACGGGCGCCAACCCCGAGGTGTTCCTTTCATTTCTGCCGCTTTCGCACGCCTACGAACATACCGGCGGCCAACTGCTGCCGATCGGAATGGGCGCCCAGATCTGGTATGCCGAGGGGCTGGAGAAGCTCGCGAGCAACATTGAGGAGGTGCGCCCGACGATCATGGTCGTCGTTCCGCGGCTGTTCGAGGTGTTGCGGGCGCGGATCATGAAGCAGGTGGAGAAACAGGGGCGGATCGCGAATTTCCTGATGGATCGGGCACTTAGGATCGAGGGGCGGGCTGGGGAGCGCGGCAAACGGCTGCTCGACCGGCCGCTCGACCTGATCATCGCGAAGCTCCTGCGGCCCAAAGTTCGGGCAAAATTCGGCGGGAGAATCAAGGCGATGGTCTCGGGCGGGGCGCCGCTCAACCCCGAGATCGGGACCTTTTTCACGGCGATGGGCCTGACCTTGCTGCAAGGCTACGGACAGACTGAAAGCGGTCCGGTCGTCAGCTGCAACCGCCCTGCAGTGGGTTTGAAAATGGACACGGTCGGCCAGCCCCTCGCCGGAGCCGAAGTGCGTATCGCCGGGGACGGGGAAATCCTCGTGCGAGGCGAGCTGGTGATGCAGGGCTACTGGCGCAACGAGGCCGAGACCGCGAAAGTGCTCCAGGACGGTTGGCTCCACACTGGCGACATCGGCCACCTCGATGCCAAGGGCCGGATCGTGATCACCGACCGCAAGAAGGACATGATCGTCAATGACAAGGGCGACAACATCTCGCCCCAGCGGGTCGAGGGGATGCTGACGCTGCAGCCGGAAATCGCACAGGCGATGGTGATCGGCGACAAGCGGCCCTATCTGGTCGGGCTGATCGTCCCGGATGCGGAGTGGGCGCTGGCCTGGGCGCGGGCGAACGACGAAAAGTTCGACCTCGCCGAACTGCAGGACCTGCCCGCCTTCCGCAGCGAGGTGCGCGCCGCGATCGACCGGGTGAACCAGGACCTCTCGGTGATCGAGAAGGTGCGGCAGTTCGCCTTTTCCGACGAGCCGTTCGCAATCGAGAACGAGGAAATGACCCCGAGCCTGAAGATCCGGCGGCACAAGCTCAAGGAACGCTACGGCGCGCGGCTCGACTCGCTCTACAAGGGGTGAAGCTCGGGGCCGCCCGGGGTCTGGCGCAGCCGATGCGCCGGGCCGGATAGCCCGGCGCCTGCCTGCGCCATGAACGCCGAAACAGGTTCAGGGTGACGGAAACTGGAGGGCGTGGCTATTCAGGCTGCTTCCTGCTCGACCCATTCGGGGTAGAAGCTCGGGGCCGCGGCCGACCAGCCCGGGGCCGTCGCAGCGGCTTCGCTGATCGACTGGAGCAGCTGCTTGCGCAGGTCGGGGCGGATTTGCGGCAGCGCGGCGGCGCCGCAGAACGCGGACGGGAGCCATGGGCGCACGCCCGGGCCAAGCAGGCGCTCGTAAAGGAAGCGGTAGGCCGAGAAGCAGCCGAGGCGCCCTTGCGCGAGGTCGAACGCGGTGACCCGGACCAGCTTGCCGACATAGCCATCGACCCCGTCGAGCGAGGTTTCGACCGGCGGATCACGGCGCAGCGCCTTCAGTTCCTGGTAGGCGACGTACTGGCTGCGGATCGAACGGGTCTCATCGGCGTCGCGCGCCCAGATCTTGAACGCGTCCTGCCGCCCGAGCCCGACATCGAGGCTACGCTTGATGTAGCGTTGCTCGCACGGGCTGAACGAGGCGAATTCGCGGAATTCGGCGATGGCGAGCGAGGCGGTGGCGGCATTGCGCATGACGGTTTGTCCCGGCCGTGGGGCGATTCCCACAACGACGAGGCTGACATGAGGATGGTTAGGAAGGCGTTAATTCTGCGGTCGGGGCACCGCGCCGTTCGGCCCGGCCCACTCTGTGCCCGGCAGCGTTCGCGTCTAGAATGGTCAGATCAGGCCGGCCAGCGGGCTCGACGGATCGGCGTACTTGCGCGTGGCCATGCGTCCGGCGCGGTAGGCGGCGCGGCCTGATTCGACCGCGAGCTTCATCGCGTGGGCCATCAGCACCGGGTCCTTGGCCTCGGCAATGGCAGTGTTCATCAGCACGCCCTCGCAGCCCAGTTCCATCGCCACCGCCGCATCGGACGCGGTGCCGACGCCGGCATCGACCAGCACAGGGACACTTGCGCCCTCGACGATCAGGCGGATCATGACCCGGTTCTGGATGCCGAGCCCCGAACCGATCGGCGCACCGAGCGGCATGATCGCCACCGCGCCGGCTTCCTCGAGCTGCCTGGCCGCGATCGGATCATCGGCGCAATAGACCATCGGGAGGAAGCCCTCGCGAGCGAGGACCTCGGTCGCGCGCAGGGTCTCGCGCATATCGGGATAGAGCGTGCGCGCCTCGCCCAGCACCTCGAGCTTGACGAGGTCCCAGCCGCCGGCCTCGCGGGCCAGCCGCAGCGTGCGGATCGCGTCCTCGGCGGTGAAGCAGCCGGCGGTGTTGGGCAGGTAGGTGATCTTGGTGGGATCGATGAAATCGGTCAGCATCGGCGCGCCCGGATCGGACACATTCACCCGGCGCACCGCCACTGTGACGATTTCCGCGCCCGAGGCAGCCACCGCGGCGGCGTTCTGGGCGAAGTCCCGGTACTTGCCGGTGCCCACGATCAGGCGCGAGCGGAAGGTGCGGCCGGCAACGGTCCAGGTATCCTCGGCAGCCGCATCGCTCATCGCTTCACCTCCGCCCACGAAATGGACCACTTCCAGCACGTCGCCGTCACCCAGGGTAACGTCCCCCAGCGTGCCGCGCGGCACGATCTCGCCATTGCGCTCGACCGCGACCTTGGCTGGATTGAACCCGAGGTCATCGAGCACAGCGGCGATCGAGCGGCCGGCAGGAGCGCGGCGGGGCTCGCCGTTCAGAGTGAGGGCGATTTCGGTCATCGCCGCAGCAGATAGCGCTCAGTGCGCGTGGCGCAAGTTGTGCAGGTGCGCGAAAGCGACGAGTCCGACTCCCGGGATGGTCAGCAGCGCCTCGGCCGGGCCGTGACTGACGACCAGACCCGCCGCCATCAGGGCGAGCCCGCAGCCGCCGATCAGCGCGGGGGCCAAGCGCCCGTGGCGCAGCGCCGACATTCCGAGCGTGACGATCCCGATGACGACAGCCAGGGCGAGCCCGACGCGGTGGACCGACGGCGACAGCAACACGCCGCCGCCCAGGCCAAGGAACGTCACCAGCACCAGCCCGACGACGCAATGCACGGCACAGGCGGCCGAGAGGGCCACGCCGTAACCATCGAGCCGGTCGCGAATCGAGAGGAGCGCATCACGCATTGGCAGGTGATGTATGTAATGTTGTAACATCGTTCAAGGCGCAGCTGACCGATGAGCCGGCTTGGCGACATTCGCCTTGCGATTTTCCCTTACCCGGCGCATCGGCGGGATCATGCAAGGGACTGCACAGGCGATGCAGGGCAGCGGTCATGCTGCCGTGCGTGAGCGGCCGGTTGCGCTGGCGCGCTGGTTGCTGGTGATTGCGGCACTGGTCGTGGGAATCGTCGCGGTGGGCGGGATCACCCGGCTCACCGAATCCGGCGTTTCGATCACGGAGTGGAAGCCGGTCAGCGGGGCGTTGCCGCCGCTCACCCAAAGCCAGTGGCAGGCCGAGTTCGATGCCTACCGCCAGACTCCTCAATTCATCGAGATCAACGGTCCGGCGGGGATGACGCTGGCGACCTACAAGATGATCTTCTTCTGGGAGTGGGTTCACCGCCTCCTCGCCCGCGGCATCGGGCTGGCCCTGGTGGGCGTGCTGGCCTGGTTCGGCCTGAGGCGCGAGATTCCGCGCGGCTATGCCCGGCGCCTCGCCCCGCTGGTGGCGCTGGTGGGCCTGCAGGGGGCAATCGGCTGGTGGATGGTCAAGTCGGGCATCGTCAATGACGTCAAGGTCAGTCACTTCAGGCTGGCCGCCCATCTGCTGACCGCGCTGTTCACGCTTGGCGGCCTGGTCTGGACCGCGCTCGACCTCCTCGCCCATGCGCGCGGCGAAGCGCCGCACCGCCTGACCGGGTTCGGCCTGCTCGCACTGGCCGTGCTGGCGCTGCAGCTGTTCATGGGAGCGCTGGTCGCGGGGCTGCGCGCCGGCCATGTGGCGAGCGACTGGCCGCTGATGCAGGGGCAGTTCATCCCCGCCGGGATCGACTGGTCGCAAGGGCCGCTCCACGCGATGCTGAACGATCCGTTCCTCACCCATTTCGATCATCGCTGGTGGGCCTGGGTGGTGGTGGCCGTGCTGGTCGTGATGGCCCGCAAGCTGCGCCGCGCCGATGCGCGTGCGGCAGGTATCGCGATCCACAGCGCGTTCGGGACTCAGGTCATCCTCGGCATTGCCACGGTGATGAGCGGGATCGCGCTGTGGCTGGCGGTCGCCCATCAGCTGGTTGGCGCCCTGCTGGTCGCGGCGACCACCTGGGGCGCCCATGCCCTGGGACGGCCCCGGTCCGGGGCCGCGGATTGAGCGGGGCGCTGGCCTGGTGTCCGTTTCCGGATGAGGACAGCGCCGCCCGCGCCGCCGAGGCGCTGCTCGGCGAGGGGCTGATCGCCTGCGCCAATATTCTCCCGCCGATGCGCTCGCTTTACGTCTGGCGTGGAGCGCGGGAGGCGGCGACCGAGACCGGCGTGCTGTTCAAGACCGATCTCGCGCTGCTCGACAAGCTTGTGGCAAGGATTCCTGCGCTACATCCTTATGACGAACCCGCGATTCTCGGCTGGGCCTGCGACCGGGCCGCGCCGGCGACCGCGCGGTGGCTTGGGGAACTCGTCGCATCGCCGGAAGCACAGTCCGGCCGCGACACCGAAGGGGGATCGACATGAGCGCGAGGAGTGCTCCCGGACGCGCGGCCCGGCTGCGCCTCGACCGCGTGCTCGGCGCGACACTGGCCGCGCTCGTCGTTCCGGCTACGCTGGCACTGGCGCCGCAGGCGCGTGCCGAGGACCGGCAGTTCCGCGCTCCGACCGGGCCGATGCTGCTCACCCGCGAATTCCGGCGTGCGCTGGCGGACGGCCAGGTCCTGGTGGTGCGCCGCCGCTATCTCGTGCGCTTTGCACCGACTGCAACCGGCTATACTGTTTCCGGCGAGCCTGCGGGGGTGGAGGTCGATGCGCCGGCGGCGATGGCTGATCTTGCGGAAGTCGAACGCAACCGGTCGGACGGCGGGATTTTCCCGCTCGAGCTGGACCGCTTCGGCCAGATCGTGGCGGGCCCCGCTCCAGCCGAGACGGTCGACACGACCCGGGCGCGCACCGCGATGGCCGCCTATCTCGCCCGCACCGACCTGACTGCGCAGGAGCGCACGGCGGCCCAGGCGATCGCGATCAAGCTGCAGGGCCAGTCGCAGGCCGCCGGCAGCGGTTGGCCGGCGGACCTGTTCCACCCGGCTCCCGGCCAGCGCAGCGAGGCCCGCGAACTGGCGCTGCCCGATGGGCGCAATGGCCGGGTCACGGTCACTGTCGAGGCGAGCGGCGGAGCGAACGGCCTGCTCGCCCGGATGGAACGGCGCGTAGCGACCGAACTGGGTGGAACGCAGCGGATCAACGTCGACCGCTGGACCTTGGCCGAGGGGCGTTGAGCGCCAATCCGGGGTGACGGTATTATTTTACCTCTCTGGAGCGCCGCGGAAACCTTGACTCTCCGGGGCCCTTCCGCCATTGGCCCGCCTTCCTCACCGGCGGGCGACTTCCGGCGGTGACCATACGGTAAGGGAATTCGAAGCCCATGAAGGCGCTCAGCACGAGCACACGGTCGATCAAGCCGGCCGAGGTGGAAAAGAAGTGGCATCTGATCGATGCCGATGGCCTGGTGGTCGGCCGCCTTGCGGTGATCATCGCCAATATCCTGCGCGGCAAGCACAAGCCGAGCTTCACCCCCCACGTCGATTGCGGCGATCACGTCGTCGTGATCAACGCCGGCAAGGTGCGGCTGACCGGCAACAAGCTGAAGCAGAAGGTCTACTACAAGCACACCGGCTATGCCGGCGGGATCAAGGAAGTGACCGCCGCCAAGGTGCTGGAAGGCCGTTTCCCCGAGCGCGTGCTCGAGAAGGCGGTCGAGCGCATGATCCCGCGCGGTCCGCTGGGCCGGGCGCAGATGCGTGCCCTTCACCTCTACTCCGGTAGTGAACATCCGCATGGCGGCACGCAGCCCGAGCCGCTCGACGTCGCCAGCCGCAACCGCAAGAACAAGGTGGGTGCCTGATGTCTGAAAACACCGTCACCGATCTCGCCGATCTCGGCGCCCTGGCCGGCGGCGCTGCCGCTCCGGCCGCCAATGCCGAAGCCGGCGCTCCGGAAGCTCCGGTCCGCACCGGTCCGGCCGCCCCGCTGCGCGAGAAGGAAATCGACGCCCAAGGCCGTTCCTACGCGACCGGCCGCCGCAAGGACGCCGTGGCCCGCGTGTGGATCAAGCCCGGCTCGGGCAAGATCACCGTCAACGGCCGCGACCAGGACGTCTACTTCGCCCGGCCGACCCTGCGCCTGGTGATCAACCAGCCGTTCACCGTCGCCGACCGCGATGGCCAGTACGATGTCGTCTGCACCGTCAAGGGCGGCGGACTGTCGGGCCAGGCCGGCGCGGTCAAGCACGGCATCGCCCAGGCGCTGTCGAAGTTCGAGCCCGCGTTGCGCAGCGCGGTCAAGGCCGCCGGCTTCCTCACCCGCGACCCTCGCGTGGTCGAGCGCAAGAAGTACGGCCGCGCCAAGGCCCGCCGTTCGTTCCAGTTCTCGAAGCGTTAAGCCGACCGGCTTTTCGCCTTCGCGATGCGATTTCGCCCGGCCGCGAGGTCGGGCGTTTTCGTGTCTGCCGCCGGAGAACGTTTACCCATGCCCTACCGCCTGCTCGCCAAGGCTGCGACGCGCGCCACCGGCCGGCTCGGCTGGGGCCGTGGCGCGCTGGGTGCCCTTCTCGGGATCGGGCTGGCAGGGATGCTCGGCCTGGTGGTCAATCACGATCTGGCGCCGTTCCTGATCGCGCCGATGGGCGCGGCGGCGGTGTTGATCTTCGTCGTGCCGGCGAGCCCGCTCGCACAGCCGTGGTCGGTCATCGGCGGCAATCTCCTCTCGACGCTGGTGGGCCTGGCTGTCCATGCGCTGCTGCCGGCTAGTCCGTGGTGCGGCGCGCTGGCGGTGGCGGGCGCGATCGCGGTGATGAGCCTCGCGCGCTGCCTCCACCCGCCGGGGGGCGCCTGCGCGCTGTTTGCCTGCCTGTTCACCGGCCCCGCGGCGCTGCTAATCGGCGCCGTGCTGGCCAACGTTGCGGCCCTGGTCGCCTGCGGGTGGCTGTGGAACAATCTCACGGGACACCCTTGGCCGCACCACGCGCGCGCAGTTCCGCCTCTCCCGGCCTATTCGCCCGACGACCTCGATGCCGTGCTGGAGGAATGGGACGAAGTGCTCGACGTTAGCCGCGAGGATCTCGACGCGCTGTTCCGCGCCGTCGAAGCAAAAGCGCAGGCCCGGCTCCGCGCCGGCCGCTGAACCTCAGTGCACCGGCGGATCGACGGCCGGGATAGCTGCCACCGGGGCCACCGGCTGCCCCGCCTTTCGCGGCGGGAGGGCATCGGCGGGCACTTCGTCGACCTGCATCGCCCCGGTCGGAACTGCCTCCAGATTGCGCACCTTCACCTGGACCTCGCGCCCGGAAATCGTCAGCTCGTTGAAACTCGGCGGGGTGGAGCGGATACGGCGCGACAGCGTTCCTGCGCCGATCATCCGGAGCGGCCCTTGCGCGGTCTGCTCGACCAGATCGAACGGATCGTGGACGTGCCCGGTCAGGACCGCCAGCACCCCGCGTCGCGCGAGCTCGGCCATGGCCCGTGTACCATTGATCGTCAGAACGCGCCCTTCTGGTCCGATCTCGGGCAGCGGGTGGTGTGCGGTGACGATGACCCGTGACCCGGCGGGGAGGGCATCAATGAATGAGAGGCACCGGTCCAGCGCCGGACGGCGCACCCAGCCATCGACCCACGGGAAACGCCACTGGGCCCGAGTGACGGTCTGCAGCGGCACGATGTGGAGATCGCCAAGGTCGAGCGGCTTCTCGATCAGGCTCTCGATCGCCCGAAACCGGCTGAACGGGGCGGTGAACCGTTCGGGAAGATTGAAATAGGGCATGTCGTGGTTGCCCGGCTCAACCGTCACGGGCGCGGCGAGGCCGCTGATCCAGCGGCAGGCAGCGGCGAACTCGCGATGCCGCGCCCGCATGGTGAGATCACCCGTCACCGCCACGGCAGCGGGCCGCTCACGCGTGATCGCTGCCTCTACCCAGGCCATCGCCCGGGTATCCTCCAGTCCGAAATGGAGATCGGAAATGTGGAACAGGGTCAGCGGCTCTGCCATCACGGGCTGACAAACAGGTCCAACGCCAAGGGCGCAAGCGAAAAGCGCAGCTCGGCTGCACCCTCCCGTCGCTCGCCGTCAACCATCAGCGGCATGGACCCGGCCTCGAGCGAGCGACAATGGACGGAGGCATGACGGCCGAGGTCCTCGTGGGGCCCCTCCCGGAAATTGCGCCGAAGCAGGGCGATGCCTTGCTTGAGGTAATCCCCGACCGTTTCCGCACCATAGCCTTCGACGATCATCCCGGCCTCCGCTACCTCGAGCCGGACCCCGGCATAGCCTTCGACCCGGCCAAGCGGCGGATCGGTCAGGGCCACCATCGGTCCGGTGGTGCTCTGGCGGATCGCCGCGACGGCGGCGCCGGCCACTTCGCCTACGCTGCCCTCCCGCAGGCCTTCGCGAACATCGCTCCAAGTCGCGCCAGGTCCGGCCAGGACCTCGACCAACGCGGTCAGGTCCGGCCCGCGAATGCACGCGCGGCGCGTTGTCTGGAGTCGTGGCAAGCTCGCCGCAATAGCCGCCGCCTCCCGCCCCGGGTGCAATGCCCCGGCGAGCAGGTTCGCCGTGCCCCCGGGCAGGACCAGCAGCGCACCCTCCCAGCCTTCAAGTGAGGTTGCCAGCGCGTTGACCGTGCCATCGCCGGCAAACACCGCGACATGGTCAAATTGCTCGTGAATGAGAGCCTCGCGATCGGGCAGGCCGTCCGTGACGTCGCTCACCCGCACCGGCTCCGCGCCAGCGCTGGCGAGGCCCTCGCAAACGGCATGCACCGCATCTTCGGAATTGCTGCCGCTTGCGCGGTTGGTCACCAGCCAGAGTCGCTCAGTCATCCCGCACCAATCCGGAGAGCGCAGGGACGGTTCCGGATCAAACGCGTCCAGTCAGGATGAGCCAGGCCGAGGCCGCATTCATCGAGGTGTACAGGCCATAGCCCCAGGCCCACCAGCCGCCTCCGCTCGCCACCAGCAACATCGTGCCGACGAGCAGGGCGAATTCGACGATGAGGCTGAACCGCCCGCCCAACGAACGGTAGAGCCAGCCAATCTGGGCAAGAATGGGGTGGCCGCTGTCGAGCACCGCGCGATGCATCGCGAAATTCGCAATGCCCATCAGGAAGACCAGCACTAACCCCATCGGAGCCAGTGTAGCCCCTCGTCTCGCGCACACCAGCGCGGCTCGACGGGCTCACGCGGCAGTTCGTCGTGAGAAGCTCGGTTGCGCGAAGGCGACCCTACCTTCAGCTGGTCAGCAGACCTTCCTCGGCGATCTTCTTCTGCCAGACCAGCGGAGCGAGCTTGTGGACGTTCTGCCCGGTCGAATCGACCGCGACCGTCACCGGCATATCGACCACGTCGAACTCGTAGATCGCTTCCATTCCGAGGTCGGCGAAGCCGACGACCTTGGCGCCCTTGATTGCGCGGGCCACGAGATAGGCCGCCCCGCCGACCGCCATCAGGTAAGCGCTCTCGTGCCTCGCGATCGAATCGGTGGCCGCCGGCCCTCGCTCGGCCTTGCCGACGCAGGCGAGCAGGCCCTGATCGAGCATCATGTCCATGAAGCTGTCCATACGGGTGGCGGTGGTCGGACCGGCGGGGCCGACGACCTCGTCGCGCACCGGATCGACCGGGCCGACATAGTAGATCACCCGACCCTTGAAATCGACGGGGAGCGGCTCGCCCTTGGCCAGCATGTCCTGGATGCGCTTGTGCGCAGCGTCGCGACCGGTCAGCATCTTGCCGTTGAGCAGGATGCGATCGCCCTGCTTCCAGCTCTTCACCTCCTCAGCGGTGAGCGAATCCAGGTTAACGCGCTTGGCCGACGCATCGGGCGCCCACTGCACCTTGGGCCATTCGTCCAGCTTCGGGGCCTCGAGGAATGTCGGGCCGGAACCATCGAGCGTGAAGTGGGCGTGGCGCGTGGCGGCACAGTTGGGGATCATCGCGACCGGCTTCGACGCCGCATGGCTCGGCGCGTCGAGGATCTTTACGTCGAGGATGGTGGAGAGACCGCCCAGGCCCTGCGCGCCGATGCCGAGCGCATTCACCTTGTCGAAGATCTCGATCCGCATCGCCTCGATATCGTTCTGCGGCCCGCGCTGCTTGAGCTGGGCCATGTCGATCGGCTCCATCAGCGCCTGCTTGGCGAGCAGCATGCAATGCTCGGCCGTACCGCCGATGCCGATGCCGAGCATTCCGGGTGGACACCAGCCCGCGCCCATCTGCGGCAGCATGTCGATCACCCAGTCAACGATGTTCTCGCTCGGGTTCATCATCTTGAACTTGGTCTTGTTTTCCGACCCGCCGCCCTTCGCGGCGACATCGACCGTGACCTTGTTGCCCTTGACCATCGTCACATGGAGCACCGACGGCGTGTTGTCCTTGGTGTTGCGGCGGGTGAACGCCGGATCGGCGAGAACCGAAGCGCGCAGCTTGTTGTCGGCGTTGAGGTAGGCACGGCGGACGCCTTCATCGACCACTTCCTGCAACGAACGGTCGCTCTCCAGCCGGCAATTCTGGCCCCACTCGACGAACACGTTGACGATGCCGGTATCCTGGCAGATCGGCCGGTGGCCTTCGGCGCACATCCGGCTGTTGGTGAGGATCTGCGCGATGGCGTCCTTGGCCGCGGGCCCCTGTTCGGCCTCGTAAGCCTCGCCCAGCGCGCGGATGTAGTCCATCGGGTGGAAATAGCTGATGTACTGCAGCGCGTCGGCGACGCTCTCGATCAGGTCTTCCTCGCGAATAGTGACCATATCGGACATGAAGGGCCGCCCTTTCGTAGCGCTGATGAGGTATGGGCTGGGCCCATAGGCCCAATCGCGGCGCAAGGTAAAGTGAGCAGTTGCGGCGGTGCGGCACGAAGGACGACGCAGAGATACGCAGTAGTTCGCATGGCGCCCAAGGCAGGGGAGAACCCATCCTCCCGCAGCCGCGAAAGCGCTTGGCGCGGCTGGGGGCTTGGCCTAGAAGCGCGGCGAAACGCAGGGTACTGGCGCCAGTCAGCGCCCTGCGGAGGAAGGGATCTTGCGCCGCCGCAAAGAGGGGCGCCACGAACATTGTCCAGGGACCTGATGATGACGCTTCTCGAGGATTCTCCCCAGACCGGCAGCGCAGGAGCGGCGGCCCGCCGCGCCATGATCGATAGCCAGTTGCGCGTCAGCGCCGTAAACGATCCTGCCGTGCTTGCCGCCTTCGACGCTGTGCCACGGGAGGATTTCGTACCGGACGCGCTCAAGGCCACGGCCTACATCGACCGCGCACTGCCGCTGGGCGATGGTCATGCTCTGCCCGCGCCACTGGTCCACGGCCGCATGCTGAGCGAGGGCATGCCCGAATATGGCGACCAGGCGCTGGTCGTTTCCGCCACCGGATATCTCACGGCGCTGGCCGAGCGAATGGGCGCCACTGTCACCACGCTTGCTCCGGCCGAAGCTGCCGCCGCGAAGAAGGGCGGCGAGGTTTCGCTGATCCTGATCGACGGCGCGATCGAGCAACTCCCCGCCGGCCTCGCCGCACGTCTGGCCGAGGGCGGCCGGATCGTGACGGGCATAGTCGAGCGCGGCGTCACCCGTCTGGCGTTCGGACGCAAGATCGCCGGAGAAGTCTCCCTGCTGCCGCTTCAGGAAATCGGCATCCCGGTGCTGGTGGAGTTCGCGGCACCGAAACGCTGGAGTTTCTGAGGTGCTCGGGGGGGCAACGACAACGGCGAAGTTGCGCAGCAGCCTTCGGATCGGCCTGCTGATCAGCACCGGCATGCTTACAGTCGCGCCCGCAGGGGCTGACGATCTGCGTGATGCGCTCGCCTCCGCCTATCGCACCAATCCGACTCTGCAGAGCGCGCGGGCCAACCAGCGTGCGGTCGATGAAACCGTGCCGATCGCCCGGTCGCAAGGCTTGCCCTCCCTGGCCGGGACGAGCACCTACACCGAATTGCTCAAGGCCAGCGAGAACAACGGCGGGATCGGCCCCGACCGCGTGCTCGATCTTGCCGCCACGGCATCCTACCCGATCTTCTCCGGCGGAGCGGTGCGCAATTCGATCAATGCGGCGAAAACCCGGGTACGCGCAGGTCAGGCAGACCTGCGCGGAGTCGAGACCGGCCTGTTCGCGCAAACCACCGCGGCCTACATGGACGTGATCACCAACGAGGCGATCGTCGGGCTCAACCGCAACAACGTGGAAGTTCTCCAGGTCAATCTCACGGCGACGCGTGATCGCTACGAAATCGGGGACCTGACCCGCACCGACGTCGCTCAGTCGGAAGCACGTCTGGCCCAGGCACGCAGCGACCTGCGTGCAGCCGAGGCCA
>Ga0207703_10002082_pt1 | contig 17582 bp, 13 predicted proteins | sample KBSSwiS12_FD_184304 | JGI IMG/M metagenome (GOLD analysis project Ga0207703, IMG submission 184304) | Switchgrass rhizosphere microbial communities from Kellogg Biological Station, Michigan, USA - KBS Switchgrass S1-2 (SPAdes) (version 2) | ecosystem: Host-associated > Plants > Roots >...
CGGCGCTCGCCCCGGCAACGATGTCGACGAGCACGCGCATGCGCAGGCCGGTCTCGTCCTCGATTTCCTGGAGGAGCCCGCGATAGACGCCCTGGCTGCCGCCGGCCGGAGTCTCGCCGCGATGAAAGGCCTGACTGGCGCGGGCGAGGCGCCAGATCTCCTTGGTGATGCCGTGCATGTAAACGGCTAGGCTGATGCCGCCATAGCAGACCAAAGCGAGGCGGATTTCCTTTTCGCGCATTATGCTGCGTCAGAAGGGCTGGAGGGGGATGCGCCGCTCACACCAGCTCCAGCGCCGCCCAGATCGGCAGATGATCCGAAGCCTTCCGCGCGGCGGCGCTGTGGTGGACGCCGCACTCCGCAACGCGAAGGCTCGATGACACCATGATCCGGTCCAGCCGCGCCACCGGGCGGCGGACATGGAAGCTCGGGCCGGTCTCGGCAAAGCTGTAGGCGCGCCCGAAATCGCGCAGGCATCCGCCATGCGCGCTCCACTCGTTGAGATCGCCCATCAGCACGGTCGGGCGCGATATGCTGCACGAATCGACATGGGCAAGGATGGCATGCGCCTGGCGCCGGCGCCACAGGCCCGACAGATCGAGATGCATGCCAACCACCCGGATCGGCACGCCGTCGCTGCGCACATCGGCCATCACCGCACCGCGCGGCTCGAGCGTCGGCAGATGGATCGCCTCGCAATCCATCACGGCGGATTCTTTGCGGATCAGCAGCACATTGCCATGCCACCCCATGCTCCCTGCGCGTAGGCCGAAGGGGATCGCCTTCCAGGGGCTATGCTCCTCGAGAAAGTGGAGCGGGATGACGCACTCCTTTGTGCCGAAGCGGCGATCGGCCTCCTGAAGCGCGATCACATCGGCATCGATCTCGCGCAAAACCTCCAGGATACGCGCCGGATCGCGGCGGCGGTCGAGGCCGATCCCCTTGTGGATATTATAACTGGCGACCTTGATCATTCGGTTGAGCAAACGCCGCAGGGCATCCGGATATCCCTCATCCAGCCGGTTGGCTTCGGCAGCAGCGATAGCGGAGGATGGCCATGAGGGCGAGGGGTGCGGTCACCGTGCCGCTTCAGGCGGCTGGCGCGGCGCAATAATGGTCCAGGAATTCCTGGTGGCTCGGCATCTTTGCGACGGTGCCTGCAATATTGCCCTTCAGATCGGCCAATGTCCGACGAAGCTGGCCCGGCGGCATCATGCGTGCGACCTGATGATAGCCTCGCGGCAGAAGCTTCTGCCCGAGCATGACCTGCACCCAGGAATCGATCCGGAACAGCTCATCCGGCGCCTGATAGGCCTGGGCGTTGTCGCGGAACAGCGCCATGCGCTTCGCCAGCGATTCCGGAATCTCCATGTCATGGCAGCGCTGCCAGAAGGCGGAATCGTTGCGCTGGGTAAGGTGATAATGAAGGATGATGAAATCCCGCACCCCTTCCAGTTCGGTGCGCGACAGCGCGTTGAAACGCTCGATCATCGGCTCGTCAAAACCGTTGAACGGGAAGGATTGCATCAGTCGCGTCACCGCGATCATGATCAGATGGATGCTGGTGGATTCGAGCGGTTCCACAAAGCCGCTCGCAAGGCCGAGCGCCAGGCAGTTCTTGTTCCAGACCTTGCGGCGTGAACCAGTCTTGTAGCGGATCAGCCGCGGGTCGAACAATGGCTCGCCCTCGACCTCGCGCAGCAACAGCGCGCGCGCGTCGTCGTCCGACATGAAGTCGCTGCAAAACACGAGCCCGTTGCCGACGCGGTGCTGGAGCGGGATGCGCCACCGCCAGCCGGCCTCATGCGCGATCGCTTTCGTATAGGGCACGGCGGGCCCGGTAGAGGTCGTCTGCACCGCATAGGCGCTGTTGGTCGGCAGCCACTGGCTCCAGTCGTCATAGCCGGTCTCGAGCGTCTGCTCGATCAACAGGCCGCGAAAGCCGGTGCAGTCGATGAACAGATCGCCCTCTATCCGTTGGCCGGAATCGAGGACCAAAGCCTGGATGAAGCCGCTCTCCGGGTCCTGCTCGACCTTGGTGATCTTGCCTTCGACCCGCTTCACCCCGTCGGGCTCGCTCATGCCGCGCAGGAAGCGCGCATAGGCTGTGGCATCGAGATGATAGGCGTAGCTGATCTGGGCATTCTCCCCGGTCGCGAATTTATTCGCTTCGGCCGCCTGCAATTCGAAGCAATAATCGCCGAGCGATCCGGCGAAACCTTCCGCCCGAGCCTGCAGCCAGAAATGGTGGAAATCGGCCATCCAGGTCGATTTGCCGATGACGCCGAACGAGTGGAAATAGCGATCGCCGATCGCGCTCCAATTCTCGAAGGCGATACCGAGCTTGAAGCTCGACTGGGTCGCCCGCATGAATTCCCGCTCATCGATCCCGAGCAGCGAGTGGAAGGCGCGGACCGTTGGAATGGTGGATTCGCCGACCCCGATCGTCCCGATCTCGTCGGACTCGATCAGGGTGATGTCGAGCAGCCTGCCGAGCTGCTTGACCAGCGCGGCCGCCGCGATCCAGCCCGCGGTGCCGCCGCCGGCGATGACGACCCTTTTTACTATCTGCGCGTCCAAGCCGGCTCTCCTGCGGTCAACGATTGAGACGATTGAGCAAGGTCGCGCGCAAGCGGCGCGCCTTCATCTCGTCGAGCGGGGCCAGATTGCCACGCGCCGCTTCGGGCAGATGCTCGGCCGCGTGCTCGGCCGGGCCGAAGATGTAGTAGTCGAACAATTCGCGCCAGGCGCGCTTTTCCGGATCCGGCCGATCGCGCAGGCTCAGCAGGGCGTGCAGCAATGTGTTCTGCGGCGTGTCCATGAAGGCGGGCGAGGTGTTCCACCAATAGTTGATCATGGCGTTGAAGCTGTCGAGCGCCTCGACATGGTGCCACCAGAGCGCAGGGTAGAAGAGGATATCGCCCGGTTCCAGTTCGGCGACCTCGCCGGCCGCGAGGGCCGCTGCGAAGCGCGGGTAGCGATCGAGATCGGGCGCGCTGAAGTCGACCATGCTGACTACCTGTCCGCCAGGGGTGGGTTCGAGCGGGCCGGGGTAGAGATTATGCACCTGCTCCGGTGGAAACAGGGTAAAGCGACGATGCCCCACCATGTTGCAGGCGATGTTGTTCGACATGTCGTAATGCGCCGAGGCGGTGGTGCGATTGCCGAGCCAGATGCTGACGGTCGGCGGATTGGCCTCGAACATCGGATTGTTCAGGACAAGGTCGTTTTCGGCGCGCAGGCCGGGCAGATAGATATCGAGATCCGTGGAGCCGATATAGAAGGACGGTGCATTGGGATCATCGAGATGGGCTTCGATGCGCGAAAGAATCGCGGCCAGCGGCTCGCGGCCAGACTCGAAATTCATCGCGCTCGCATCATCGTTGTAGAAGAATCGCCCCTTGATCTCGGGCTTGCCGGTATAGGCCGTGACCTGTTTGCCGCCATCGAACGACCGGAGATAGGCCATCGCCGTCGCTGCGGACTTGCGGCCCGCATGAACCAGCGGCCAATCGCTGGCGACCCCCTTCAGGATGGCCGGCTGTTGTGATTCCATGAGCGCGCCGAATGGAATCCGGTCGGGCGCCACGCCTGCTATCACCCGGGTCTTGCGTGTGGGGGCCGCCATGTGCCGCTGCCTATACCGCGCCGGCCGGCTCGCCATGTTCGGCGCGCCGCTTTGCATTTTTGAGGTCGATCAGACGGCGAACGTTGCTCATTGACGACGCGACCAGAAACGCGATGCCGAGGAAGCCGGACCGGTTCAACTGCTCAAGGCGGCCGCCGTCCAGCGCCGCGAGTTTGGCTCGGCCGACGGTGAAAAGATCGGACAGTACATATTTCCGTTCCTCGTCGAGTTCGATCTCGACCGAGACGGGTTCAATCAATCCCGCCGCCTCGAACGCGGCGAACATCGGCGCGGTTGCCTCAATGCCGGCATAGATGGCGCGGAGCACGCCGGCGATATGCTCCAGATAGGGCGCGTTGCCGCCCTGCGGCAGGAACAGGGGCAGGCCATCGCTCCTGCTGACGCGAGGGTGATCCAGGTCGATATGGACCATCGGCTCGCGTCGCGCCTCGCCGTCCGCCTCGCGTTCCTGGAGGCCGATCGAAAAGGGGCCGCGCTGCAGAATTGCAGGCACGTAACTGCCTTGCCAGCCATGCTCGTCGAGAAAGAGATTCTCATCCCGATCAAGCCCGAGCACCGCGACCGATTGTAGCGCGCCGTTCGGATCCCGACGGAAGAAGATCGGATATTCGCGTTGAATCTCGTCGAATTCGGTGGGGAAGACCAACACCTGATTGACGCTGTCGCCATATTCGGCCGCGGGGCGGACGATCACCCGCAGATCCGCGTGATCGACGTTATTCAGCAGCACCTTGTTGGTCATGTGCGGTTCCCAGCCCGAATATTTTGTCTTTGTCGCCGTCGGTGGCGGTCTCTCCAACCGCCGGGCGCAAGGCATGCGATCATGATGGAGCAAAGCCGCGACGTGCTCAACCCGATCAGGCCTATGGCGGACCGCGATGTGGCATTGGCGGAAAAAAGGCCGCTGCGAACAGCGGCCTTTCCCCCTTTTTTACGGATCGAATGTCCAGGCTTAGAACTTGTAGCGTGCTCCAAGCATGAACCGGCGTTGCTGCTCCTGCGCGAAGAAGAGCTCGACCGGGGTGCGGCCATATACGCGGATGCCCTTTTCGGTGATGTTGATGACTTCCAGCGACATCGCGAGATGCGGCGTGATGTCATAGCCTACGTTAACGTCAAACTGGCCGTGTGGCTCGGTGAAGAACGCGCTCTTGTAGCCATCAGCGTTCAGCGTCGACAGGAACTTGGACCGCCAGTTATAGGCGAGACGACCCGTAATCCCGTGCTTGTCGTAGATCAGCGTGACGTTCGCGGTGTCACTCAACCCGGCCAGCGCGAACTGTTCGATGCTGGGATCAGCAGCATTGTCGAAATGGGCGTTCGAGCGGACATAGGTGTACGCTGCCGCGACCCCGAGGCCTGTTTCGCCGAGGAAGTAGGAGCCGGCGACTTCAAAGCCCCACACTTCCACTTCGCGGTTGTTGACCGGCTTGCTGAGCTTGAACACATAAGCCGGATCGCTTGAGTTCCCGCTGACGTTGTAGGCCGTGAGGATCGTGTCGATATAGGCCTGATCCAGCGAGCGCGTCACCGTATTATAGTGCGCGTTGAACTGGCTCGTCGCTGCGGCGGTCGAACCGGTCTGGTCGATCAGCGCTGTCATGGTGAACAGGTTCACGTCGCTGAGGTCGGCGCCGAGCCCGGTCAGCGCGGTTTTGGCCGCACCGGAGCGGGTTCCTGCCGCGCCCGAGCTCGGGTCAGTCAGTCCGAACAATGGCGAGTCCGTGATGCCCGTGCCCACGAAATTCTTCACGCGCTTGTCGAAGACGCCAAACGAGATGTAGCTGCCCGGCTTGATATAATATTCAAGTGAGGCATCGATATTGTCGGAAACCAGCGGGATCAGCGCTGGGTTCCCCGAGCTCGCGGTGGGGAAGCCACCGATTGCTGTAGGCCGGCCTGGCCCGTTCACGGTGGTGGCGGAGAACAGGTTACTATAGTCAGTGCGGGCGATCGTCCGGCCGAACGACACGCGGCCGACCAGCTTGTCGGTGAAGTTGAGCCGGAAATCCATCGACGGCATCACATTGCTGTAACGCGACTTCTGGACGAGCGACTGCAGGACGCTCGACGCAACCACCGTGAAGTCATTGTCTGCGTCCCAGCGGACCGAAAGTGGGACCTGCTGGATCGACGACGACGTGGAGGTGGTCCGCTCGTACCGAATCCCGGCAACGAGGTTGGCGTCCATGTTGGCAAGCTTGCCCGACCAGGTGAGCTGCCCATAAGCGGCGAAGATATTCTCCTGGACCGTATCGTCAGAACCGTTGCTGCTGGGTGCCGCAAAGTGGCCGGTCAGGGTGCTGTAAAGTTTCGCCGCATCCTCGGTACGGAACGCCTTCAGCGCGTTCCCGGTAGCCTGCAGATTGAGATCGTGGAATTTGCAGGGAAGGCAGAATTCGAACACCTGGCCGGGCGCGAGCGCCTGGACGTCGCCAGGATTGGCGACACCCCAGTCACCCAATGGCTGATAGGTCGATGACTGAGTCGAGCGCACTTTGGACGTGCGATAGTCGCCGCCGAAATCGAACCGGCTGCCGCCGCCGAGATCCCATCCGGCATCCAGGCGAACTTCCTTGAGGCGCTGCCTTTGCGTGGACGTGTAGGTACGGCCGACCTGGGTGCCGAGATCGCCGACATCGAGCACGCCGTTGCGATTGCCCTGCCGGGTGGTTCCGCCAGCCGCGGTGTCCTGGAAATCGAAGACCTGAACCGGCACGCCGCTGCTGTAATCGACTGAGTGCTCATGGACACCGTAGCCGGCCATTGCGACCAGCGTGGACGTGGCGCCATTCGGATTGTTAGGCAGCGTGTCGGCAAGGCTGTAATGGCCATCGAGCTTGACATGGAAAGTGTCGGTTACGTCCCACGCGAAGTTCAGGCCATAATCGCGGAGCTGACTCTGGGTGGCGCGATACTGATTTTCGGAGCCCGGTCCGTCCTTGGTGGGGCTCAGAAACTCGTGCAGGTAGACCGCACTGTTGATGACCGGGTTGCCGTCGAACTTCACGACATCGAACGGCCGGTTGAACCAGTTGCCTGAATCGCTGCGCCGCTCGCTCTGCCGGTTGCGCGCGCCAAAGGCGTCCGCTGTAATGGTGAGAGAGTCGGTCGGCTTGAACTGAACGATTATCTGGCCATTGAGCCGCTCGCGGCTATCTTCGGAGAAGTCCGAACGGCTGTCGTTCGGCACTGCGACCAGCGTATTGGGGTTGGTCGGCGCACCGGTAATCTTGGTCTGAGCGTTCGTATAGCCGAGGAAGGTCGAGTAGGGGACGATGTTCCAATCATTGCCGCCGGTGCTTGCCACCGAGAAGTTGCGCTTCTGGTAGCTGCTGAAAATCGACACGCCGAAGGTTTCATCATCGTTCGCCCAGCTGAGCAACCAGTTCAGCTCGGGAGTCACATGGCTGCCGCAGCTGATGCAGTCGCTGCTGCTGGAATCATATACTGCCTTGACGCCGATGTTGCCGTTAAACCCGCTATGGCCGTTTTCTAGCGGCCGCCGCGTGACAACGTTGATCGTCGCACCGATACCGCCCGAGGTCACCGACGCGCGAGCCGTCTTGTAAACTTCGAGTGTGCGCACGCCCTCCGATGCAAGATTGTCGAAGTCGAACGAGCGGCTGGTGCCTTTTGCACCGTCGGCATTGCCATTACCGCCGACAACGCCGATGTCGGTCGCAGCCAGCGTGCGGCCGTTCAGCGTGACGAGGTTGTAGCCAGGGCCAAAGCCGCGGACGGTGACCTGCGAGCCCTCGCCGTTGACGCGGTTGATCGAGACGCCGGTGACGCGCTGGAGCGACTCGGCGAGGTTGGTGTCAGGGAATTTGCCGATATCTTCGGACGAGATCGCGTCGACCACGCCTGTGGAATTGCGCTTGATGTCGATCGAGCGCTCGAGGCTGGCGCGGATACCGGTGATGACGATGTCCGAGCCGACCGACTCATCCTGGCCGGCCGCGACATCTGCTGTTGCTGGAGTGGCTGCTGCCTGCGCGAGTGCCGCGCCGGGCAACATCATGCACACTGCGACCGCGATAGCGGACGTGGAGCGCGCGAGCGTCGACGAACGTGAAAAGCTTTTCATAAGTCCCCTCTATCCGGACCAGAGCGCGAGATCGCAGCTGATCACTTTATTGGTTTTTTCCGAGCAAGTTTGCCCCTGCTCGATGTTAACGGTATCAAAAAGTCCGACGTTGTCAACGAGGCTTTATGAACTTTTGGTCAGAACTGTCGCCACCTTGGATCGAATAATTTCGACCGTGGCGAAAAGGACACGCTTCCCGCATCCCATGCTGTTGCGGGGCGGCTTATCACGATACGGGGCGGCTCATGGCATAGCGAGGCGGTATCATGCTGCGTCGAGAGATGACGCCTTGCGGCTTGGCAAGGCGGCTCCGGAAGCGCCCGTTACGCGGCATCCTTGCAGCGCGGGACGACCGTACCGGCGTCGTCGAGCGGGCATGTGTCGGCGGGCGGAATGTTACCACTAACGGGAGGGCAGGGGAAATATTGCGTGGACAATTGAACCGCCTTGGCCGCGTCTGTTCCCTGCAACAGCTCGATCAGCTTCAGCGTTTCGTCGAGGCCTGAAGAAATGCCCCCGCCGGTCAGCCTGTCCCGGTCGAGATGATAGCGGGGATGGCCCTCGACGACCTTCACCTTCTGATAGCGTTTGAGGCAGGGGATGAAGGCCCAATGCGTGGTCGCCTCATAACCGTCGAGCAGACCAGCCGCCGCCAGCAGCATTGCGCCCTCGCACACTGACGCAACCAAAGGAGTTTCCGCCGCTTTGCTGCGAAGGAAGCCCAGGTAGGTCTTGTCCTTCATGAGCACATTCAGCGCGGCGGGGTCACCGCCGGGCACCCACAGCACGTCGTAGCGGCTGGCCTTTGCGAAGCTCCTGGTTACCTCGAAGCGAAAGCCGTTACGAAAACAATGCATGCCCTTTTTAGCCGCGACCAGTTCGACATCGATACCGGCCCAGCTCAGCATTTCATGAGGGCCGGTGACATCCAGCATGTCGACGGCGTCGTAAACGGGCATGCCCACGAGCAGCTTGCGTGCAGTTTTGGCTTTGGCGTTCATCCCAGGCCCTCCCCGACCGTCCCTCTGGTCCGGCTTTCATATAGGAGTGGGAAAAATGCCAAAGGGGCACTTGCAACCAGAACGGCTATTCCGACGGTGTGACGATCGGGCTCCGGCTTATTCCAGGTCGTTTTCGCTGATGACGATGAGCGCCTGGTCGCTGTTGCGTGCGAGCGCGACAAGGCCGGCATCGGCAATCGTGTCGCTGAACATATTGAACATCTCGACCGCGTCGTCATCGGGCGCATCGCCGCTGAGCGCCTCGAGAACCGCATATTGGACAGCGAACTCATATTCGTCGCCATCGACCTCCGCGGTGAATTCGACGAGTTGCTCATCAACATTGTCGAGGATCGATGAGAGGTCGATGTCCATTCGGTCTGCGGGCATTGGGAGGTTCCTGCTGTGATTCGGCGATTCCAAAGCGGTAACGCCCGACATCCGGTACGGCTACCGATCTGTGACTGACGTCGGGAATCGCCGGGAATCCTCAATCTCTCTCAAGTGGCCGACCAGCGCGCGGGCTGCAGCGCCGACATCGGACCAGGTCGTCTCGAACCCCTCATCATCGCCATAATAGGGATCCTTTACCGCCTGGCCCTGGCGTCCTGGAACCATGTCCATCAGCAGGCCAAGCCGGGCTGTCGCATCCGCGGGAGCGATCGCGCGAAGGTTACGCAGATTGTCGGCGTCGAGCGCGAAGATATGGGAGAAACGCCTGAAGTCGCCGGGCTCGACCTGCCGCGCCTGATAATGCGCGATATCCGTGCCATGGCGGCGCGCGGTAGCCTGGGCGCGCCGGTCCGGCGGATGGCCGATGTGCCAGTCGCCGGTGCCTGCCGAATCGACCTCGATCGCCAGGCCCGCCTTTTCGGCCTCGGCGCGCAAGGCCGCCTCGGCAAGCGGGGAGCGGCAGATATTGCCGAGGCATACGAACAGGATTGCGGGCTTGGTCTGGTCAGGCATGACGCGCGCATAGCGGGTCGAGAAGCGCCCGGCTATTCCTGCGCGCGACCATCTGATGTGCCATATGGTGGACAAGGCGGCGCCGGGGATCAGAGGGGCCTCACCTTGCTGATCTGGGTTAGGGTTCGAATTCTGCGAAAAGTCGATTCATTTCCGGAACGAGGAAACCCGAAGGCATCATGATCGTTGTCCGGCCGAGCTTCCCCATGAGCTCGAGGAGGACATGAGATGAAAAAACTATCCCTGTTGTTCGTGCTCGCACTTGCCACGCCCGCCTTTGCCCAGGACGCGGCGCCGGCAAGCACGGCTACCACCACCTATCCGCCATGTTCCGCGCAGGTTACCGATCAATGCAAAGAGACTGCCTGGACGCACGGGCACCATGGCGGGTCGCATCATCACAAGGGCCATCACCACAAGAAATAAGGCGGAAGCACGCGGCCCGGCGAGTGCTGCACCCACATCGAGATCGGATTGGAGACCGTCGGCTGAGGTGATCCAAGGATCGTCCGCAGCCGAGCGGTCTCCGCCCTTTGTTGCCCATCGTCGAAGTGACGCGCTATAGCCTGTCGCTGCGGTATTGGAGCAAAGGGGAGCGGCGGATTGACCGACTACCGATCGTCCAAGGCGTCGTTCAAAACCGCCCTGATTGCCGCGCTGCTTGCGGCGCCGGCTGTCGCTGAGGCCAAATCGATGGATCGCTATCTCGCCGACCATGATGGCGTGCGGCTCGAGATCAGCGCCCCGAAGGCTGACATCATTCGTGTGCGTGCGGGCCGCGCGACGCTGCCGGAGGATGCCTCCTGGGCGGTATCGCAGGCGGTGAGGGCACAGCATGTCCCGCTCGACGTCACGGAGGAAGCGGGCAGGGTCAGCTTGCGCACAGCGATGCTAAGCGTCGAGCTCGATCCGGCGACGCTCGCGCTGACGGTTCGGGATGCGGCCGGCCATATCGTCCTCGCTGACGCCCCAGGTGACGCTCTGTCGTTCCAGGGCGACGGCTTCAGGCTGCGCAAGGCGATGCCGCAGGATGCGCATTATTTCGGGCTCGGGGACAAGACGGGTTCGCTTGATCGGCGCGGTAGCGCCTATACTCTGTGGAATACCGACGCCTATGGCTATGGCACCGCGACTGATCCGCTCTACAAATCGATACCGTTTATCATCGGCCTTGACGAAAAGGGCGGCAGCTTCGGGCTGTTTCTCGATAATGGCTGGCGCAGCTTTTTCGATTTCGGAAAGAGCGAACGCGACGCCTTCGCGTTCGGTGCCGAGGGCGGGCCGGTCGATTATTATGTCATGGCCGGCGCCTGCCCCAAAGATATCGTCCAGGATTATGCCTGGCTGACCGGTACCGCGCCGCTTGCGCCCTTATGGTCACTCGGTTTCCAGCAATCGCGCTGGAGCTATATGAGCCAGGGCGAGGTCAAGGGCATCGCCGATAGGCTGCGCGCCGACCGCATCCCCGCCGATGTGGTGTGGATGGACATCGACTATCAGGACCGCAACCGGCCCTTCACGGTCAACACCAAAGCCTTCCCCGATCTCCCCGGGCTGGTGCGGGATCTCGCCGCCGAGAAGATGCATCTGGTCGTGATCACCGATCTGCACGTCGCGAGCGCGCCGAACCAGGGCTATGCGCCTTATGACAGCGGTGTGGCCGCCGACATCTTTCTCAAGAAACCCGACGGCTCGCTTTATGTCGGCGCGGTCTGGCCGGGCGCGTCCGTGTTTCCCGATTTCAGCCGCACCAAGGCCCGCGACTGGTGGGGGACACAGTTTCGCGATTTTGTCGGCATGGGCGTGTCAGGCTTCTGGAACGACATGAACGAGCCGGCGATCTTCCTGACGCCGACCAAGACGATGCCGCTCGATGTCCAGCATGGCATCGAGGAACCGGGCTTTGCCCCGCGCACCGCAAGCCATGCCGAGATGCATAATCTCTTTGGCATGCTCAATGCGCGCGCGACCTATGAAGGCGTGTTGAAGCTCGCGCCCGAGCGGCGCCCCTTCGTCATGACGCGCGCCTCCTATGCCGGTGGTCAACGTTATGCGGTGACCTGGACCGGAGACAATTCGTCGAGCTGGGCGCATCTCAACCTGTCGACCACGCAATTGGTCAGCCTCGGACTGTCGGGCTTCGCTTATGCCGGCGCCGACATCGGCGGCTTTGCCGGCGATCCGCCCTCGTCGGAATTGCTCACACGCTGGATCCAGGTCGGCGCGTTCAACCCGATCTTCCGGGACCATTACCAGAAGGGCAAGGCGGAGCAGGAAGTCTGGGTGCACGGCGCCGAGCATGAAGCGATCCGCCGGCGGGCCATCGAGGAACGCTATCGGCTGATGCCCTATCTTTACGCGCTCGCCGACGAGAATAGCCGCACCGGCCTGCCGCTGATGCGCCCTGTGTTCCTCGAATATCCGGCGGTGGTGGGGAAGGGCGATCACCTCGGCGGCACCGAAACCCAGTTCCTGCTCGGCACCGACCTGCTGATCGCGCCGCCGCCCACGGGGGAATCGCCGGCGCCGTACAGCATCAACCTGCCGGGCCCGGGATGGTATGATTATTGGACCGGTCACCGCATCGACGATATCCGCACCAGCGAGACGCCGCGGCTCGACCGCCTACCGGTCTTTGTCCGCCCCGGCGCCATCCTGCCGCGCCAGCCGCTGGTCCAAAGCACCGGCGAGATACCCAGGGGGCCGCTCGAACTCGCCATCTATCCCGGCAGCGATTGCCGCGGCACGCTCTATCTCGATGATGGCGTCAGCTTCGGCTATCAGCGCGGCGACTATCTGCGCCAGGCGTTGAGCTGCACTCCAGGGAGCCTCTCCTTCGCGCAGCGCGAGGGTCGCTTCAAACCCTGGTGGAGCGGACTCGCGGTAACGATCCATAGCTGGACCGGCGCGGTGCCCCGGGTGATGCTTGGCGGCGAGACGGTCGCTGCGCACGTCGACGAAAGCGCGAAGACGCTCAGCTTCACGCTGCCCGACATCGCCCACGCGACGACTGTGAAGATCGATCGGTGAGGATATTTTATTAGAAGACTCGGGCGCTGAGACCCACATCGAGCTGCCGTCCAAACATGGGCCAGCCGACCGCATCCTGATAGTGGCTGTTGCCGATATTGCGCAGTGCGGCCGTCAGGCCGATCCTTTTCGAGAGCCGGTAACGCACCCCGAGATCGGCTTCGGCATGCCCCTTGGCGCGAATGAGGCCGGTGGGAACCGAGCTGTCGAAGAAGCTGCTGTTGAACCGTAGCGCGGCGTTGAGTTCGAGCGGCGGGGTGACAGTCCAGATCGCGTGCGCCGAACCTTGCCATTCGGGCCGGCCACGCAAGGGCGTGTCACTGTCCAGAACGACATGGCCGAGAGCACCGCTCAGCACGACCGTTGGCGCGACATGCACGGATGCTTCGCCCTCGATCCCTCGCGTGATGACGCGGGCGCGGTTCACGGTGGTGAACAGGATCGGATCGAAGTCGATCAGGTCACGAAAATGGTTTTCGTACCAGGAGAGGCGCAGCCTCGTATCGGTGCCCCAGAACCATTCCAGGCCGGCCTCGACACTATGGCTGGTTTCGGGGCGCAAATTCGGGTTGCCGACAAGCGGATGGCCGAGTGCGTAGAAGCTTGGCAGCTTGAAGCCATCGCCGATGCGCGCATAGAGCGAAGGCCCTTTCGCCACTGGCTGCCAGGCGATGCCGGCCCGGCCGGTCCATTGGTGCGGCCCGCTTGCGACCTGGTCGTAATGGCCGGCGAGATTGAGCGTCAGGCTGGTTGCGGGCCGCACTGTCGCTTCGGCGAAACCGCTCCAGATCGTCCGGTCGAGTGCGAACGAGACTGGCAGCAGGAAGCCGAAATCGATCGTGCCGTCGCTCTTTCCAGTTTCGCGCCGCACGCCGCCGCCTGCCGCGACAGTGAAGAGGCCGCGCTCGACCGCCACATCGGCGATCGCCTCGAAGCGGGTAAAGCGTGTTCGTGCGGTGAGCGCCGGCACGGGGTCGAGCACCCCCGGGGCGATGGCGGGCGTGGCTGTGTCGTCGCGCTGCTCGGAATAGTTGATGGTGAGGTTCGGTCGCAGCGCGCCGCTCGATCGGCCTGCGGATAGCCCGATCACGCGCAGATCGCCGCTGCCATGTTCGAGATCGCGGTTGACGGCGAACTCTGGTCCGCCGCTGTCCTCGGGGAAGCTGGTATGCCGGGTATGTGCGTAAAGTCCGATCGCCCGCACATCGAAACTGCCGATGCTCTGCCGCAGCCGCGCCAGGCCCTGCGCGCGGCGCAGGTTCGAGCCGGCCTGTTTGTCGCCACTGTCGAACCATGAGCCGGACAGGAGCGCGCCGCCGCCCTGCCAGCCCGCCGATCCGCCGAGGTCTGCCTGGGTTGCTTCGTCCGTGCCAGCTTCGATCCGCCCGTCGATTTCGGTCTCGCCCGGCTTTGGTTCGCGCAATTCAATGCCGATCACGCCGGACAGTGCGTCCGATCCGTGCACCGCAGAGCCGCCGTCGCGGCTGACCGTTATGCGTTCGACGAGCGCCGGATCGATTCCGGAGAAATCGAACGCACCGCCCTTGCTGTTCGTTGGATCGTTAAGGCGGATTCCGTCGACCAGCACCAAAGTGAAATTGGGTTCGCCACCGCGGATCGAGACGAAGCTGCCGCCGCCGGGGCCGCCAGTCGAAACCGCGCGGACGCCAGCCACGTCGTTCAGCGATTCGAGCAAGGAACGCGGCTGTTGCCGATCGATATGGTCAGCGGTGATGCTGGATGTGGCGGGGGTCGCTGCGCCGCCAGTGCGGGTCGCGGTGACGATGATCGTGCCGCCTTCCGTCGCCGGGACTTGCTGCGCTACGCCCTTGGCGGTCGCCAGGAGGCCAGTCGTCAGGGTCATCAGCGCGAGCCCCGCGCGGTGCCGTCCAGTCCTCGATATCACTTCAGTTGCGCCGCATGGATATCAAGGGCGCGGGGATTTCAGGACAGGGCATTCGGGCGTCACCAATCCATTCGTGCATTGCAACAACAATGCACGAATTACCGGTGCAGAGAAGGTGGGCGGCAGCCTCAATTGCAACCGTATCGACGCGAACTCCGATTGAGCCGGCGCGGTGCAGGACTAGAAGCGACTCACGCAAAAGAATGTGCGGGTGAGTCCTGGATGGCACCTGTCGGGATCCGTCCTTCATCCTGCCATTCAAGCTGCGGATATTGCGATTTCCAGTGCAGCCTGGGGTGAAGCGCATGAATGACGATGCGACCATATCGGCCCCCGCGCCGGTGAGCCTGATCTCGGAATGGTTCCTCAAGCCCGGCTGCGAGGCCGAGGGGCTGGCGGCGCTGAGCCAGCTTGCCCTGGATGTCCGAGCGAACGAGCCCGACACGCTGACCTATCTGGTCCACACGCCGTTCCTGGACGATGGCCGCCTTCAGGCCCTTCCGCCGGTCGATCCATCTTCAGTTCTGTTCTTCGAGACCTATCGAAACGCGGACGCCTTTCTGGCGCATGTTGGCGGTCCGGTGTTCAAGGGCTTTGTCGCGGCGCACGGCGATCTCTTCATCGCCTCCAGCGGCAGCCCATACACCACCGTCGAATTCCTCTCGCGGCAGGCAGGGTTCGTCCGCGAGACTGGCTCAAACGGCGGCTGAACCAGCTGATCACGACCGGAACTCTATCTCCAGGGAGCGTTTATCATGAGCTATCTCAACGCTTTACGGCTCCATTTCGCCGGCCAGTTCCAGTCGAATGTCTCGACCGTCAACAATGACCCGGGGCATTTCGACAATGCGAGCTTCAAGGCCCGCTACCAGAACATGGAGGGCAACAACATGGTCCCGCCCAATGGCTGGTTCAATCCGCAGGGCGACGCCGCTTTTCGGCTGCTGGGGTGCACGGTCAATTCGGCCTGGATGCCGTCCGGGCAGGTAACCGGTTCCGACCCGGTGCTCAGCTATATCGTCGCGGATTCCGATGGCAGCGTGCCGGCCAAGCTGGTCGATCTCGACCCTGAACAGCAACTCGTTTCGGAGATCTGGGGGCTGACGGTCAGGATCGCCGACAGCGCCGGCAACACGCTGATGCGGGGCGATTTCGAGCCCGCGGCCTTCATGGATATCTGGGACCGCGCGACTGGCTCTGGCAGCGGCGATATCGGTGCTGGCGCTGCCTATCAGTCCGTGCTGTGGAACCTGCAATGGGGCGATGTCTCGGCGTCGCCCTTTCTCAGCGCCCTGCAAGAGGCGGCCGAGTCGGGCGTGCTGTCGATCAAGTTCAACGTCGACGGGCTCAACATGGATTTCACGTCGCCCAATTTCATGTGCGGGCGGATCGCTGGAACGATCGGGCCGGCGGCGATTGGGGAGCCACAGCATCTGGTGATCGGACGGCAGTTCATGGCGAGTGCCGCGGCGGGCGGGAATTTCTTCACGCCGGTCGGCCAGATCAATTTCTGTGCGGCGGCGGTCGATAGCCAGTCGAGCTGCATCTATCTCGATCTCGGCAATGCGCTTTCGACCACGGCACCGGGGGCGGGGCTCAACAATCTCGGCGATCTGACACTCAGCGTCGATGATGCGGGCACCACGACCGCGCTCGGCACCATCCCGGCCACGGGCGCGGGCGGTTATGCCGGGGATGGATGGTATGAGCAGACGGCGGGTGTCGTCGCCTTGCCGCTGACGGCGACGCAGCTTCAGGCGGTCGCCGCTTCGCCACTGACGCTCACCGGCAATAGCGGCGTCGCGATCAGCGAGTGGAGCAACGGCGCCTTTGTCCGCGCGGACGGGTTCGTGCATCGGCTTAGCCCGGGCGCCAGCATCGAAATCCCCGTCTATGCGATGCAATGGGGGCAGCCGCTTGTCGGCGCGAGCATCAGCTTCGTGCAGGATTCGGCGCAGCTGCAGACCAACACCGACAGCTTCCCCTATGTCTCCGCTTCGCCGCCAGTCGCGACCCCGGCTGCGGCGCTGACCTTCACCACACCTGCGGCCGCGCCCACAGATGATAATGGCATGGCCTTGCTGGCGGTCTCGACGACTGACCCCGGTACGCCGCGCTGGTTCAACAACGGCGCCGATTACGGCATCGACGGCCAGGTCTATGGCGTGCGGCCGAGCTTCACCGATGCGTCGATGAATGTCGGGCCTGTCAACCAGTGGAACTTCATCAGCTTCCTGTTGTGGAGCGGCTATACACCGGCGAATCCGGTTACCTGGACTGACGTCCAGCCGATCTTCCAGCAATATGCCAACCTCTATCCGGTGATGATCCGCTTCCTCAACATGGCGGATTACGAGTCGGTGAAGGCGCAGGCGGGGCTGTTGTCGCTTGCCTTCGGCCTTGACGTGTCGGACCCGAATTCGATGCCGGTCACGCGCGATCTGTCACCGGCGAAGCGTGCAGCGATCCTCGCCTGGCTGCAGAATCCGCTGCCGGGGCCGGTCAAGGCGCCGTCTCAGCGCGCCGAGGTCGAGTCGCTCGCCGTGGCAGCTCCGGCAGGCGCAACGCCGCCGCCCAAGGGCGGCAAGGCCGCGGCGGCCGCGCGCCGGCTCATCCTGCAGGCACGTTAAGGAGACACCGCCATGATCCGCCTTCAACGTTCGATGATCGAGGGCCTGACCGGCCCGGTTCCCACCGTGCAGGCCGTCTGCGACGCCCTGCAGAATGCGGTCGAGCTCGAGCATGCGACCATCCCGGTCTATCTCTATGCACTCTATTCGCTGGACGAGACCAAGAATGCAGAGATTGCGGACATCATCTCCTCGGTGGTGTATGAGGAAATGCTGCACATGACGCTCTCGTCCAACGTGCTCAACGCGCTGGGCGGCTCGCCGGACATCGACCAGCCCGGTTTCATTCCGCCCTTTCCCGGCCCGCTTC
>Ga0207703_10002083_pt1 | contig 17580 bp, 14 predicted proteins | sample KBSSwiS12_FD_184304 | JGI IMG/M metagenome (GOLD analysis project Ga0207703, IMG submission 184304) | Switchgrass rhizosphere microbial communities from Kellogg Biological Station, Michigan, USA - KBS Switchgrass S1-2 (SPAdes) (version 2) | ecosystem: Host-associated > Plants > Roots >...
CACCGCGCTGCTGGGCTTGCTCCACGACACGGCGCTGCGCGCGGGGCTCTCCGCCGCAGCGCTCGCCCACGTGCGCGCGCACTTCTCGCGCGAGCGCATGCTGGACGGCATGGAGCGGGTGTTCGCCGAAGTCGGCGGGCCGGGACGTGGTGAACCGCAGCGCGATGATCCTGGGCAAAAGCGCGCCGCCGGCGGCGCGGCGCCGGGCGCATGATCGCCCCGGACGCGCGCGTGCTGGTGATTGCCGTGGCGAGGATCGGGGACACGCTGCTCGCGACGCCCCTGCTGCGCGCGCTCAAGGCCGCCCTGCCTTCCGGCCGGCTGGAAGTGCGCGCCCACCCCAAGCGCCTGGACGTGCTGCGCCACCTGCCCTTCATCGACCGGCTGTCGGGGCTGGGCAAGTGGGCCGCACGGCTGGGCCTTCTTCCCGGCGGGCCATTCGACTGGGCTTTCGTGCTGGGTCACGATGCGGCGGTGACGCGCTATGCGCTGCGCAGCGCCGCGCGCGTGGTCGCCTTTCGCCAGCGTGACCCGGCCCTGAATGCGCGCCTGGCCGTCGTGGTCGATGAACCCGTCCCTCCGCCGCACGCCGTGCTGCACCGCCTGCTGCTGCTGCAGGCCGCCGGCATCGCGGCGCAGGACCTGCGCCTGGCCTGGAATGTCTCGGCCGAGGAGCGTGCGGCGGCCGGTGCGTGGCGGACCGCTCATGTCCCGGCCCCGGCCACGCCGGTGATCGGGCTGCAGATGGCGAGCTTCCACACCAAGGCGCAGCGCGACTGGCCGGTGCAGCGTTTCATCGAACTGGCGCAACGGGTCCTGGCCGAACGGCCCGGCGCGCACTTCATCCTGCTGGGCGACGCCGGCAGCCGGCCGGGCGCGCAGGCCTTCCTCGCCGCGCTGCCGGGCCGCGCCAGCATCGCCGCCGGCAGCCTGCCGCTGCGCGACTCGGCCGCGCTCATGGCCGGTCTCGACCTGTACGTGGGCGTGGACACGGGGCCCACGCACGTCGCCGGCGCCCTGGGCATCCCCATGGTGGCGCTGTATCACGCCTCCTTCCCGGGGCGCAACCTCGCGCCGCTGCAGAATCCGCTGTGCCGGGTGATCGAACATCCGCTGACCGGGCAGCCGAACGCCGATCAGGCGCACATGGCCGGCATCAGGGCCGATCGCGTGTGGGCCGAATGCGCGGCACTGCTGGCCGAAAGGCGCGCGGCATGAACACCGCGGGGTCGACGGCAGGATGGAGAGCATGGAGCATGGCGGCCGCCCCGGCGGCGCTGCTCGCCATCCTGCCCTTCCCCGGCACAGTGGCCCTGCGCCTCACCCTGCTCACGATCACCGTGGTCACCGCCGCAGTGATGTGGCGGCGCTTGGCGCCGCCTTCCCTGCCCGGCAAGCTGCCCGCTGGATTGTTGATCGCAATGGCGCTGTGGGCCGGCGTGGCGCTGCTGTCGGTGGCGTGGTCGTTCGACCGGCGCTATTCGCTCGGGGAAGTGAAGAACGAGGTGGGCTACACGATGCTGGCCTTCGCCGGCTTTTATGTCCTTGCGGTCGACGCGGTGCAAGGACGGCGCATGCTGGGCGGCCTGGCCGTGGGCGCGGCCGTGATGCTCGGTGGGGCGTTCATTCTGCAAAGCGGCCAGCGCATCTGGATGGAGGGCACTTTTGTCGGGGGCAGCGGCACGTTCAGCACCTACCTCGTAGCTATTACACCGCTGGTGTTGGCGCCGCTGCTGGCGGCGAGGCGCATCGGCTGGGCCGGGGTCGCGCTCGGGGTGGTGTTGTTCGCCGGTTTTCTTACCGGGCAGAAAATTTTTGTCGCCGTGGCCGCACTGGAGGTCGTGCTGCTGCTGTGGCTGCTGTCCCGTGCCCGTCTGGTGCAGTGGAACCGCGCCTGGCTGGCCGCCGCGGGCGTCATCGGCGTCATCGTGCTCGGCCTGATGCTGCGGCAGATCCTGATCAATCGCGCCATGACCGACAATCCCCTCCAGGACAACATGGTGCAGGATGTGCGGATGCGCCAGTGGCCCATGGTCATGCAGGCCATCCTGTCGCATCCCCTGGGAGCGGGATTCGGCCGCGAAGCCATGCACAAGGCCTATCCCGACCTGCTGCCCGGCGATGTGCCGCTGTTCTGGCATGCGCACAATCTGTTCCTGAACTATGGGCTGGAAGCCGGCATTGCCGGCATGCTGGTACTGCTGCTGGTGTTTGCCGCGCTGCTGCGGGAGTTCTGGCGCCTGTGTGTACAGGGGGAGTCCGCGGCTTCCACGACCCAGCGGGTCATCGGCGCGGCCGGCTTCGCCATGGTCGCGGGAGTGATGGCGCGCAACATGACCAACGACTTTTTCATGCGCGACATGTCACTGCTGTTCTGGTCCCTGTCCGGCCTGCTCCTGGGCTGGGGCAGGCACCTCGCCGTTGTGAGCGCCAAAGCATCGTGAACATCTGCTTCTACAACGTCACGGCGAGCTACATCCACGGCGGCCTGGAGACCTATTGCTGGGAAGCCGGCCGGGCCCTGGCGCGGCGCGGCCATACCGTGAGCATCGTGGCCGGCAACCGCGGCGATGCACGCCACGGCGAAGTCGAGTTGGTGCAATTCCCCTTCGTGGAGGAGAAAAGCTGGCCGGACCTGGGCACGCGCTTCCGGCGGCTGATGGAGCGCCTGTCTTTCGCGCGCCATTCCATGCGGCACCTTGTGGGCGCCGGCTACGACGCGGTGATCGTCAACAAGCCCTTCGACTTTCCCATCCTGTGGCGGGCGCGGCACAAGGGCCTGCGCGCCCAGACCGTGTTCCGTTCCGGCGGGCGCGATTTTTTCGCCGGCGACCGCTGGTTCGCCGGCGCCGTCGACCATTGGCTGTCCACCAGCCGCTACAACGCGGCCCAGGTGGAGGCACGCTACGGACGCTCCGTCGGCGTGATCCACAACGGCGTGGACGTGGAGGAATTTCGCCCCATGGCGCGCAGCAACGCTTTCCGCTCGCGCTTCGGCATTGATGCAGGCGCCGTGACCCTGGTGAGCGTCGGACGGCTGGTGGGCCTCAAGGGCCTGCGTGTGGTCATCGAAGCCATCAAGACCCTGCCCGGTGTCCATTTCATCGCCGCCGGCGACGGCCCCGAACAGCCGCGGCTCGAAGCACAGGCTGCGGAACTGGGCGTGGCCGGGCGCGTGCACTTCGCGGGGCGCGTGTCGCACGACGAACTGCCACGCCTGCTGGCCGACGCTGACATCTTCGTGCAGCCCTCCATCAGTGAGGAATCCTTCGGCATCAGCCTGGTGGAGGCCATGGCCTGCGGCTTACCGGTGCTGGCATCGAAATTGGGCGGCATGGTCGAAATCGTGATTCCTGGCGAAACCGGTGAGCTGCTGCCTCCCGGTAACGTATCAGCGTGGAAAGAGGCCTTTGCCCGCCTGGCGCAGCCAGGCCATCGTGCAGATCTTGGCTCGGCCGGACGCCAGCGTGCCGAGCACCATTTCACCTGGGCTGCCAATGCCCAGGCACTGGAGGAATTGCTGATGGGCGCCGCGGCTTTGCAGCCGGCAAACAAACCTGCGGTGTCCGGATAATGTGCGGGCTGCTGGGCTATTCCATGCGCGAGGGCGCGTCCACCCCGGGCGACGTGCGGCAGGCGCTGGCGTGCATCAGCCACCGCGGGCCGGATGATCAGGGCGTGTGGTCCGAGCGCGCCACGGCGCTGGGCTTCGCGCGTCTCGCCATCATCGACGTGTCGCCGCTGGGCCACCAGCCCATGCAAAGTCCCGACGGACGCTACGTCATCGTGTTCAACGGCGAGATCTACAACTTCCCCGACCTGCGGGCCAAGCTGGAAGCGCAGGGCGAGCGCTTTGCCGGCCATTCCGACACCGAAATCCTGCTGCGCCTGTTCGCGCGCGAAGGCCTGGAGGCCTGCCTCGCGCAACTGCGCGGCATGTTCGCGTTCGCGGTTTTCGACCGCCACACCGGCACGCTGAGCCTGGGGCGCGACCGGCTGGGGGTGAAGCCGCTGGTATACGCGCAGACCGCCCAGGGCGTGCTGTTCGCCTCCGAGATCGCGGCGCTGTTCGAGCTGGACGCCGGGCTGTCGCGCCAGCCCGACCTCGAAGCCATCGACCATTACCTCACCTACCAGTACATCCCCGCCCCGCTGACCGGCTTTTGCGCCGTGCGCAAGCTGCCGCCGGCGCACGCCATGGTGGTGAAGGACGGCCGCGTCCAGCGCGTGTTCCGCTACTGGGACATCGATTTCTCCAAGCGCGCCAACCTGTCCTTCGACGAAGCCTGCGAGGCGCTGCGCGAGCAGGTGCTGGAGGCCACGCGCATCCGCCTGGTGAGCGACGTGCCGCTGGGCGCCTTCCTCTCCGGCGGCATCGACTCCAGCATCACCGTGGCGGCCATGTCGCGGCTGTCCTCCGCCGCGGTGAAGACCTACGCCATCGGCTTCGAGGACGAGCGCTTCAACGAGCTGCCGTATGCGCGCCAGGTGGCGCAGCACCTCGGCACCGATCACCACGAGATGACGGTGCGGGCCCATGCCGTGGACCTGTTGCCGCAACTGGTGCGCCATCTGGGCGAGCCCATGGCCGACAACTCGCTCATGCCCACTTTCCACGTGTCGCAGTTCGCGCGCAACGAAGTAACGGTGGCGCTCACCGGCGACGGCGGCGACGAGGTGTTCGCCGGCTACCGCCGCTTCTATCACATGCGCCGCGCCGACGCGCTGCGCGCCTGGAAGCTCACGCCGCTGTGGAAATCGGGCCGCCGCCTCACCGTGGCGCTGGAGAACATGGCGCGGCCGCATAAGCGCAAAAAAGTGTTCCCGGCCACCCGCGCCGATGAAATCCTGTCCATGCACGGCGCGGCACGCTACAAGCACCTGCTCGCCTTCTACACCGACGCCGAGAAAGCCGCGCTGATCACGCCGTTGCTGGCCCACGCAGCGGGCGAAGCCAACGACGCCTGGCTGGAGCAAGCCCTGGAACGCACCGCGGGGGCGGACCGGTTGAACCGCTGGCTGTACCTGGACATGTGCACCTACCTGCCCGAGGACATCCTGTTCAAGGTGGACATCGCCAGCATGGCCAATTCGCTGGAGTGCCGTTCGCCTTTTTTAGATCATCGATTGATTGAATTTGCTTTTAGCTTGCCCGGCAGCTACAAGCTGGACGCGGGCGGACGGCACAAACGCATTTTGAAAGAAGCGTTCAAGGACTGGCTGCCGGCGGGTTTCATGGAAAGACAGAAAAAAGGCTTTTCGGTGCCGCTGGAGAAGTGGCTGCGCGAAGATTTGGGCGAGTTGATGCGTGACCAATTGCTTGGCGCAAAAACGCTGTCGCCTTGGATACGCCAGGAGCGGGTGCAGACCATGGTGGAGGACCACTTGTCCGGTCGTGCGTCGCACAGCAATCGTCTGTGGGCGCTGCTGGTGCTGTCGCAGTGGATTCAGGCTTTTCGCGTTCCTCTCTAGCACATGTCCTTTCGTCCATGAAAATCGGCGTCGTCGCTCCCGGCATCTGGGGCACGGTGTTCCTGGACAACGCCCGCGAGTGGGTGAAGCAGGGTCACGAAGTCGCCGTCTACACCGACGATGCGCGCGCCTCCGGCGCGTGGAGTTTTACCCGGCTCCGGGAGGACGGCATCGAGTTTTTTGCCATCCACCACCAAGCCAGGCATCCCCTGATGTGGTTGCCGGACAAGTTGTTCAAGCGCTGGGGCGGGCGACGCTTCTTCACGACCTTGCTGGCTGTACGGCGGTTCCTGCGTGCCACGTCCGATCGCGACGTGTACCTGGTGGAAAACGACTGGATGGGCGTGTTCGTGGCCCTGGCCGCGCCGGCGCGCGCGCGCTGGGTGCTGGGCGTGCACGACACCGACCACCTGCGCATCGCGCTGGCCTATCCGGGCCGGCCCGACAGCCCCTTCCTGCAGCGCGCCAAGCGCTGGGTGCTGGAACGTTGCGATGCGGTGCGCGCCAATTCGGTGGTGACGCGCGACGCGCTGGTGGAAGGCGGCTGCGAAGCGGGCAAGATCGAAGTCATCCCCCTGCACATTCCATCATGGATGTGGGTGAACGAAGACCTGGATTCATTTCGCCAAGCCGCACGCGCAGAAGTCTTCGAACGGCATGGCCTTGCTGCCACCACCCGGCTGCTCATCACCATGTGCCGGCTGGCGCCCGTCAAGGGCCTGGAACTGGCGGTGGAGACACTGGCCGGGTTGCTGCCCACCCATCCCCAGGCGCGGCTCATGATTTGCGGCGGCGACCGCGTTATTCCCGGTTTCGGCAGCTACAGAGAGGCTCTGTTCAAGCGCGCGCAGGAACTCGGCATAGCCGACAAGGTGATCTTTCCCGGCAACGTGGACATCCATGTGGTCAAGCGCTACCTGGCCGCGGCCGACGTGCACCTGGCGCCCTCGCTGGTGGACACCTTCAACTACGGGGTGATCGAAGCCGGCCTGGCCGGCACTCCCAATCTCGTTTCGCAGGGCGTGGGCGCGGGGCCGTGGATGCTGGAAGCACATGCGGGACAGGTGGTGTCCAATCGAAACGCGCGTGACTGGGTAAAAGCCTGCGCGACGCTGCTGGACAACCCGCCTTCCATGGACGAGCGCCGCGCGGCGGCGTCACATCTCGCTCGCGAACTGCATCCGGCTAAGGTATCGGCGGAACTGGCGCAGATGCTGGCACGCGCAGCCAAAGTCCAGCTTTGATGCGCACTATTCATCAGATCAACTTGCAGCGTCACTTCGGTGGCGGAGAGGTGTACACGCGTTTTGTGTGCGCAGCGCTGGCGGAGCTGGGCTGGCGGGTCGTGTTATATGTGAGCGTGGACGCGGACTTCTGGAGTCGGCTTAACGTGCGGGCCGAACTGGCGCCGGTGGCATCGCTCAATGAGGTTGCCGCCAAATTGCCGGAAAACTCCGTCGTGATGACCCACAATGTGCTGAACATTCACGAGGCCCGCGCCTGGTCGGCGCGGTATGTGCTCACGGGTTTTCTGCACATGCCCTTGTATGACCGCGACCCCGCCGGTTTGGCGAGCTACCGGCGGTTGTTTGGCGTGTCGCGGCATGTGCTGGACAGCGCACAGGCCAAGGGGCTGGCCAATGCCTGGCCCGAACCCTTGTACGGCGTGGCGGACCTGGAGCGCGGCGCGACACCGGGAGAAATCCGCAAGGCCAGCGAGTACGACTGGGACCGCCGCAAACTGCGCGACCGCACCCTGGGCCTGCTCGAACCGCTGGCCTCTTCGCTGCGGTCGGCGCCGCCCTTCTCGCGCCGACCGGGCCTGACGCTGGGTATCGTGTCCCGCCTTACCCCCATCAAGCAATGGCCGCTGCTGTTCCGGTATCTGGCCCCCATTCTCGCCCGTCATCCCCAGGTAAACGTCGAAATCTTCGGATCCGGCGGCTATGCCTCGGTGCGCGACCTTCGCCGTGCGCTCGCGCCGCTGGGTGATCGCGCCCGCTTCTGGGGGCAGCAGCAGGATATGCGCGGCGTCTATCCCCTGCTCGACTACGTGCTCTCGGGCCTGCCGGAAAAGGAGGCGTTGGGCCTCAACCTCATCGAGGCCCAGTCTTGCGGCACGCCGGTGCTGGCAGTGAACGCGCCGCCCTTCACGGAGACGGTGCTGGACGGCGCCAGCGGCTATCTCTACGCCGATCCGCGCACGGATCAGGGACAGGGCTTCGCCGTGTTACTCGATCGCCTGCTGGCCGGCGCTCCTCGCCCCGATCCCCGTCTCGCCGCGCAGCACCTGGAGAAGTTCGGCGCGGCGGCGTTTCAGGCGCGGCTGGCCGCGGCGCTGGATGGTCTGGCATGAGAATCCTGTACCTGCATCCGCAGTCGTGGAGCGGCGAATACGTCATCCTGAAGCAGCTTGCGGCCATGGGCCACGCCGTGTGCGTACTGGAGGAAATCCGGCGCGCCCCGTTCACCGCCCGCCGCACCTCGCCGGATTTCCTGCAGCCGGGGGACGGCATGGCCACGCTGTGGTACGACCCGCACAAGGGCGTCGAGAAACTCCTTACCTGGCCGATCGACCGTTTTTTCAAGCGCGCCTTCGAGGGCAGGAATCTGGCGCACCGCATGTGGCTGGTGCGGGCCGCGGCCACGGCTTTCAAGCCGGACGCCATTGTCTCCTCCGAAGGGTTTGCCTACGGCATCCCGGCCTCGTTCCTGAAGCGGCTGGGCTTGCTCAAGCCCGTGCTGATGGTGAGCTACATCGGCGGCGACATCCTGGATTGTCCCGAGGCCCAGGTCGGCAAGCGCCGCACGCCCATGGTGAGCTGGCTGATCCGGGCGGCGCTGCCGGGCCAGGACGTCACCCGTGCCACCGGCCCTTTCATCGCCCGCCATCTGCTGGAGGAAGGCGCCGATGCGCAAAAAATCGCCATCGTGCCCAGCCACATGGCGGCGGACCGCTCGGTGGTGGACGGCATTCACGCCCGTCGCGCCGAGGTGCGCAAGCAGGTGCGCGCTAAACTCGGCGTTTCGGAACAGACGCCGCTTGTGGTGACCTTGAGCAGGAACATGATCGGAAAAGGCCTGCATGTGCTGGCCGCAGCCTGGCCAGCCATCAGCGCAAGCATTCCCGGGATTCGCTGGCTGCTGTGCGGCCCTCACAATGACTGGCTCGACAAAGGCGTTTTCCCGCCGTTGCGCGCCGCTGGGCTGCAGGACACGATGCTGCAAACCGGCGCTCTGGAGGGCGCCGGCGTGTTCGAGCACCTCGCGGCGGCCGACCTGCACCTCAACCCCTCGCTGTGCGAAGGCCTGAACATGGTGACGGTGGAGGCGGCCGGCGTCGGCACCCCGACCATCACCACCGACGGCACCGGCATCGCCGAGTGGATCAACAACTCGGCCTGCGGCAAGGTCGTGCCGGCAGGCGATGTCGTGGCCCTGGCCGACGCAACTGTGGATGCCCTGCGCGACTCCACGATGCTGTCCCTGTGGGGCGAGCGCAGCCGCGCCATGTCGCTCGACTTCGAATGCAGCCGCGTGGCCGGCCTGCTGGTTGCCGCGCTTGCTCCACGGAACGGCCAGGCGACGCATCCATGAACGAAGGGACTGGGAGCGTCCACGCAGCCCTGCGCTACCGGCCCGAGGTGGACGGGCTGCGAGCACTGGCCGTGGTGCCCATTATCGTTTTTCACGCCGGCTTCAACGTGTTCAGCGGGGGATACGTCGGGGTCGATATTTTCTTCGTGATCAGCGGCTACCTGATCACCTCCATCATCGTCGGCGACCTGGGTAAAGGCGGCTTTTCGCTGAAGAAATTCTACGAGCGCCGGGCGCGGCGCATCCTGCCCGCGCTGTTCGTGGTGGTGGCCGCGTGCATTCCCTTCGCCTGGCTGTGGATGCTACCCGACGAACTGGAGGATTTCGGCAAGAGCGTCGCCTACGTGGCCGTGTTCCTGTCGAACATCCTGTTCCACAAGCAAAGCGGCTACTTCGACACCGCGACGGAACTCAAACCGCTGCTGCACACCTGGAGCTTGGCCGTCGAAGAGCAGTATTACCTGCTGTTCCCGCTGTTCGTCCTGGTGGTGTGGAAGCTGGGCCGGTGCTTTCTCATCCCGGCCCTGGCCGCGATATGGCTGGCCAGCCTGCTCTACGCGCACTGGCTGGTGTTCATCAAGCCCGAGAACGCCTATTTCCTTCTGCCGTCGCGCATCTGGGAAATCCTCACTGGGGCCCTGATCGGCGCCTGGACAACCATGGGACACCGGCTGCCCGCGGTCGGACCGGCCGCCGAAAATGCCCTCGGCATGGTCGGCCTGTTGCTGATTGCCGTGGCGGTGTTCGGCTTCGACCAGGCCACGCCCTTTCCCAGCCTGTACGCGCTGGTACCGTGCCTGGGCACGGCTTTGCTGCTGGTGTTCGCCAAACCTCACAACCTGCCCGGGCGATTGCTGGGCACCCGGCTGGCCGTGGGCGTTGGGCTGGTGAGCTACAGCGCCTATCTGTGGCACCAGCCCCTGTTCGCGTTCGCCCGCATCCGCAGCGTCGGCGCGCCGGGCGCAACCCTTGAACTTGCGCTGTGTATGGCGACCTTCCTGCTGGCCTGGCTGACCTGGAAATACGTGGAAACGCCTTTGCGGCAGCGCGCCCGGCTGACGCCCAAGGCCGTTTTCGCCCTGGGTATTTCCGGCGTCGCGGTGTTGCTGCTGTTCGCTTCCGTGTCACTGCGCAGCGGCGGCTTCCCCGCGAGGCTCCCCGAGTACGTCCGCCTGGTCTATGCGCCGCGCCCGGCGAGCGGCTACTGCACCATCAGCGAAAAGGAAGTGCTGGCAGGCGTGACCTGTGTCATCGGCGCCGGCAGGGCGCCTGCGGAAGTGGCCATCCTGGGCGATTCGCACGCCATGCACCTGTCCGACGCCCTGTCCGATACCCTCAAGGAGCGGGGCAAGTCAGCGTTGATTTATTCCCAGCAATGGTGTCCACCGCTGGTCGACGTGGGCACGGACATGGCGCGCAAGAACCCCGGTTGCCGGGCCTTCATGGACGCCGCTCTGGCGACGGTGGCCAACAACGAACACGTGAAGATCGTGGTGCTGGCGGCCGAATGGTCCAACTACTCCACCGGCTCACGCTGGGGCGACCCGGGCACGGCCCTGTACAGCGACCGGCTCACGGAAAAAAAGAGCCTGGATGAAAATGTCAAAGTGTTCGAACGAGGCCTCGACCGGACCCGCAGCCTGCTGATCGGACACGGCAAAAGAGTGATAATCGTGAAGAGCCTGCCGGAATATGCATATTCAGTCCCCAAGTACCTTGCACGGCTGGCCATGGTGCAGGGCGCGACCGCCCTGCCGCCGGAAAGGCTGGTGTCGCAACAACAATACCGCGAGCGCAACTCCGCGGCGACAAACGCCTTCACCCAATCCGGGGATGCGCAATGGGCAACAATAGTCGATCCCTACTCCCTGATGTGCTCCACGCCCTATTGCCAGTACCTGGACTCGAAAGGAAACGTGCTGTACACCGACGGCAACCATCTCTCCTACGCCGGGGCCAAACTCATCGTGCAGGAAATCATGCGCGGCCTGGATTCCGCACCTGCAACACAAGCCGCGCGGTGAACGCATGAGCGATTCGCTCAGCGCCCTGGCCACGCATGACCACTACCCGGCGGTGTTGCGGCTGTTCGCCGACGCCCAGGGCCGGCCCGCGCCGCGCGGCAGGATACTCGACGTCCCCGCGGGCCAGGGCGCGTTCGCCCAGGAATTGCTGAAGCTGGGTTACGACGACATTGATTGCCTGGACATCAACGCCGAGGCGTTTCGCCTCGACGATGCGCGCGTGCGCTTCCGCGCCCACGACGTGATCCACCCGCTGCCCTTTCCCGACGCGCATTTCGACTACGTCTTCAGCATCGAGGGCATCGAGCATTTCGAGAACCCCTGGACCTTCACCCGCGAGCTGTGCCGGGTGCTGAAGCCGGGCGGGCGGCTGTTCCTCAGCACGCCCAACACCTTCTCCGTGGACGCACGCATCAAGTACCTGATGTCGGGTTATTTCCCGCGCTTCCGGCCGCTCATGCTCACGCCCGACAAGGTGATGTCGCAGCCGGTCGACGACGCCCATGTCAGTCCCATCTATTTCTGGCAGCTCAACTTCTTCCTGCTGCAGGGCGGTGTCGCCATCGAGCGCGTGTCGACCAACGCCGAGGTGCGCAAGCCGCAGTGGATCAAGCGCGTGATGGAGAACGCGCTGGCCAACATGATCCGCTCCAACATTCGGCGGCGAAAATTTCCCGACCATGGCGTCACCTCCGACGCCGTGCTGTTCGGCGACTGCATCATCGTCGAGGGGCGCAAGACCGCGTGAAGATCATCTACGCCTTTCCCGAGCCGCTGCCGCTGGACCGCGCGCGCGGCGTGCAGGTGGCGCATGCCGTGGTGGAGCTCGCGCATCGCGGCGTGGAAGTGGAACTGGTGCACGTCCCAGCGCCGGTACCCACGCCGGTCGAAGGCGCCCCCTCCGCTGCCGCCCATGGTCACACCGCCCCGCACCCGCTGCGCTACTACGACCTCGAGGCGCCGTCCACGCTGACCCTGCTGCCGCTGTCGCGCTCGCTGCCCTGGCCGCTCGCGCGCGTGCATTCCAACGGCTTTTTCCTGCGCCGGCTGGAGCGCCACCTGGCGGGCTACCGCCGCCTGCCACCGGCCGAGCGGCCCATCCTGCTGGTGCGCCATCCCAAGCTGGCCGCCATGCTGCTGGAACGCGACTCGGGTTTTGCGCTGGTCTATGAAGCGCACGAGGTGTTCGCCGATACCGGCCCGCCCGCCAAGCAGGCGGGGCTGGCGGCGCTGGAGACCACCATCATGCGCCGCGCCGCGCACGTGATCGCCAATTCGCACGCCACAGCGGCGCGCCTCGCCGAGCGCTATGGTGACGGTGAACAGGCACAAAAAATCACCGTGCTGCCCAACGGCGTGGACTGGCCGCTCAGCCTGCCCGAAAAAGACTGGGCACATGCCGGCCGCCACGTCGTGTACTCGGGCAGCTTTTTCGCCTGGAAGGGCGTGGTCGACCTGGTGCAGGCGGCGGGCGAACTGCCCGGCTGCCACATCACCCTGTTGGGCGGCAACACCGCCCAGGTGCGCCGCGAGCAGGAACGCAAGCCCGCCGCGGGCGCCGAACTGGATTTTCGCGGCCACGTGCCGCACCGCGAAGTGGCGGATTGCAGGGCACCCGCCTGCATCGCCGTGCTGCCCAACCGCGATGATCCCGATAGCCGCTTCACTTCTCCCATCAAGCTGTTCGAATACATGGCGGCGGGCTGCGCCATCGTGGCCACCGACCTGCCGGCGCTGCGCGACATCCTGCCGGCCGACGCAGCGGTATGGGCGCGACCCGGCGACGCTCGCGCTCTGGCCGATGCGCTGCGCGGCCTCGCCGCCGATCCGGCACGCGCCCAGGCGCTCGGCGCACAGGTGAGGGAGCTCGCGCGCGGTCTAACCTGGCAGGCGCGCGCCGAGAAGCTCGAAGCGCTGCTCGGTTCCATCCAGCCGCCGTCTGCATAGAAGTGCACCGCAGCTTGGATACCGAGGCCTTCCGCAGCTTCCTGGTCATCCGGCGCGACAACATCGGCGACCTGGTGTGCACCCTGCCGCTGATCGCGGCGCTGCGTCGGCGCTATCCCGCGGCGCGCATCGAGGCCCTGGTCAATTCCTACAACCGCGATGTTCTGGAGGGCCATCCCGACCTGGATGCCGTGCATGCCTATTCCAAGGGCAAGCACCGCGAAGGCGAGTCGCTGGCGGCCGTGTACGCGCGCCGGCTGCGCCTGTTGTGGTCGTTGCGGCGCGCCGATGAGGGCCGCGGCTTCGACTGCGCCATCCTGGCCGCGCCCGGCGAGCAGCCGCGCTCGCTGGGCTACGCGCGGCGGGTGGCGGCCCGGCACGTGCTGGGCTATGTTTCGCCGGGCCGGACGCTGCGCGGCATTGACCTGCCGGTGACCTATCAACCCGAGGCGCAGGCGCACGAAGTGGAGAAAGTGTTCGCCCTGCTCGCACCGCTGGGCATCAGCGAAGAGCCGCCCGCGGCGATGCTGCGGCCGCACGCGGACGCACTCGCCCGGGTGCAGACGGCCCTAAGCGACAAGGCAACCGGTCCGGGCCCGCTGGTCGCGCTGCACATCAGCGCCCGCAAACCCAGCCAGCGCTGGCCCGTGGAGCGCTTCGAGCAGGTGGCGCGCACCCTGCATGAGCGCCACGGCGCCCGCCTGGTGCTGTTGTGGGCGCCGGGGGACGAGGCCAACCGACTGCATCCGGGCGACGATGGCAAGGCGGCGGCGCTGGCCGGTTCGCTGGCCGGTTTGCCCGTGCTGCCCTATGCGACCGCGCAGCTTGCCGACCTGATTGCCGCCCTGAGTGCCTGCGACAGCGTGATCTGCGCCGACGGCGGCGCCATGCACCTTGCCGCGGCGCTGGGCAAGCCCATCATGGCGCTGTTCGGCGATTCGGACCCTGCGCGCTGGCATCCCTGGAAGGTGAACCACCGGGTGCTGCAAATGCCGTCGCGCGAAGTGCGGGACATCGACACCGCCGCCGTGTTGCGCGCCTGGGAAGAGCTGACCGCCACGCCGCGCCAAGCGCCGGGGTCCGGTTAAATCGGCAGGCGCCCGCGCGCCAGGCGCCGGTACTCTTCCAGGACCAATGCGCTGACGCGATCCGCATCGAACAGGCGCGCCGCGCGCGCGCGCGCCGCCCGGCCCAGCGCCAGGCGCAGCGTATCGTCGACCAGCACTCGACCGAGGGCATGGGCCAGCGCCGCGGCATCCTTCACCGGCACCAGCAGCCCGCTCTCGCCATCGGCCACCGCGTCGATGAGGCCGTTGATGCGTGTGCCCACGGTGGGAATGCCCATGGCGGCGGCCTCGATGACCACGTTGCCGAAGCCCTCGCGGTAGCTGGCCAGGGCCAGCACGTCGGCCGCGGCCAGCACCTTCTCGGGTTGCGGCACGTAGCCGAGCGCGTGCACGCCGGGCGCGGCATGGATGCGCCGCAGTTCGGCCTCGGGCAAGGGAGCACGGTCGTCGAAGGGACCGATGAGGACGAGGTGCAGACTGCCCACTTCGGCCTTGAGGCGGTCGAAGGCATCCATCAGCTCGACCATGCCCTTGTCGGCCGTGATGCGGCCGACGAAGGCGATGACCCGCGCCTCGCTGGGTATGTTCAGCGCGGCACGCGCGGCGCGGCGCTGCTCCGCGCCAGGAGGAGAAAATTTCGCCGTGTCCACGCCCGACAGCGAACCGGCGCCCACCACCCCGACGCGGCCGATGCCTTCGCTTTCCAGGTAGGCCTGTTGGCTGGGGCTGTCGCAATAATTGGCCGTATTCAGCACCATAATGAGCCGGTCGCAGGCGCGCGTGATCAAGCGCCGCGCGCCGCGCATTTCCACCCACGGCTGGCCGGTAAAGGTGTGCATGCGGATGGGCACGCGCGCCAGGAACCCCGCGATGGCGAACAACAGACCCGCCTTGGGCGTGGTGGAGTGCGCGATGTCGGGGCGCAGCCGGCGCATGAGCCGGTACAGCCGCCACAACGACACCAGGTCGGCGAAGGGCGCCATGTCGCGCGCAATGGGCACTTCCACCAGCCGCCCACCCAGCAGCGCCGACAATTCTTCATAGCCGTCGCCCGGGCCCGCCGCGGCATAGACCTCATAGCCTGCCGCCATCTCCGCACGAATCTGGCTGCCCAGCAGGTGCAGCAGGAAAAAGGGCGTGTTGGCGGAACGAAGTATGCGCATGAGCGGAGAGAATTGTCCGGGCCGAATCATAGCCGGACTGCGCCGGGGCGGCCTTGCTGCCATGCTAAAGTGCACGCCCTAGCGCCATGAACCCCACCGCCCAGACCGACTACGAAAAAGCGCAGAGCTTCAACGCGCTCATGGCCTGGGTGCATTCGCGCCGCTATCAGGGCATTCGCCGCGTGTTCGCCGGCCTGGCGCGCGAGATATCCGACCGGCCCCTGCGCGTGCTGGAAGTGGGCTGCGCCCACGCCAAGCTGTTCGGCGAGCTGAATCCCTCCTTTAACCTGGACTACACCGGCATCGAACTGCGCGAGGACTTCGTGACCGTGGCGCGCGAGCGCTACGCGGACGATGTCAATTGCCGCATCGTGCAGGGTTCCGCCTCGGAGCCGGGCATCCTCACCCGGCAGCCTTTTCAAGGAACGGCGCCCGGCACCGCGCCCGACATCGTGGTGGCCCTGGAGACGCTGGAGCACATTCCCGAGCACGACGCCGTGCGCGTGATCGAGGCCATCGCGGCATTGCGGCCGCGCCTGTTCGTGTGCTCGGTGCCGGTGGAAATCGGCCCGGCCATCTGGATGAAGAACCTCAGCTCGCTCGCCATGGGCTACATGCGCCACCGCGAGTACACCTGGGCGGAAACCTTCTGGGCCGGCCTGTACCAGCTTGACCGCCTGCCGCCGCACGGCGTGGAGCACAAGGGCTTCGACTGGCGCTGGCTGGCGCAGACCGTCAGACACAATATGCGGATTATTGAGCTGCGGCGCTATCCCCTGCCCTTTTTGCCGGCGGGATTATCCACGTCGGTCTTCATGATCGCGGTGCCGCGCTAGCGCCGCTGCCAGGCCCTGACCATCTCGCCCAGCGCCGACGCGAGCGATACCGGATGCCGGTAGCCCAGTTCTGATTGGATGCGCTCGATGGAATAGCGACTGAGGTTGGTCAGCGCGTCGACGCGTGACACCGTCAGCGGGAAGCCAGGCACCGCCTGCAACAGGCCGGCCATCATCCTCACAGGCATTCCGGGCAGACGCAGGCGCGGCACGGGCTTGCCCAGCGCCACGCAAATCGAACCGACGAAGGATTCGAGACTGCACCCGTCGGAGAGGTTGTACACGCGGCCGCGCGCTTCCGCGCGCGTGGCGCACAGCAACAGTGCTTCGATCACGCCTTCCACGCTGACATAGTTGGCGCTCGCGCCTTGCGGGCCGATGAAGAAGAAGCGGCCGCGGTCCAGTGCGTGGATGAGTTGGAACAGCGACTGGTTGGGCATGCGCGGGCCGAACACGATGGAGGGGCGCAGCAGCGTGGCGTCGATGTGCCCGGCCGCGGCGGCTTCCAGCACCATGTCGTCGGCGCGGGCCTTGGTGGTTTCGTAGAGGCCGCGCGGCGCGGGCGGCGTGTCTTCGGTGATCGTGCCGTCCCGACGCTGCCCGTAGGCGCCCACGCTGGAGAGTTGCACCCAGCGCCCTGCCCAGCCCTGCGCCGCCGCCAGCAGCCGCTCCGTCCCCCCGCAATGCAGCGCTTCCATGCGGCTTTCATCGCGGTATTCACCCGCGCAGTGGTAGAGCGCGTCGGCGCCGTCGGCGAAGCGCTGCAGCGCGCGCTGCGCGTCCGTTCCGCTATCGGTGAGGTCGGCGACGTGCGCCTCAATGCCTTCGGGCCAGCGCCGGGTCGAGCGGCTGAGCACACGCACTGCGTCGCCCTGCAGCCGGTGCCGCTCGACGAGCGCCGCGCCGATGAAGCCCGATGCCCCGGTGATGGCGACGCGCACGGCTAGCTCGCGCCGGCCATCGCTACACCGTCCATTTCCGCTTGCGCAGGGTGAGAACGCGGTACAGGTCGGAGAGCAGGCGCAGCGCGCCGGGACCGGCGATGCGGTACACGGCGAAACCGACGCGGGCGAGCAATATGCGCAGGCCCAAGCGCCAGGCCACGCCGGGAATGGCGTTGGCCGAACGCGCGCGGCGTATTTCCTGCAGGCCGAGCAGCAGGTTTTCCGGCTTGTTTGACAGGCCACCGGTCTGCATGTCCACGGTGACGATGTCCGGCAAGTACAGCGCATTGCCGGCTTTCAGCTCGCGCAGCAGCACGTCGTAGTCCCCGGCGATGCGGTAGCCCGGATCGAAGGCGCCGTGGCGCTCGAACACCGTGCGGTGGTGAAAGCAGCCCGGATGGGGAATCATGGTGAGCCCGGCAAAAAACGCCGGCCGGATGCGCTGCCAGGGCCGCTCGATGGGCTCCAGCACCCGGCCGGTCGCATCGACGATATTGAGTCGGCCGTAGGCGATGCGCTCCGCGGGTGCG
>Ga0207703_10002094_pt1 | contig 17543 bp, 18 predicted proteins | sample KBSSwiS12_FD_184304 | JGI IMG/M metagenome (GOLD analysis project Ga0207703, IMG submission 184304) | Switchgrass rhizosphere microbial communities from Kellogg Biological Station, Michigan, USA - KBS Switchgrass S1-2 (SPAdes) (version 2) | ecosystem: Host-associated > Plants > Roots >...
TGCAAGGGTCTTCGATTTATTTGCTCCAAGGAGATTTCGAGTTGATTGGGCATCCCCAGCGCCCATGCCTCTATTCCCCGGTCACGCAAGGTACGGGCAAATTCCTTCACAAAACCATGGACCGTAAAAACCTGCTTCGGTTGGACGACATCAATGAACTGCAGCAATTCGTTGTAATCGGCGTGGTCGCTCAAAGGGAAAGCTGCATCGCATTGATATCGATAAACAGCGGCAGGATCAATTGCCCAACCTGAGATCACTGCCGTTCGACGAGGCTTGATTTTACGCAGCCATGTGGATTGATTTGCTTGCGGTGGACAGATGACTACGTGGCCTTTTGCTTCGGTCAGGGTAAAGGGCTTGTAGATAGGGAACTCCTGTCCTAGATCCTCGTATAGCCGAGTAATCTTGTGTGTTTGCGGATGGAGCATGACCGATAGATCCGCTTTTGTCAGGCTGGCCAATAACTCCTGGCTCTTGCCCAACGAATACCCGAAGAGCACCGGGATCTCACCGTCCTCAATGCTTGATTTGCAAAAGTGAATGATGTCATTCAGCACCTTTTCGGCAGGCGGAAAGATGTAGCGGGGCAGGCCGAAGGTTGTCTCCATGACGACCACATCCGCATGTGGAGGGCGACAGGGTTCTGCCGAGAGACCGGGTCGCATCTTGAAATCCCCCGTGTACAGGAACGAACCATCAGTCCGTTTCAAGTAAAGGAGGGCAGAACCCAAAATGTGACCGGCGGGGTACAAGCATAATTCCGTGTCTGCACTGAATGCATAAGAAGCATCGTAAGGCAGGACGATTTCCTCGCGTTCTCCCGGGAGACGCAGGCCCATCAAGCGCTGAGTCCCTTCCGAGGTGATAATGCGTTGATGCTTGGCAAGGTGATCGAAATGCGCGTGCGAGACAAAGGAAGTCGGAACAGGTTGACGCGCATCGCACCAGAGATCGATTTCAGACAGATAAATACTGCCGTTGCGCATTTCCACCTGCCAGGACATCTCCCAAATTAGTCGAGTTATCGAAATACGCAAAGTTACCGCTCGCTAACGGTTATGCTTTGTCAGAAGCAGGCCCTGAGATAGATTCCGGGCATGGCCATACGCATTGGTTGCGGTAGTTGGGCGGACGCGGAATACGGCGGGCTGCTCTATCCCCCGACATTTCCGCCCGATCTTCGACTTTGCGGCTACGCGATGTGGTTTGATCACGTGGAAGTCAATGCCACCTATTACGCACTGCCAAAGAAAGAGTCCGTCGAGAAATGGATCGAACTAACACCACCCGGGTTTCTTTTCGACATCCGCATGCCGAGGATTATTTCCCAAAGTCCAGCCAAGGCCGGGCAAGACGGGAGGTTGATTCGCCTTCTGCTCGAAAATCTACAACCTCTTCTCAAGGCAAAAAAGCTCGGCGTCTTTCTTCTCGTTCTCAGCCCTTTCTTCAAGCCGGAGCGTCATCAACTGGAAGAACTCGATGCCTTGATTGAAAAAATGCAGCCATATTCACTCGCTGTGGAACTTCGCCATTCGGAATGGGTTTCGGAAAAGTGGCGCGCCTCGACATTGCGCTACTTTAAGGAGCGCAAGCTGACCTTTGTCACGGTCGATATGCCGCCAATCAAAGGTTCCGACCTGATGCCTTTCGTCGATGAAGTCACGCAACCCAAATTGGCGTATGTAAGACTCCATGGAAGAAATCCCGGCTATACCAAAACCAAGTCCGCCATGGAACGCCATACCTACCTTTATCCCGATTCCGAGCTGGAAGAGTTGGTACAACGCATTCGGCGTCTTTCCGCCAAGGCCAAGGATGTTCGCGTCGTCGCCAATAATCACGCGCAGGACTTTGCGCCGCGTACTGCCTTGGCGTTAAAGGAAATGCTTGGGCAGTCGCTCTGATGAAATCTGATCCAATGGAGGCAGGCTTTCCCAATCGGTACGAGTCGATTCTAGATTCCTTTGGTGGGAATGCCCTTATCTTTTCGGAAGTCTCCAACCAAACACGGGCGAAATTACCCACACTCTCGCCAAAAGATGCCGAGATCGCATCGGTTTGCGCCGGCGTAGCGGGTCCTGTGCTGTGCAGTTACGTGCTCTGGATTTTGGAAAAATCGATCGAGATGGAATTGAAGAGGCTTTATTTCATCTCGCGGGATGGAGAAATTTTACTGGAGATCGCCCGGCGCCTATTGCCTGCTTTTTGGCCAAACGCATCCATCGATCTCCGCTACTTGATGGGGTCCCGTCGAGCGTGGATGCTGCCATCGTTTACCGTCTCGCAAACCGAGATCGCCCCGTATCTCCTGCGCTTTTTCGACAATTCCTCGCTAAAGACCAGTTTCGCGCGAGTCAACCTCTCACTGCGGGATTGCCAGGATTTATTGCCCCGATATGGATTTGCCAGCAGCGATTGGGAACGATGTCTCCAAAGGAAGGATATAAAATCCATGACCGCACTGGCGATGGACGCTGACCTCCAAAGGCGCATCGCCAATCAGGCCGAGATGAGCAAAGAAGTCACCTTAGGCTATCTCCAACAGGAAGGGCTTTTTGATGACGTCCCCTATGGTCTCGTCGACCTCGGATGGACCGGAAGCCTCAAAGGCGCGCTGGAGATACTTCTTCGCTTGAAAAAAAAAGATGCTTCTCCCTTCTTCTTGTTTGGCCGGGCCACGGATCACGGTTCGGACGATCCGTCGAAACTTTACACTTATCACTTTGATATCGATGAATCGAAAGGAATCACCGTTGGAGCTGAGCGCAACCTGTCCGCTATCTCGGTTTTGATTGAGACGTTTTGCGCCAGCCTTTCCGACGGACTTCGTACCTACGAACTCAAGAATGGTCGATATACGCCCATTTTTCAAACTTCGACCAAGCTCGCCTTGCAGGAATGGGGTTACGAAACGATGCGGATTTGTATTTTACGCTTTGCGGACAGTTTGTCTGAACAGGTCGGACGTCTAAAATCACCTTTTTTTCTCTCACCGAAAGTTTCCGATGCGTTGCTGAGGACGTTTTGGCGAACGCCGACCCGGCAGGAAGCCATGGCCTGGGGACAGTTTCCCTATGAAGAAGATCCCACGGCTTCAACTCATCATCGGCTGGTGCCACCGGTCGAAGCGGGCACGTTTTGGCGCGCTTTCCTGACAGGAAATGGATTTCGCCAGATCAGCGTATGGAGCCGAGGTGTCCTCGCCGTAAATCCTACTTGGGTCCGCATGCTTTGGATGGTTTGCATGGCGGGATATCGAGTTCGTAAAACCATATTCGGCGTGAAATAACTGCGCGTATGTACGTCTCGATCATTATCAATAACTACAACTACGATCGATGGCTGGGAGAAGCGATTGACTCCGCTCTTCAGCAGGACTACGCCGACATCGAAGTTATCGTGGTTGATGACGGATCTACCGACAATTCCCGGGCAATCATTCATCGTTACGGAGATAAAATAAGAGCTGTCTTTCAGGATAACGGAGGTCAAGGCTCTGCGTATAATGCCGGTTTCGCGGTTTCCCGCGGGGATATCGTTCTCTTTTTAGATGCTGATGACCGGCTTCATCCCCACTGCGTGTCTGAAATTGTTCCTCGTTTCAAACTGGGCGTTTCCAAGGTGCAATTTGGACTAAAAATTATCGACGAGCATAGTCGATCGGTTGGTCGGCCTGTATTATCGGTCCAGCCGGAACCCAAGGAGTTTTTAATGCTGCTTCAGAAATTTCTTTTCTATCCCAGTCCTCCCGGAAGCGGTAACGCCTACTCCCGGGACTTCGTCGCGAAACGACTTCCAATCCCGCCCGAACGCTGGAGAATTAATGCGGATACTTGTCTTATTTTTACTGCACCGCTCGATGGAGAGGTGATCGATCACAATGCCTGCCTCGGTGACTATCGTCGCCATGGAAGGGGAGCCAGCGAAAAAAATACTGATGAATTGGAAACTTACTTGAGCAAGGAATATGCAAAAATGGTCCACGCCCGGAATTATATCACCGAGGCGCTTCGTTCATCATTAAGCGATCTTCCCGTTAACAATTATGCATTTCCACCGGTTCATCTTAAAATTGAGGTTGCCAAGACTCTGTCTAGTCGTCACGTCAATGCAGGGATTTCGAAAAAACTGCGATTATTGACTGAATCCTTTCGGACGGCGAGCGACTGGACTCCATGGTCATGTCCGAAGCGATGGGCACTTCCGTTCTGGGTCTTGCTGGCTTGCCTATTACCTCGTGCGATGAGAAAACGCTTTTTCACCGTCTCCCTGGCACATTCCGGCTACTAGTATCGTATGAGTGAGCTTCTGATTTCCGTTGTCATTTGTACTCACAATCCCCGCCCTGATTATCTCAATCGTGTCCTTCAGGCTTTGAGCAAACAAACGCTGCCTCCATCAAACTGGGAACTTCTCATCATCGACAATGCATCCATCCCATCCCTCGCCTCTTTCGGTGATCTCACGTGGCATCCTCACGCGCAAATCGCGGTCGAAAAAACTTTAGGCGTTTATTATGCCCGGTTGCGCGGCATTAAAGATAGCCGCGCACCGATCATCCTGTATGTGGACGACGACAATGTCCTGGCCCCCGATTATCTGGAGCAGGTACTTGCTATCAACCAGGAGTTTCCCCAGTTGGGCACATGGGGAGCCGGATTGATCCAACCCGACTATGAAAAAGAACCCGATCCAGAACTCAAACCGTTCTGCGAAATCCTGGCCTTAAGAAACATCCAGCATGATACGTGGACGACTTCACAGAAACTTGGCCCATCGGTTCCCTATGGCGCCGGAATGGCCATGCGTCGTTCCATCGCGACGGCTTTTATCGAGCACATCGAAAGGATAAAAGGCCAAGTCATCTTTGGCCCACGTGGATCAAAACTGAATTCCGCGGAGGATATTGCGTTTTCTCTCTTCGCGGCGGACCGGGGCAGCGGCTATGGCCTTTTCCGCCGCCTCTCCATCACCCATCTTATTCCCGAAAGACGCGTTCAGCGCGACTATCTTTTTCAGATTTGGGAGGCTTATTCCTATGGCAATTTTCTTCTGGAGCTTGTCCGCCAGGATGTGAAAGGCGCTCCCCGTTTTGGCTTTATGTCCATCGCCCGGGAACTATTGGCTCCCCTTCTCAAGGCACTTTTTGGAAGCAGCATGCGGCGTGCGGTTTTTCGCCGTGTTTTTATCGGTCGTTGGAGAGCGTGGCAGGAATATGAAAAGCCCAAGGCCTGATCTTATTCTATTCTCCGGGGCGTGAATCGATGGTCTGCTCCTGGATCATCTGGACAAATTCCCCGAATTCTTTTTCTCCCAATTCAGAAACCGCGAGGTAATTCATCCCGGATTTTGTCCAGCCAAGCGCGTGATAGCCGTTTTGGTTGTAGATCCGTTTGTGAAGCGGGTTCGTGTTCGCAGGCCAGATGAACAGATTGATGTAGTGTTTGCGACGCTGATAAATAATTGCAGCCACATTGCGGTTATCCAAAACATCAAGACGCCCACCTATGAGTGGATAACCGGAAGGGCCGAGGTCGACTACCTGCGGCGAGTAGTCAAGCTTACCAGCGAACCATGGCTTCACGGTATGTTGATCGGTCGATGCCACGTCCATGAGGTGATTGACCTGCAGGGAGCGGACATGGTTCGCAATGGCTTGCTGATCGAGTTCAGAAATTCCCTGGGTTGAGAATATACCAACGGCCAATATGACTAGTGTCGCGACGGCGAGACCGGAATAGATCCATGCCGCCGAAAAATGCCACCATGAAACTTTTGAAATAGAAGATTTTTCTTCTCGCAATGCCGCCTGGATCCGCGTTTTCAGGAATGGTGAGGCAGTGAAACGCGGCGTTTCAGATTGGATGAGATCAATGAATTCCTTTTCTTGCGCGAGTTGTTGCTGGCAAATCGCACACTCAGCCATGTGCGCTTCCAGCTTCAAGCAAGTGGCCAGATCGAGTTCACCGTCCTGATAAGGAGCAAGTAGTTTAGCGGCTTCGTCGTGATTCATGAGAGTGACTCCCTGGCATTTGCGGCAATGATCTCGTTGCGCAATCGTCCTCGCGCCCGGGCCAGTCGCGACATCACCGTGCCAATGGGAATGCCAACGACACCCGCGATTTCCTTGTACGCGAGACCTTCCAAATCATGGAGGACGATGATTTCCCTGAACTCATTGGGCAATTTTTCCAAGGCCAGTTTCAGGCTCTCTGCATTGGCTTTTTGTCGAAACGCCTCCTGTGTTTCCGTCGCGCTGCCCATGGATTGATGGATTTCCTCGTCAAAAGGCTCGGGCGTCTCGTGACTCCTCATCTTTTTGATCATGGTGTAGCAAACGTTTCGTAAAATTGTCATAAGCCAAGCCTTGCCATTCCCGCCGCGAAAACGGGTGAAGGCCTTGTGAGCGCGCATATAAGTCTCTTGCACGGCGTCCTCAGCATCCTGGTCATTACGCAAGAGCCATCGGGCGAGGTTATAAGCGGCATCAAGATGAGGCAGGAAGACCTGCTCAAAGTCGGGCTGATTCAGATTTACTCCTGCATCTCGATGTTGCTCCACAATATAGATACGAAGTTTTGAGCCGTTTTATTCCCAGAAAACCGGATTTTTTACGCTTTGAATAAAAAAGATCACCAGCAGGTATGGCATGGAGAAGGCCCATGACGGGTTTTCAAAACATCAACCATCCCACCTCTAAAAAACCATATGAAAAATAAAAACTCTTGTTTCCCCAGTTCTCATCAATCCTTCCTCAAGCTAGTAGGCTTGGCGGGAATGACAACCTGCATCTTGCTTCCAGGCCATGCCTCGGCGACAACCGGAACCGGCTCGAGTAACGCCGTCGGTTACCTCCAGGTCTTCTCCGCCACCGAGCCAGTCAAAACGGGCGAAGATGTCTACTACTTCCCCCATACCGGCTATCGCATCTACGACACCAGCGGTCATCTCATGAAATCGGTCGAGAACCGTGACTCGGAAGTCGATGAGGTTCCGCAAACGGTTGAACTCAAGCCTGGAACCTATTCAATTTGGGCACTGTCGGACTCCGGTCACTACGTGACCATGCCTGTCAGGATCAAGTCGGCCCGGACCACAACGGTATCGCTCGAGAATAAGTCGTGATTCAGGCACCTCCATCGCCGGGGCCATAAATTTTTTAGGAATAAACGAGCCCCGGCGTGAGTACAGCATCAGGAGGACCCTGACCGGTTTTCCCATTCCACTAAACACCCAACCATAATAATCAGGATTAAATCTTATGAAGAACAACGATATTATTCTCCACGATACCAGCCGCGATGGCATCGACCGCCGGGGCTTTCTCCGCTGCATGGGCTGGGCTGGCACGGCGGTGGTTTGCTCGATTTCCGGCGGCATTCTTACTTCCCGGGCGCTGGGTGATGTCCTGGCTAATCCGGGCACAATTGCAGGGGCTGAGCTCAATTTCGTCCAGATCAGCGATTCCCACATCGGCTTCAATAAGCCAGCCAACACCAACGTCGTGGGAACGTTTCAGGAAGCAATCACGCGAATCAATGCGCTTACCAAAGCGCCCGAATTCATGCTGCACACAGGCGATTTGAGCCATCTCGCCCAAGCCGATGAGTTCGACACGGTCGAGCAGATGTTGAAGACCGCCAAATCTTCTAAGGTGTTTTACGTACCGGGTGAGCACGACATCCTCAACGACAACGGTGCGCTGTATCTGCAGAGGTTCGGTAAGGGAACGCAGGGAAATGGCTGGTACAGCTTTGATCAAAAAGGCGTTCACTTCATTGGTCTGGTCAATGTCTTTGGCAAATCTGAGCAAAGTCTGGGCATCCTGGGACCTGACCAACTCGCGTGGCTGAAAAAGGACTTGGCCGCGCTCTCCAAGAGTACGCCCATTGTGGTCTTTGCCCATGTCCCGCTGTGGGAGGTCTATGCCCAATGGGGCTGGGGCACCTCGGATGGTGCACAGGCGCTTGATATGCTCAAAGGCTTTGGCTCGGTGACCGTCCTTAATGGGCATATTCATCAGGTGGTGCAAAAGGTGGAGGGCAATATCACCTTTCATACAGCGCGATCCACCGCTTTCCCGCAACCTGTAGCCGGGACCGCACCCAAAGGCGGCCCCATGGTCGTCCCCGCCGATCAACTGCGCAGCATGCTGGGCCTGTCGAGCGTCACCTATACGGAAAACGATCATCACCTTGCTCTCGTCGATTCGACGTTGGCATAGGAAATCCGATCGCGATGCCATGACGATCGATCCTGCCATCTGGCCAAAACTCCACGGTGCCAGTGTCCATTTCCCAGTGGCGCTGGCCATGGCAGCGGCGCTCTTCGACGGCTTGGGCTATATCTGGCCCAAGTCATCGCCACGAAAAGCCCAGCTCCATTCCGCCGGATACTTCACGATCATTCTGGGGGCACTCGGCACATTTCCCGCCGTATTTTCCGGATTATTCATGACAAAAGGGGAAATGCTTGGGCACGACGCGCTGCTCTTCCATCATCTCTTCGTCTGGCCAGCCTTTGCCGGCTTGGTCGGTCTGGGCGTCTGGCGAGCGGTGGTGGATGACCGGGCTTCACCTCGCAGCTTTGCGGCCTATCTAACGGTATTATTTATCACCGCGGGATTGATGGCCGGAGCAGGTTACTGGGGCGGAGAAATGATGCTCAATTCTTAGGAGTGAATTGTGCAAATCTCGCTCGAATCAAAAGCTCTCGCATGGGCATTGTTAATCTCCCTGCTTTCTTTAAGCAGTGTCCGACTGGCCGCGATTTCTATCCGAGCGATGCCAGATTCCAGCACAGCATTAACCTCTTCCACAAAAGCATCGTTTGATGTCGCTACAACTCCCGAACTAGTCGCTCAAGGGAAAGTGTTCTACGGGCAGAGCTGTTCCCATTGTCACGGTGACGATGCGACGGGAGATGAAGGCCCCAATCTTCACAACCTCTCCATCAGCAATACCCGTATAGCCGCGACAATCAAAAAGGGTATCAAGGGCAAAATGCCGACTTTTGCAAAAAAATATGACGATCATCAAATCGCTGCCTTGGTGAGCTACCTGCGAACGTTGCGATAAAACGTTAACGAATCGTCATAAATTGTATAAACTCCAAGGCACAATTGTATCCTAAGTTCGGATACAATTGTACACCATGAAGTCCAGCGAGCCTCCCGATTCTTTCCAGTCTTATGAAAGCCTAGATGCCTGCCCCGTTTGCGATTCCTCCCGCATTCAATTGGCCTTTCCTCCGGATGTGATCCGGTGTGAGGTCTGCCGGGTATATGCCATGTCGCCCCGTCCATCCATTGAGGAAATTTGGCGCGTTTACAACACGGGCCTCACTTATCGGCATTGGGCCGGTGAACGTGAAATCCGCCAGCAGCTTTGGCAAATCCGCATGGACAAAATCCTGAGACATACACACCCCGGTCGCATTCTCGATATTGGGACCGGCGATGGTCACTTTCTCAGCCTCTGCCAGGATGCCGGCTTCAAGGTTGATGCCACCGAAATCTCATCCCATGGATTGGAGCTGTGTCGAGAACGGGGTTTTAATCCCCGGCTGGGAGCTTTGACGGATCTGAATTGGGATGGCAGGCGGTTCGATGTTATTACTCTCTGGCATGTTCTCGAGCATCTTCCGAATCCGGGCAAGGCCTTAAAGCTCGCTTATGAACTTTTGGAACCCGGCGGCCTGTTGGTCGTTGCCGTGCCAAATGAGGAAACCCGACTCTTCCCACATCGTTGGTGGCCGCGAACAAAGAATCCGATGGGTAAACTCTATTGGGGAAACGAAGTTCACATTATTTTTTTCCAACCACAGACGCTTCTTTCCACCTTGCGTCGCTTCGGATTCGAGGTGATGGAATTTGGCGTCGATAACGTCGAAACGCATCCCAATTGGCGAACTCATTGCCAACAATTCGGACATACAATTCTCAGCGTCCTCACTCAATGGCACCTCTACATGGCAATGTATGCTATTGTTCGCAAACCCTATGAGTCGAAGCTTTAGGAGGAAGGGCTTTCCCGAAAAGTCGTCCCAACCTTTTTAAAAGCCCGGGCTTCTCATCAAACACACCGTCCCGTATATCATGGCATAATTTCTTTCGCGAATCATGCGTCCATGCGTGGAAGCCAAATACCTTGGTATCATCAAACGGGACTTCTTCGATGGGATGCTCCTGTGAAAACGTTGCGGCAAGTTCGACGGGAGCATAACGGATTCCTCTTGCTTCAAATTCGGGTCTCATCGTAACGCAATAGAATAAATCCTCAGGAGCATCCTTCACGAGGTGGCCGTTCGCCATCGTCGCTTGTAGAAAGCGCCGGGATCGCAGCGAAAAACCGCCATTCCCCACGCGGAAGACGTGGCCCCAGAAAACCGGCCACGGGGCTCCAATGTAATCGTATTGCAAAAACTCCTTATTCCATAAATGAGGATTCAAAATAAAACCGTCCTTGTGCACGTTTAGAACGAATTTAGCGGAGATGTATTGAGGCCATGTATCGCTCATCCACTGAAAATGCTCTTTATAGGTAAACTTGGGGATGCGATGAAACTTTCCCCTGAAAGCCACCCGTGGCTTCTCAAATGACCAGAGTTCCACTGAAGCAAATTCGATTTTCCGACAGCAATAATTCAAAGTGCGTGCCGACCAATCAGGATCAACGCGATCCACCATCGCCAGAGTCACATCAGGCAGTTTGATTTTCATGTCCCTCCGAATTCAATACCTCAGCCTTGTATCCAATTTCACTTAGACAGATATCTTCAGAATTGCGCCGGCTCAAACTTTTTTCATCAATCGCTTCACCTACGAGCCTTCGGGAATGGTCTTGAACACCTTTCCTGGAACGGCATGCTTTGCAGATGAACGGTTTATCTGGAATTCCCCTCATCCAACGCGCCCTTAAATACGATGCGCGGAAAACGGCCATTGTGGATGACCAAGGCTCCTATACCTATGGCGATCTCCTGAGCAGGTCAGCACAGGTCGCGAGTTCCCTGCTGGATGGCGCAGCAGATCTGGCAGAACAGCGCATCGCTTTTCTAACATCCCCTTCCGTGGAGTATGTAGCGGCGCAGTGGGGCATTTGGCGTGCGGGAGGCATTGCTGTCCCTCTCTGCACGATGCATCCGCCAGCCGAGTTGACCTATGTCATCGAAAATTCCGATGCGAGCATCGTCATGGCTGGCGCGGAATATGCGGAATTGTTGGAGCCCCTCGCTCTAAAATTGGGGCGCCGGTTTTTGCGGGTGGAAGAAGCGCTCAAGGCAGAACCCGTAAATCTTCCTACAGTGGCGGAGGATCGTGCCGCCATGATTATCTATACCAGTGGAACGACCAGTAAGCCAAAGGGCGTGATCTCCACCCATAGCATTCTCTCGTTCCAAATTCGCAGTCTGATCGAGGCATGGGGCTGGACTTCCGAAGACCGCACGTTACTGGTGCTTCCCCTTCATCACCTCCACGGTATTTTGAATGTCCTGAGCTGCGCATTATGGGCGGGGGCCACTTGCGAGATGATGCCCAGTTTTAAAGCGGAGGAAGTTTGGGAGCGTCTGATTGAAGGCAACCAGACCCTGTTCATGGCGGTACCAACCGTTTACGCCCGTCTGGTCAAAGCCTGGGAAGCGGCCTCTCCGGAAAAGCGCCAGTTGATGTCGCAGGCTTGTCAAAAATTGCGCCTGATGGTTTGCGGCTCGGCGGCATTACCCGTGCCCACCTTACGTCGCTGGGAGGAGATCAGCGGGCACACCCTGCTTGAACGCTATGGGATGACGGAACTTGGCATGGCGCTTTCCAATCCACTGAAAGGTGACCGCCGCCCAGGCTACGTCGGATCTCCCCTCCCCCATGTAAATGTCCGCCTGGTGGACGAATCTCATCAACCGGTACCAGAAGGCACTTCCGGAGAAATTCAAGTCAAGGGGCCGACCGTTTTCCGGGAATATTGGAGAAAACCAGAAGACACCGAAAAGGCCTTCGTGGACGGATGGTTCCGAACCGGAGACGTTGCGATTTACGACAAAGGTTCATATCGAATCCTGGGGCGCAGTTCAGTCGATATCATCAAGACCGGCGGTTACAAGGTATCTGCGCTGGAAATAGAAGATGAATTGAGACTACATGAGGCCATCGACCAATGTGCCGTAGTCGGCGTGGAAGATCTAGAGTGGGGAGAACGCGTCGCGGCGGCGGTGGTGCTAAAGCCGAATGAGAACCTCGACTTGGAATCACTCCGCACTTGGGCGAAAAGTCGCCTGGCCGTTTACAAAGTACCTTCGAGGCTCCTGCTTCTTGAAGAACTTCCGCGCAATGCGATGGGGAAAGTGGTAAAACCAGAATTGGTGAAGCTATTTAAATGAGCACCGAACCTCAACCACGCTACCGGATTTTAATCGCAAAGCCCGGGCTGGACGGCCACGACCGGGGCGCCAAGTACGTGGCCCATTTGTTGCGAGATGCGGGTTTCGAGGTGATTTACACCGGTATCCGCCGCACTCCGGAACAAATTGTCAGCACGGCCATTCAGGAAGACGTCCAAGCCATTGGCATTTCCCTGCTCTCCGGAGCACATCTCGGCCTGGTCGAACGAACCTTCGAACTGCTTAAAGAACAGGAAGCCGGGAACATCATTGTCTTTGTCGGAGGTGTTATCCCCGATCACGATATCCCCCCTCTTAAACAAATGGGCGTGGTGGAAGTCTTTGGACCGGGCACACCTGCCAAGACCATTGTCGATATCTTGAATTTGCATCTGTCAGCTCAAGCCCGGATTTCGAGCGCCGTTTCGACTGCACCAGATCCATCGACCGATGCGTGAAATTCCCGATACCCTTCTGCAGCAGGCTCGTAGTGCTGGAGCCCCCGGTGTACGAGCCGGAGCGAAGTTGATGACTTTGCTGGAAAATAATCCACACCTGCATCTGGAGTTTCTTCAGAAGATCGGCATAAAAACTGGACCGCGATTGATCCTTGGAATTACCGGATCACCGGGATCGGGAAAAAGCACGCTCACCGATGCCCTGCTTTCTGAGTATCGCAAGCGCTTGCCGGAGCTTCGCCTGGGAGTCATCGCAGTCGATCCATCCAGCCCCTTTAGCGGAGGCGCCGTCCTGGCAGACCGGGTACGCATGATGCAACACTCGCTTGATCCTCATGTCTTTATTCGATCGCTGGCCAGTCGCGGACAGCTTGGGGGGCTTGCCCTTGGCGTAAAAAGCGTCCTGAGCGTTATGGCATGGATGGGAATTGACCTCGTAATCATCGAGACTGTCGGCGTGGGCCAAAATGAAGTCGATATCGTCCGTATCGCTGACGAAGTGGCAGTCGTGTTGGCACCCGGAAACGGCGATGCCATGCAACTACTCAAGGCGGGGCTCATGGAAATTGGAGACTTGATTGTTATCAACAAAGCCGACCGCGACGGCGCGTCAGAATTGCACAGCGAAGTTCTATCCGCCCTGCAACTGGAAACCAAGAGTACCGAACGCGCTGTGGTACTGGTTTCGGCGATGGAGCGAACCGGCGTGGCGGAACTCATGGACGAGATTGAAAAAAAAGTCCTGGATCATCCTGTAGAACGCGCCCAGCGACGCCGTGATCGATATTTTCAAAATATCCGCCAATTTCTTTTGGAAATCGCCCGCGAACGATTGATTACGGTCATGGAAAACGACAAAACGGTCAAAGCCGCCCTCCAAGGCATCACCGAAGGACATGATCGCGATTGGAATGCCTTTGTGCAAAAGTTACTTCGCGGCGCTTCTGAACATAAAGGCGATGGCGTACCTTAAGAAGAATAGCTAATCACTTTATTTATGTCTGAAACGGATAATGCCAAATCAAAGTGGGAAAAAGATGTGTTGGCTCCGACACAGGCCGCACAACCCGAACTAAAAAAAACTTTCGTTACCGCTTCCGGAACTCCGGTCGAATTGCTGGCGACGCCATCCGAAGAAGATATAGCCCGTTCCGATTACCTCCAAAAACTCGGGTTCCCGGGAGAGTATCCCTATACGCGCGGTATTTATCCCACCATGTATCGGGGACGGCTCTGGACGATGCGTCAGTATGCCGGCTTCTCGACTGCGGAAGAATCCAACAAACGATATCGCTATTTGCTGGAACGGGGTAGCACCGGGCTCTCCGTGGCTTTCGACCTTCCCACCCAGATTGGCTATGACAGCGATCAACCGCTGGCAAAAGGCGAGGTCGGCAAGGTGGGTGTTGCCATTGATTCATTGGAAGACATGAGGACGCTTTTCGATGGCATTCCGCTGGATCAGATTTCCACCAGCATGACGATCAATTCCACCGCATCGATTCTCCTGGCGATGTACATCGCGGTGGCAGAGGAACAAGGCGTCCGCCCCGAGCAACTCAAGGGCACCATCCAGAACGATATTCTGAAAGAGTATATTGCGCGTGGCACCTATCGCTTTCCGCCCCGACCCAGTTTGCGGATTATCCGGGATGTTTTCGGTTATTGCACCGAAAGCCTGCCTCAATGGAATACGATCTCGATTAGCGGCTATCACATTCGTGAAGCCGGATCGACTGCAGCCCAGGAAATTGCCTTCACCTTCGCTGATGCGATCTGCTACATCGAAACGGCGTTACAGGCCGGACTAAAGATCGATGACTTTGCTCCCCGTCTTTCCTTTTTCTTTGCCGCACACACCGACCTGTTTGAAGAAGCGGCCAAATTCCGGGCCGCCCGCCGCCTTTATGCCAAGATCATGCGCGAGCGCTTTGGTGCGAAAGACCCGAAAAGCTGGATGCTCCGTTTTCATACCCAGACGGGTGGCGTAACCTTGACCGCGCAGCAGGTGGATAACAACGTCGTCCGCGTCACACTTCAGGCCCTGGCGTCCGTTCTTGGCGGGACTCAGAGTCTGCATACCAATGCGAAGGATGAAGCCGTATCCCTTCCCGCCGAACAGGCAGCTCTCGTGGCTTTACGTACGCAGCAGGTCATTGCCGAAGAATCTGGGGTCACTTCGACCATTGATCCCCTAGGCGGAAGTTACTTTGTCGAAAACTTAACTGATCGTCTGGAGGCAGACGCCGAGAAGCTCATCGGTGAAATTGACCGCATGGGCGGCGTGGTAACAGCCATTGAGAGAGGCTGGGTGCAGCAACAGATCGAGAAAGCTGCCTATGCGTTTGGACAAAGTATCGAGCGAAACGAACGAGTGATCGTTGGCGTGAATAAATATCAAAATAAAAACGATCCACCTCCTGAAGTCTTCAGCCTGTCCACCGATTCGGAAAAGCGTCAGGTTGAGAAATTAAAAAATCTCCGCACCCGACGAAACTCACAACGCGTTACGGAGACCTTGGCCCATCTCAAGGAAGATGCGGAAGGAAATGCCAACCTCATGCCGGGCATAATCGAAGCGGTCAAGGCTTACGCCACGATCGGAGAAATCTGTTCAGTCTTTGAAAAGACATTTGGGCAGTACGAAGGCAAATGATCAGATTATTTCACCCATCAATTTTTGCATTTCAGGTAGCCTGGGAATCAATCCAAATAACTTCATCAAGTCGGTAGAACCGACAACTTTTTCCGGATCGTGAGCACGCAAAAATGTGGGGTCCGTCTGAAGAACTATCTTTTTCCCGCTGTGCGCGACTAACGCCTCAACCCACTCGCGGGTCTTTTGAGCCTCCCCTGAACACAGGTGAATAACCGGCGGGAAACCAGTCTCACTACCGGCTAACTTTAGGAGATATTGCGCCACATCCCGGACATCCAGAAAATCACGATATGTTTCAAGATTTCCCACATGGAGGATATTTCCTTCCTTGCTCATTTGAGCGATCTCGAAAGTGATACGGCCCAGAATACTTTGCCGGGGCATGCCAGGACCTATGGCCGTAAACAAACGCGCCACAGTGGTTCGCAGCCCTCGGTGACGGGCCGCCAGAACTAACAGACTTGCGGCATGTTTTGCATGACCGTACGGAGTGATTGGAAAGCATGGATCGGTCTCGCAAAGAGGACGATCCAGAAAAAGCGACTCGCCGTACTCGGCCGCGCTACCGAGATAAATAAACGTAGCTTTCGGTGTTTCCTGCTCCATCACCTTTAGAAGGCTATCCGTCGATTGGACCGTAATCTGTCGATGCATGTCCGGCGTCGCTCCCGGTTCAGCAGCAGCGAGATGAATAATGGCCGAAGGTTGGAGGACTCGCATTTGCCCCGCCAGCTCTCCGATAGAATCGAATGTCCATGGCAGATGAAATTGAGGGTCATCCCCTGACCGTGGATGGCCAATCGTGTAAGTCGCATATCCAACGGCACGAAACGCGAGAACGGTCGCGCGCCCGACGAATCCCCTTCCCCCGGTAATAAAGACAACCGGAGTTTTCATCGATTTGAGCCTGAAAGATTAAAAAACATCCGGATTTGAGGCGAAAAGGGCTTGGGCTTGCTCGTAATCTTCCGGTTGCCCGATATCAAGCCACAAACATTCTTCTTGAAACGCCTGAATATTCTTATCAGCAGCGATCATTTTTTCGAGCAGGCAGGGCATATCAAGCCGTTCACCGGACTTGAGATGTGGCAGAACAGTGGCGCGTTCAAACACATAGAGTCCCATGCTGGCCTGATACGTGATGACCGGTTTTTCATCATAGCGTGTAATACGGCCTGTTTCGCCGACCTGAAGCACCCCGAGGCTGATATTGACGTCCCGCCGGATCGTCGCGACGGAGACGTCTGCTTTTCGGTTTTTATGAAACTCAATGAGGTGGGAGATGTTCATATTGGTGAGCAGGTCACCGTTGGCTACCAGGAATTGATCTCCCAGATCGCCCATCGCATTGGCAAGCGGCCCACAGGTGCCAAGCGGCTGATTTTCCATCAAATAGGTGATCGAGAGACCAAAGTTTTTTCCATCGCCGAAGAACGCCTGGATAAGATGACTAAGATGATTCACCGCCATGATGACTTCCCGAATCCCATGTCGTTGAAGATGACGCAGGAGCACCTCAACCACCGGACGATCTCCCAAGGGTAGCAAGGGTTTCGGCAAAACATGCGTGTAAGGCGCGAGTCGCTTGCCTTCTCCACCCGCCATGATAATCGCTTTCATCGGATATAAACCTCAAACGGTATAAAGCGAAGTCGTGGCTGTCTGCCCATGCTGCCGCCAGAATTCGATTGTCTTCCGAAGGCCGTCTTCAAAATCGATCCGCGGTTTCCATCCTGTCGCCTGCTGGAACTTTCGATAGGTGGAAATAAGTCGATCCACTTCGCCGAGCGCGGGCCGTAAGCGCTGGCTATCTTCCGTGACGGACAGCGACCGTCCCAATTGGGCCATGATGCGTCGGGCCACATCCTCAATTGTGTACCCCGTGCCTGTACCCAAGTTATACGGGCCCAGTTCAATTTTATCAGCAAGAGCAGCCGAGATAATTCCGTCCACCGTATCCTCCACATAGGAGAAATCCCTGACCGTGTCGGTGCGCCCGAGCTGAATTGAATCCCTCTTGAGTGCCTGGGAAATGATCGTGGGAATCA
>Ga0207703_10002101_pt1 | contig 17527 bp, 26 predicted proteins | sample KBSSwiS12_FD_184304 | JGI IMG/M metagenome (GOLD analysis project Ga0207703, IMG submission 184304) | Switchgrass rhizosphere microbial communities from Kellogg Biological Station, Michigan, USA - KBS Switchgrass S1-2 (SPAdes) (version 2) | ecosystem: Host-associated > Plants > Roots >...
ATCGCATTCGTGATCGGTCGCCGCGCATCCCAGCTACGGACGAACGCCGCGAGCCGCGCACCGATCACGATACCGCGCGGGTTGAACCGCTCCGCAATCTCGTTCCCGATGCTCCACATGATCACGGACGGATGATTGAAGTCGCGCGCAAGCATGGAGCGCAGATCGCTCTCCCAGTGCGCATCGAAATAGCGTTGATACCCGTTCGGCTTTTTCGGCAGTTCCCAGGTATCGGCGAACTCGTCGATCACCAAAATGCCTTCCTCGTCACATGCATCGAGAAACGCGGCCGACGGGGGATTGTGACTGGTGCGGATGGCGTTGAACCCACTGGCTTTCATCAATCGCACCCGACGCCGCTCCGCATCGGGAAACGCGGCAGCCCCCAGCAAGCCGTTGTCGTGGTGCAGACTGGCTCCGAAAAGCTTGATGGGTTTCCCGTTCAGCAGTAGCCCCGTTTTCGCATCGACCGAAATGGTGCGAATGCCAAAGGCCGTTTGAGCGAGGTCAACCGTGTGATCGCCCTGAAACAACCTCACGTTGGCCCGGTACAGCTGTGGTGTTTCTGGACTCCAGGGCGCCACCGCTGCGACCTCAATCGTCTGGTTAATGTATTCCGTCGTTTTCGAGCTGATCCGGAGCATCCCGAGAGCGTGTCGGGTCCGCTCTCCGCGAGGGCTGATGAGTTCAGCCTCGAGCGCCACGTCCTGGGGTGTGGCCAGATTGTTCCGCACCTCGATTCGAACCTGGACCTGCGCTTTGTTTTCATTGAGCCAGACCGTGTCCGCCTGTACACCCCAGGTCGGAACATACAGGGGCGCATGGGAACGCAGACTCACTCCGCGGTACAGACCCGAACCGGCGTACCACCTGGTGTTTGACTCTGGATTGAGTACCCGGATGGCAATGACGTTGTCCCGCGATTCTCGCTTTAAGTGCTGCGCGATTTCGACCACGCGCGAGATGTATCCATGCGGTTGAAACGCGACGTGGTTGCCGTTGACCCAGATATCGGCCTCCTGCTGGGCGCCATGAAGGATCAGCTCGAGCTCCTTCCCAGCGTCGGTCGGCTCGGTGCGAAAGTGAAGTCGGTACCAGCCGATGCCGCCGCGCAGGTATCCGACACTCGGGCCTTCGGGGGTTGTTGGATCATGAGGTCCCTTTGCCGCATCAGCCTCCCGCTCTGACTCGATGCTCCAATCGTGCGGCAGATCGACCACCCGCCAGGTCGAATCGTCAAAATCGGGCGCTTCGGCCCCGACTCGTTCGCCGCGAATAAACCGCCATCCCACATTCGCGTCACGGGCAGGCGAGACGTCAGCGGCAGCGGAAAGGTCGGCGTGGACGATCACAGCGGCCACCAAGCCCCAGAAGAACGAGCGGGAGAACAGGAATTTCTGGTTGTTCGTCATAGCTCGACAGGCTCCGCTGCACTACTGAACGCAACGTCAAGGTGCGGGTCGCTGGCGATCCGCACGTGGAAGCGCAACTCTGAGCGGCGCCAACCGGCCGCCAAACTTTGGTAATCAATTTCAGCCCAACCAAGTTAGCAAAGATTGGCCACACTATGTGGCCGCCGTATACGCAGGTACACCTTCGGACTCTCTCGGGATAAGTCCGGCGGTTGACGACGTGGACGGATTTGCGCCTTCTCGTTCCTGGACGAATCCCCAGGACGGCCCTCGAGTTTCAGGGGCGCGTAAGTCTTGTCTGGGGCGGGGCTGGATCTGATGCTGCGTTTCGGCCAGCAGGCCTTTCGGTAGACCGTTGGCAATCTGCCGGCAGACGACGATGAGCCACGCCCCAACCGCGCCTTGCGGGATCGTGTAGAGCACATCCGCGACGACTTTAACGAAGCTCAACAATATCAGGACGACGACCAGAGTGAGAAAGGTAACGGCCGCGGCGACCATCACCCGACTCGATCCGGGCGAATGTCGGCGAGCGATGGCGTCGAGCGCAAGGGTGAACGGTATCAGGCAGAGAGATTGAAAAATGATTCCGGCATCATGGCACCAGAGCAAAATTTGAGAGATCCGGCTGATGTTAGCTTTCCCTCGCACCTCGATGTGTTGCTGGCTTGTGCTTGTCGTCACTCCTTCAACTACGTTGCTCAACGCAGGCGATGGCCGTACAGGTCTTTAAGGGCCCAGAGAGTTACAGGGTGACCGCTCGCAACTCAAACGCGCGGTAGCGGAGCTCGGACAATAGGACGCAATCTCAATCAGATTGCGCGTGTTGCCAATCAAACGGGGAACGTCACCGGCCTCGTTGACTTGCGATCTCAGGTACCCCTGCTGGATATGCCGCACGCCCCTCGACATCGCCTCCTAAGGACGACGTCGGCTCGGTGGCGGTCTCATGGATCTTCTTTCACCGCTCACGGCGATGGCCCTCGGGACTCTGCTTGGTGGGTGGCGCATCATCAAGATGATGGGTCAGTGCACCACCAAGCTCGAGCCTGTTGGCGGCTTCGCCGCGGAAGCCGGCGGGGCGCTGACGCTATTTCTCGCTTCGGGCCTCGGTGTGCCGGTATCAACCACACACACCATTACCGGCGCCATCGTGGGAGTCGGAGCGACCAGCGACCATCAGGATCGTGCAACCTCGGAACGCATACGCTGCTCTTCGTGGATGTCGGCCAGGGACAAGTGAGTCATGGTGGCGATCTGCTGAAGGATAGGGTGCTCGGCACCCGAAGGCATGCGCAGCGCGTGCACCAGCTCCCATGCGCGGATACGGACTCCGGGGACGTTTAGCTCTGCGGTCTGCTCAGCCACATCGAGGCGCTTACGCTCCAGCCGGGCTTCTACGTCGAGCTCGCGTCGCCGGCGGTAGTCTATAAATGTCTCTTGTCCGCCGCGAAGGTAGCTGGGACGCCGGTCCGGAACCACGTTGCTCGAAATCATGTTGTCTCCAAAAAGTTAGTAAGTCCAGGCGTGCATCCGGTTGCCACCCGGTCGCAGATGGAAGAGGTCCAGACACGTGTGGCAACCAAGATTGGTCAATCGCGGCGGGTGCGTCTGTGCGCAAGAGCACGCAGGTCCCCCGCGCGCAGACTGTTCGATGCACCTCGGCGACGCCTGCGGCTACGACAGCGCGGCCTTAGGTGCGGCAGCGAACGGATGTCAACGGGCAGCGCGGATATACAACTATGCATTCACATACCGATGGCCCACGAGGATTCGCAGCAACATGGATACGCCACGACAGGTCGGTGCGCAGATTCGAAACATGAGGCAGCAACGCTCCCGGACGGTGCCAAATCCTGGCAAAGCTCAACCGGCCCCGGATCGGCTTGCGGCAGGAATTCCTGTCAGAGATGAAATGCCTATGAACGGTATCGGATTGCGAGCAAGGCGATGAGGCGTTTGATCTCAACTTTGAAGGACCGAAGCAATGCCTATTTCCTCGACATCGTCAGCGTATAACTGGGATGAGATGCGGTGTGGTGAGACCCCGGCACTGGAGCCTGGACGCCCACCTGACTACGCTGGTGAGAACGCACATCTGTTGAGATTGGTGCGGGCCCTGAGAGATCAGGCTGGAGATATCATGATGGTACTGGCCAATACCGCGCTCGAGGCCTGTGGCGCGGGATCGGCCGGCATCAGCATTCTTGAAACCCTCGAGGGGGCGCCGGCGCGGTTTCGTTGGTTGGCGCTTGCTGGTGCCTGGAGGCCATATCAGGCTGCATTGATGCCGCGGACTGGGAGTCCTTCGGGCGGACTGTTGGAGCGCAACGAGTTGCAGGTCATTTGCGGGCCGCTGAGTGAATTCCCCGGCGTCGCACAGCTGAGGCCGCATTGTCAGGAAGCACTGCTGGCGCCGTTTTGCCTCGAGGGTGTACCTATGGGCGCCTTGTGGGTTGTGAAACACGACCTACACCAACACTTCGATTCTGAAGATGCTCGCGTGTTGACTAACCTGGCGGAGTTTGCCTGCGCTGCTCATGAGACCTCGAGATCATTTGAATCGCTTCGCTCTCAGTTAGACGCATGCAGCGATGCGAATGCCGTGCTCGTGAGGGCGGACCGGTCCAAGGATGCGTTCATTGCAACGATCGCTCACGAACTCAGGGACCCCCTCGCGCCTCTCGTCAATGCGAGCGCCGTGTTGAAACTGGCGCCGGCCGATTCGGCGGTGATTACCCGTGCTTCGGATCTCATTCTGCGTCAGGTTCGAACCATATCTCGTCTGGCGGAAGATCTACTGGATGTGTCCAGGGTCCGGCTCGGAATGCTGGAGATCAGAACGAACAGGGTGGAGCTCAGTGACATTTTGCGATTGGCTGTCGCTGCCGGCATGCCGGTCATCGCGCCGAACAAACATCGATTGGAGCTGGGTCCGATGCACCCAGTGCAGGTGATCGCCGACGAGATCCGGATTTCACAGGTGCTGCGCAATCTCCTGAGCAATGCGGCGAAATATACCGACGCGACCGGACTCATCACGGTCGCCTTGCGGTGCGAGGCTGCGGAAGCCGTGGTCACGGTCTGCGACACCGGGATCGGCATTCCTTCCGACCAGCTGGAAACGGTCTTCGATTTGTTTGCCCAGTCCGGACAGGCAGGTACGCAGCGGTCCAACGGTGGATTGGGCATAGGGCTGCATCTTGCAAGGCAATTAGTTGTCGCTCACGGCGGCAGCTTGACGGCCGAAAGCCCTGGCACTGGTTTGGGAAGTACCTTTACGATGCGGTTACCTCGAGCGCCCCCGCAGAGCGGGTATCCGAACAGCTAGTCTGCAAGCTCGAGCATCCGATCGGTGGGCTCGGCCCTGCCGGCCGGATCAACCGTGCGAGAGGGATTCGCGACTATCGAGCGACGTTTGCGTTGGCGGACCTCCTGTCGATCGACACTGACCGAGCGAGGGGCGTCTACTCCAATTCTCACCTTGTTGCTTTTGATGGACAGCACCGTGACGGTAATGTCCGGTCCCAGGCAGAGCGCTTCTGTTAATCGCCGCGTAAGAATCAGCATCACACGCTCCTCATTGCAGATGCGCACGGGCCTACGATGATACGACGAGTCATTGGCATCGCGGCGCCTGCCGCACACCAAAGCGATTTCTATTGGCAGGAGACACTTTGGGGCCCAGCACGGTCTGTGCGGTAGCGTACGGATGGCGGTCTCGTGTCCTCGCTGCGGTGGTCACCCGGCCTCGCATCGGCTGCCCCCGTGTTGATGGACATTGGAGCGACAAACGGCCCCGTTACAAGCGGTCTACGTCCGGCATCCGGGCTCGCTCATAGACATCCTTGACCACCCGATAGCAGGAGCAGCAAGAGGCCTCCAGGCCTTTTGCATCGAGTATCTGAATAACTCCCCGATGGTAGCGAATGAGTTTGCGTCGCCGAAATGTACTGGCTGCTTCGGTGATACCCACGCGCCGCAACCCGAGCATGTGCGCGAGGAATTCATGGGTCAGCGGAAATTCGTCGCGTCCGACGCGGTCCCGGGTCATCATCAGCCATCTGGCCAAGCGCGCTCGCGCTGGATGGAAGCGGTTGCAAGCAGCCGTTTGCGATATTTGAGTCATGAGGGCGTGCATATATAGGAGCAGCGCTTCGCGCAAGAGGCGATTTCGGTTGAATTCGATCCGGAAGGGATCTGCAGCCATTCGCAGCGCCTCACCTTCGCCCTGCACCAACGCCCGGACGCTCGACACGCCGACGCCCATAACTAACGACATGCCTGCCATGCCCTCATTGCCTACCATGCCAACTTCGAGTGTGCGTCGCCTACCGACTGCCGTGAGAAGGGAAATGAGGCAGTTGATCGGGAAGTAGACAAACCGGATTGTGTCTCCGGGCTCGTAGAGCACTTGCCCGAATTCCAGGCGAACCGGTTCGAGTCGAGCCCGCAGGCGGCGGAACTGCGCGCCGGGCATGCTGGCCAACACCTGGTTGGCGACGATCGGGTTGATCACTCGTTGAGCATTCAAGTTCGCCCTCTCGGGAACAACAAGGTGCCAGACAATTTGTAGTTGCGGCCGCAGTGCTCTGGCTGCGGGACCCTCGCTTGCGCCTGGCGGCTCCATGAGGGTAGTTCGTCCCCCCACCTTCTGCTCATTGCAGTAGACAGTCTGTGCGCCGGCACACCAACCAAGTTCACCGGTGTTGTGACGCTCCGCGGGAAGTACGTCAGCGAACCGGTATTGCGACTACGCTCGATCCGGAAATGGGTTGCAACCCCGCCATGCTGGCCTCGGTGTCACTCACACTCAGCGTATGGATTTCGACTCGCACGATTTTTCCGGGAGCGCGCGCCGGGCTCGAAGAATGCGTGTCTGTCACGTCCACTTTCCTTGGCGTGAAGCAAAGCCGTGTCCGCATTCCTTATCAGTGTGTCGGCATCAGTTCCATTGTCTGGGAATACACTGATCCCAACACTCGCTGTGATCTGCAGATCTGTTTCCAAAACCCGGTGTGGGATTCTCAATGCGGTGAGGATTTTCTCTGCGCTCACGGCGGCGTCTTCCTTGCGGGTCACTTCCGACAGTAGAACGACGAATTCGTCTCCGCCATGGCGGCTGACAGTGTCCGTCGTGCGCACGCACGCTACCAGGCGGTGAGATATCGACTTCAGAAGGGCGTCACCAATCGCGTGGCCCTGCGCGTCGTTTATGGGCTTGAAGTGATCCACATCCACGAACAGCACCGCCAGCGAGGTGTTGTGACGCAGCGCAGCAGACATCGCCTGCGTCAATCTATCATTGAGCAACATGCGATTGGGCAGCTCTGTGAGAAAATCGTGTTGGGCCAGGTATGACATTCTGAGCGACATGGCGCGCGCGACGCTCACGTCGCGGAATACGATCACAGCACCTATTGTCGCCCCTTTCCCGTCGTGAATTGGCGTCGCAGTATCCTCGATCGCCGATTCATATCCGTCCCGGCGAATCAGTACAGAGTTGGCGCTCAGGCCGGTGGCTTCGTTGCGCCGGATCGCCATTGCCAGAGGATCGGGGGCGGTTTCACGGCTGACGCCGTCGATGATGTGCAATATTTTCCGAAGCGGTTGGCCGCAAGCCTCCTCCTTGGACCAGCCGGTCAAACTTTCCGCGACCGTATTCAGGTACGTGATGTTGCCAGCAACGTCCGTGCTGATCACCGCGTCGCCGATTGAATCGAGTGTCATCCTGGCGCGCACACCTTCCATGAATTGCGCCTCTGCGAGCGCCGAGCGCGCGAGCGTGCTTTTCGCGATCGAGGATAGCGAACGCTTGACAGGGGTCCGTTGTTTTGAAAGCCGAGGCCGGCCATGAACCCCTGATAGTGGGTCAAATTCGCCCTCATAGCGGGCAGAGCCCAGAATCAGGATGCTCACCGGGGCGCGAAGCAGGGCATGGATGGTATCGATGCCTTGGCTGTCCGCGCAGAAGGGATCTACAACGATTGCCTGCGTTCTCGGCCCGTACGGCGGCCGATTGCACGCATCTGCGCTTCGGCTCACAAACTTCATCCTGAACCGTCCTGCGCCGGCTCTGAGAAGGATGCGCCGTACGGTTCGGGCTGCCGCGGCGCTCGCTATGACAAGCAGTGTGTGATGGGTCATGGCGTCTTCACGGAATTCTGCAGTTCCTCTGTGCGTCGGACATCTAGTCAGGATCCGCCGGGTATCCTGCGCGTCTGTGCGGTACCGAACATGGAGCCGGCCACGATTGCGGCCTTTGGTCCAAGTAGCTGTGAGCTAAGGGCGAAAAAGACGATCCCATGTCCGCGGCTGCTCGAAAAATCGCGTCCCGTTGCCCTCTGTGCGCCAGCGTACATTGGTGTCCAACCGGTCTATACTGTCAGCGTGGCGGTGTGGTCGCCGGTCACCTTTGGGGTCAATCATGCTTACTACCGGCAATCCGGCACAGAATCACTTGCTGGCTGCGCTCTCAACCGAGGAGCAGGAGCGGGTTTTCCCACACCTGCGGCTCGTGCCGATGCCCCTCGGCAAGGTGTTGTATGAGGCAGGCGATGTCCTGCGACATGTCTATTTTCCGACCGATTCGATAATCTCACTCCTGTATGTATTGGAGAATGGTGCCTCGGCGGAAATCTCCGTCGTCGGCAACGAAGGGCTGATTGGTATCGCGCTTTTCATGGGCGGAGAAACAACCCCGAGCCGCGCCATCGTGCAGAGCGCCGGTCACGCGTTTCGTCTGATCGGACAGCATCTGAAGGACGAATTCCATCGCAATGGCTCCATGCAGCTGCTGCTTCTGCGTTACACGCAGGCGCTGATCACGCAGATGGCCCAGACCGCGGTGTGTAACCGACATCATTCGGTGGATCAACAACTCTGTCGTTGGCTGCTCCTGTCTCTCGACCGCTTATCGTCCAACCAATTGACGATGACGCAGGAGCTGATCGCCAACATGCTGGGTGTTCGCCGCGAAGGTGTTACCGAGGCGGCGGGAAAGCTGCATAAGCTTGGCGTCATCCGCTATGCTCGTGGCAAGATCACGGTGACGGACCGGCCGATGCTGGAGAAGCTATGTTGCGAGTGTTATGCCGTGGTGAAGAAGGAAAGCGACCGGCTGCTGTCGCTCCAGGCCGCAGCAAGATGACTGCGGAGCGAGGGGGATTCTTCCGAATCGGAAAACTACGCGCAGCTAGAGGCATCCCACCCGCGCTTTTCCACTACTCCGCGCGATTATCGACGTTGATCGTGCCGAGTTGGCCCATGATGGACTCGGCCATCTGAACTTCTGAGTCATCACTCGTATCTACAGCGACGATTGAGCTGCCGCGGCCTGCTTCGGCGTCGTTGCCGGCGTGGTCCTTTTCCTCTGAGTCACCAAACAGATTGGAGAAAAAGTTGCCCACACTTGCCATCATTCCTCGGTCGGTCGGGGTGTCCGCGTCAGGACGGTCGGAGGTCGCCCGTGTTTGCAGATGTATGCTGGCGTTCGTAAAGCCGCGGGCGATCAACTGATCTACCGCGCGTTGCGCCGTCTGACGGTCATTGAAAGTGCCTGAAATGGTTTGCATTGGACATCCTGTTGGGTCAAGGAATTCAGTTGGATGAACTACCAGTGGCACCGGGTCGCAGCGTTGCTGCCGTTGTCCAGGCCGTCTGAAGGGCGTCGAGCGCATCCGGAGATTCCGGCGAGCTGTCGATGCTGTCGTTCACGTCGGTCAATTTGGCGGATTCCTCGCAATGGGTCCGTTCGATACCACACACACAGATCCTCGACCGTTCGATACGTTCGCTATCGAACAGTTGGAGGGACCGTCGCCTGGTATATCTACTGGGAATTTCGGCCATTTGTTGCGCAATGACCATTCCGGCATTGTGTAGAACGGCTGCAGCCGTTTAAAGCGGGCCAATGGGAGCAACCATGCATCAATCGGATGGCATCACAGTATTCATTGAGCACGGCAATGCGCTCATCTGCTCTGGATTGATGGCCATCCTTCGGAAGCAGAGTGGGTTCGAGCCGGTCGATTGCAAGCCCGGCTGGAACCTGGAAGGTGGATCGATGCGCGGGGCATCGCATGCGCTCGTCATCGCAGACTATGAGGCCGGGTTGCGACACATCGAATCACCCGCTGTCGGCTCTCATCGAGTCGTGATTCTGACCCACCGCGAAAGCGAAGCAGAGATCTGCCACGCGCTGGAACGCGGAGCGCGGGGATACCTCCTGTTTGACGTCAGTCCGGGAGAGCTGATGGAGAGCTTGAAACTCGCTCACCAGGGCGGAGTTGCATTGGCACCGTCAGTTGCAATCCGCGTTGCCGACAGGCTGAAACAGAGGCCATTGACGCAACGGGAGCGGGATGTGTTGGCTCAGATGATTCTGGGTCTGAGTAACAAAGTCATTGCCCTGAGATTGACGGTCTCAATCGGGACCGTCAAAACTCATGTCAAGTCTATCCTGGAGAAGCTTCAGGCCGTAGGCAGGACTCAAGCGGTGACAATAGCGCAGGGGCGTGGGCTTCTGGCTCCCGAGACTGGTGTCTTGCGACGCATGCCCACTTTACGGGGCCAGAATCTGATCTACGGAAAGCAGATGCTCAGAAGAGAGCCGCGAGATGTAGTGCCCCTCGTCGAGGTACCGGGCGACTTCAGCCCGCTCATGGTCTGACTATGAAGGTAACCAACTATCGGATGCGCGGCCCACGCTCAACGTGACGGAGTGCTGGCAGTCTCTGCAACCATCGCGTGTTGCACATTCTTGACATAACACTTGACCGTTCCAGGTCGGTGGTTTGTCCTGGCGCTCATCAAAGTCATGAATCGGCCAATGCGAGCAGTTGTGACACCAGTGCCAGGTGTAGGTATTGCTGACAGTGCGATAGGCCACGGATACTCCTGTTGGATTGGCAGCGACGTGAGAGAAGCGCTAGCGAAAGCGATGCTCGAATGCAGCGGAACTGCTCAGGGAATTACTCAGGAATGCATCCTTCACCGCGCCTCCGGAAACCATTCGCGCAATTCCACTCATTGCCGGAACGGCCGATGTAGGCGTTGGCCGGCACAACCATGGCAATACACGTGGCCTGTTTGCGGCTGAAGCCTCGCTCGCACTGCCAGTCGGTTCCGCTGGCATCCAGATAGGCATTCTTCGGTACGACAACCGCGACGCATGACTCGCCCTGTTTGGCGAAGCCGCGTTCACATTGCCAGTCATCCCCGTAGCGTCCTAGAAAGCCATTCGAGGGGATTTTGACTGGCGCACACGAATTCGCGGCCAGACGAAAACCGCGGTTACACTCCCATCCACGGCCGCCGCTGACCAGTTCGAGCGAATAAGCGTTTTCCGGCACTAAGATCCGCGCGCAGCCGTGCTGGTTCTGGTGATACCCGCGATTACATTCCCATCCGCTGCTGAACGAGTAGTCTTCGGGATGGGCGTTATCCGGGACTTTGACAGCAATACAACCCTTTTGAGCCTTTATATACCCTCGATCGCATTCCCATTCATTGCGGGAAGCGTCGAGATAGCCATTCAGTGGAACGACGATGGGTATGCACGTCTGCGCTCGTCGAGCGTAACCTGCGACGCAGTCCCAGCCACCGCCATACCGGCCGGCCTGAGCATGAATCGGTAATGTGCCTGGAGCCGTTTGAGCCGAGGCAGGGCCTGCAACGGCGACCAGAAGTGCGAAAAATATAACGCGCGCCGCGGCTCCTGAGCCGGGGTTCGCTGGAAAATTCGTGATCATGTTCGGTTGTGCGCCCTGTTTCGACCGAAGTGACGGGGCTGCCACGGAGTGCGGTTGGATACTGTGAGGCCGCAGCAGTGCAATGGTCTGACGCTAATGCTATGCCGAAGCTCGCCGTGTGTCGGTGCGGAGGCGTACACAGGCAGAGCCGCCGTTGTGTTCGCAAGCGTACCGACGGATTAGTTGGGAGCAGTATCATGAGCAGATCAGGTGCCCGTGCGCAGCCGCATAATCCAAGCTTTTTTGTGAGAGTTGAATGGAGACGTTTCCTATCGTGGTCGTAGCCTCCTCGGCGAGGGACCTCGAGCCGATCGTCGAGCTGTTGTCTGCCTCGCCGGACCGAGGAGACCAGGCCTTCATAATCGTTCAACATCCGGATTCGGACCGGCGTTACATTCCACTGAACGACGTTTTGGCAAAGAGGGTCAGTCAGACGGTGGCCCTTGCGCAGGATGGCGTCCTGCCGAAGCGAGGTCATGTTTACGTCCTGCGATCCGATGCGGAAGTGACAGTCATCGATGGTTTGATCAGCGTGGTGCCTGCCACGCCCGCGCCGCACCATCCGGCGGATCTGTTATTTGCCTCTCTGGCCGCGGATCGTGGTAGCCGCGCAATCGGCGTTGTTCTATCCGGGGCCGGTTCTGACGGGGCCCTGGGCGTATGTGCCATCAAGGGCACCGGCGGGATTACATTCGCGCAATACCCGGGATCTGCGCGCTTTCCCAGCATGCCGATCAGTGCCATCGAAACCAGGTGCGTGGGATGGGTGTTGCGTCCGAACGAGATTGCTCTCGAGTTGACTCGCCTGAGCGCCCTCGCTGCTCGTTCCGTGGGGCACGGTTATCCCGTGTCGATGGTGCGAGAGTTGGTTACTCCCCAGTTGACTGAAGTTCTGACGTCGGTGCGCTGCGGATCTGCGTAGCGCAGCAAATTTCCGCGAATGCGCTCAGCCGCGCACGAAACCTGTGGCCTCGAAAAAATTCCCGGCGCAAATGCACCGGGAATGTCACGTAGCTCAGTAGCGCGCGTTTGCGCCGGCCGAAGACGGCTTGTCCTGCGCTTCGTTGATCTTGAGTGCGCGCCCGTCAAAGTCCTTCCCATTCAGCGCTTGCATCGCCCGAGAAGCATCCGCGCTGGACATCTCGAGGAAGCCGAAGCCGCGGGGACGGCCCGTGTCACGATCGTTGATCAGTGAGAGCTTCTCAACAGTGCCATGGGGGGAAAATAGATTGCGAACGGCATCTTCAGTGGCAGTGAAGGGAAGATTGCCGACATATAACTTGGTCATGATTATCTCGCGAAATAAAGGAGTAAAGACGCCAGCGCCCACAATGCAGCGTTGCAGCGGTTCGAGAGGATTTTGAGATGACGCTGTGGCCTGTTGATATGCGCCAGGATGCGCGAGGCCGAGGAGGCAAGGCAAAAAGATCACGAGACAGGCGTAGTGTAGCACGCTTTGCGCGAGGAAGTTGAAACGATTCGATCCCGGCTCGTCAGCTTCGATTTGTAGCCCTCAACGACGAGTTTCGGGAGATGGACTTCGGCATGCTACACGCAACTTCTGCACTTCTTTTACTTGCTCGATCTGAAGATCTGTCGCCGCCGCGATGACCACCAGAAGCTTGTGATCCGGGTTGGAAGGTAGAGCTAACCCATGGAGTTGCTCCCATATGAGGACGCGCTCCGACGGCGTATTTGTGATGGATATCTGGCCTGAAAGAGCCTCCATCCTGCGTTGCTGCGCATGTTCCTGTTCGCGCGCCAGACGCGCGCGATGCTCAGCGACCGATTCGGCTGTGGCAGGAAGCCCAGAGAAGGGACGACTCGAACCTCTGGATGCAAAAGTCATGAATTGCTCCTTTGGACACTACTCCAGCGTACATCATGACTCGTTTGCAGGTGCGTGCAGGTTGAAAGGCACCAGTCATTCGTGCGCCGCCGTACAGATCAGGTTGGCGATTGCGAGTAGTGTGCCCTCCAGTACGAATCGGAGCACATATAGTCATGAACATTTTAGTCTGGCTCGTGGTCGGTGGATTGCTCGGATGGGCGGCGAGCGCCGTCATGCGAACGCAAGAGGGCATTCTGCTGAATGTCGTGGTGGGGATCGTCGGCGCAGCGCTCGGCGGCTGGCTGTTGAGTCCGCTCATGGGAGTCTCAACCATCAATCAAAACAACTTCAGTCTTCCGAGCCTGCTCGTCTCGTTTCTGGGGGCCGTCATGCTCCTGGTTCTCGTCAACTTCATACGGCGCGGCACGCGCGGTTAACAGGGGTCTCTCATGCAACGAATCAAATCTATAACCACATTGTTCTGCGGCCTGGCATTGATGATGAGTCTGGGCTGCGCCTCCACGCGTACTCATGAGGGGACGGGTGAATACGTCGATGACAGCGTCATCACAACCAAGGTGAAAGCCGCCATCTTCAATGAACCCGGACTCAAAGTCTCCGAGGTGCAGGTTGAAACGTTCAAAGGTGTCGTCCAGCTGAGCGGCTTCGTGAGTTCGCGCGCCGATATCAAGGACGCTGTACGGGTTGCGAGTGCAGTCAACGGTGTCAAGTCGGTCACCAATGACATGCAACTCAAGTAGGACTCAGAAGTCGGGCTGAAAGCGGTGAGCGCACGCTGTGTGCGCTCGCGCACCGACAACGACTGCCCGAGCGCGCAAACTGACCTTCTGATGGGTGCCGTACGACGGCCCCTCCTTCACCAGTAGAGAACTGACATGAAAAGAACTTCACCAGCCAACTTCAGCTCTCGTGCGCCGATAGCGCTCGTTTCCTCCGGTCTGCTGATGCTTGGAGCCTGCGCATCGACGCCGCCCGCTCCATCGGCCAATTTGCAGGCCGCACAGCAGGCTATTGCAGCCGCGGAGCGGGGTGAAGCTGCGCGGTACGCCCCTGGAGAACTGGGCGAAGCGCATGCCAAGCTCACTTTGGCAGACACAGCTGTCACGGAAAAGAAGATGGTGCTGGCGGAGCACTTTGCCGATCAGTCACGAGCCGAGGCAGAGCTGGCCTCCGCGAAAGCTTCGGCGCTCAAAGCGGATGCGGTGAACGACGAAATGAAGCGCAGCAACAGCACACTGGTCGATGAAATGAAACGCGGGTCAGGAGACAAGCAATGAACGACACCAACCACAACGGCCAGACGGTTCGCAGTACGCTGATTGCCACGGCCGTAGCGGCCATACTGCTAGCGGGCTGCGCGGCTGCCCCTGTCAAACCTGACGGTGCCATGGAAGCGCGCGCCAAGCTGACACAGCTTCAGTCTGATCCAAACCTCTCGAGCCGCGCGGCGGCCGCGATCAAGGATGCAGAACTGGCGGTTCGGGCCGCGGAACAACCGGAACCCAACAAGGAACTGGCCGCGCACAGGGTTTATCTGGCCGACCGTAAGGTCGATACGGCGAAGGCATTGGCTCAAGCGCGATTCGCCGAGGATCAGCGCGTTGCGCTTACTGCGGACCGAGACAAGTCGCGCCTGGACGCCCGCACCCGCGAAGCCGATGCGGCGAAGGGTCAGGCGGCGACAGCGCGTGCCGAAGGGGCTGAACAGAGGGCAGCGGCAGATCAGGCGCGCACCGACGCCACCGCAGCGCAGTTGGCCGCTGCAAACTCGGAGCAACAGGCAGCGGAGCTACAGCGACAGATTGACGCTTTGCACGCCAAGCCCACAGACCGCGGTTTGGTATTGACGCTCGGCGACGTCCTGTTCACCACCGGCAAGGCCGACCTGAAGTCGGGCGCGACGGGCAATTTGAACAAACTGGCCCAGTTTCTCGACAAGTATCCGGACCGCAATGTGGCCATCCAAGGCTACACGGACAGCGTGGGGAGTGAAGATTACAACCAGGCGCTCTCCGAGCGCCGTGCTGAGTCGGTGAAATCGTATTTGACGGCGCAAGGGATTGGCGCAACGCGGCTGGCCGCAACCGGCAAGGGTCGCAGCGATCCGGTTGCCGACAACGATTCGGCGTCCGGCCGACAGCAGAACCGTCGCGTCGAGGTAGTCATCAGCAATCCGCCAGCCGCGTTGAGATGAGCGCGGTAAACCAGGAGTAGGCCATGCGTTATGAGCCATCCGTGAACGAGCGCGCAGTGCCGCGGGCGACAGGGGCCGGCACTGCCGGCCCTCGGGACGGGAGCGCCCCGCGAGTGGGCCCGCAAGTGAGAGATAGTGGCGAGGCACGCAGTCGTCAGACCGCCGAGTTGGATATCTGGGAAGATGAAGGCGGCGCCACTTCGAAGCGCGCAACCCGGTATCCTGGCAGGAAAGTTGACTCGAAGGTTGACCGGCCTGGCGCATGGCATTGCTGCGAGCTGTCGGGTTGACGGCGGCAGAATGCTGCCAAACGTGAAATTGACCAACGATGAAACCGGGCCTGCGGTCCGGCTTTTTCGGCGTCGTGCGAAGCTGACATGAAGATGCGAGCCTCGTTTTCTCATCCCGGGCTCGAGTACACAGCATTTCTTTTCGAGCCGCTCGGCGACGACCGTAATGGTGTACCGCTCGCGCTGGCCTCGATTCTGGGTCGAATGAGCCTGGATCCGTGGAGTGAAGCTGCATCCCTGGCTGCGATGCCCACGGATGTCGCGGCGCATAAGCTGGCTTCAATCATCGAAGCGATGCCGAACCACGTAGTGCCGCGCGTGGAATCAAACACATTGGCTGAGCGACTCATCAGGCTGTTACCCAAACGGCCGGGTCCGGTGGCCCCCGCAACGCAGCCGCTGGCCGATGCCCGAGCAACCGAGCGGCGCCCGCTGTTCAGATACCTCGTTTGGCTCGCCTTGTTTTGTGTCTTGTTGATCGCTGCTAGATTCGGCTGACATTGTGGCGAGGCGAGGCATCCGCGCCTTGTAATTCCTCAGTTGCGTCCCCATTTCAGTGTTTGTTCAAAAGAACACTTACCGCCTGCAACGAGCATCCAATATGAAAATCCGACCTCTGCACGACCGCGTCATTGTGAAACGCCTGGAAGAGGATCGCATCTCGCCCGGCGGCATCGTCATTCCTGATACCGTGGCTGAAAAACCCGTTCGAGGCAAGGTCATTGCCATCGGCAAGGGCCGGATTCTCGACAATGGGCAGGTGCGTCCGTGCGATATCGAGGTCGGCGACGAGATTCTCTTTGGCAAATACAGTGGCGCCGAAGTGAAGTTTGAAGGCGGCGAGCTCCTGGTCATGCGTGAAGAAGACGTCATGGCCGTCATAAATTCCAAGTAGATTTACCCGAAGGACACGACAATGGCAGCTAAAGAAGTTAGATTCAGCGATGATGCGCGCCAACGCATGTTCAAGGGTGTCAACATCCTTGCCAATGCGGTCAAGGCCACACTTGGCCCGAAGGGGCGCAATGCGGTGCTCGAAAAGAGCTACGGCGCACCCACCATCACGAAGGACGGTGTATCGGTTGCAAAGGAGATCGAGCTCCAGGACAAGTTCGAGAATATGGGCGCGCAGATGCTGAAGGAAGTTGCTTCCAGCACTTCGGACGAAGCTGGCGACGGGACGACGACCGCGACGGTTCTGGCGCAGGCGATCATCCGCGAAGGCCTGAAGGCCGTCGCATCCGGCCGTAACCCGATGGACATCAAGCGCGGCATCGACAAGGCTGTGATCGTCGCTACGGACGAGTTGAAGCGCCTGTCAAAGCCCTGTAAGGACTCCAAGGGGATCGCACAGGTCGGCACAATCTCCGCGAACTCCGATGAGTCGATTGGCCAGACCATCGCTGATGCTATGGCAAAGGTGGGCAAGGAAGGCGTCATCACCGTCGAAGAAGGCCAAGGGCTCGAGAACCAGCTCGAAGTGGTTGATGGCATGCAGTTTGACCGCGGCTATCTGTCTCCCTATTTCATCAACCAGCAGCACAGTCAGACGGCCGAGTTCGACAAGCCGTTCATTCTGTTATGCGACAAGAAGATTTCGAATATCCGCGAGATCATTCCGCTCCTGGAGACCATCTCGAAGGCGGGCCGCCCGCTCATTGTGGTCGCCGAGGACCTCGAGGGCGAAGCGCTGGCCACACTGGTCGTCAACAACATTCGTGGCATTCTCAAAGTAGCGGCGGTGAAATCCCCGGGCTTTGGCGATCGTCGCAAGGCGCTGCTGCAGGACATCGCTGTATTGACCGGCGGCACGGTAATCTGCGATGAGGTGGGTTTGTCGCTCGAGAAGATCACCCTGGAGGATCTGGGCGAGGCCAAGAAAATTGTGCTCACGAAAGAGAACACGACGATTATTGATGGAGCCGGCAAAGCGGCGGACATCAAGGCCCGCGTGGAGTCGATCCGCAAGCAGGTCGAGGAATCGACCAGCGACTACGACAAGGAGAAGCTCCAGGAGCGTCTCGCGA
>Ga0207703_10002110_pt1 | contig 17497 bp, 12 predicted proteins | sample KBSSwiS12_FD_184304 | JGI IMG/M metagenome (GOLD analysis project Ga0207703, IMG submission 184304) | Switchgrass rhizosphere microbial communities from Kellogg Biological Station, Michigan, USA - KBS Switchgrass S1-2 (SPAdes) (version 2) | ecosystem: Host-associated > Plants > Roots >...
ACCCCACTGGATATGCGTTCATCGGAAGCATCGTGATCGAGCCCCAGCGATGTGACCGGAAGCACGCTCAACCCGTCCCGATCAATCAAAAACGGATACTCGTTGGTCCCGTGGTGCGACCCGCGGTACTTCACAACTCGCAACCGCCGTGTAGATACCTGCTCAGTAACGCGTTGATCGAGCAGGATCACCGCATCCGAAACGTATTCCTCCAAACCCTGACGAGTCAGTGTTCCTCCACCCCGTTCGGCGGTAATGACGGCTGTCAGACCTCTGTCTTTCAGCCAGCAAAACAGCCGGCGCAACTCGGCGCGCAGGATGTTGGCGTTGTTCAGGCCGGAAAACAGGGATTCGATGGTGTCCAGCACGATCCGCTTTGCACCAGTGGAGCGGATGGCATGGTCCAGACGCACGAACAGCCCTTCGAGATCATATTCACCGGTCTCTTCAATTTCGCTGCGCTCGACGCGAACGTAATCAATGAAGAGCTTGCCTTCCTCGACGAGGGCCGGCAGATCGAAGCCGAGCGATGCGACATCGCTGGCAATCTCCTCACCGTTTTCCTCGAACGTCATGAGCACTCCGGGCTCCCCGTACAGCCTGGCGCCGTTGACCAGAAAGCTCGCCGCCAACAGGGTCTTACCCGAGCCGGCGCCGCCGCAAACCAGAGTGGGGCGCCCCTGAGGCAGGCCCCCGTTTGTGATTTCATCCAGACCCTGAATTCCCGTGGCGGCTTTGCGAATACTGTGACGGGCAGGGGTAAGGCGCGAGTGTTGCATCGTTGGAGCCGGACGGAGCAAGTAGCAGACCCGACCCCGACATGGGCCGCTCACGGCCGCGCCGGAGTTAGAGCCTGTCGGGTCACTCTCGGCGCCCCTACGCGGGCCGCTGTAAAAACGACCCGTCAGGGCGTTTTTTGCAACGCTGTCGTCATCAACTTTACCAACTCGGCCGCGTCGCTCTTCTCCAATCCAACCGGCGACCACTTCAGACCGAGACCTTCGCTGGCGTTCGGCCGGGGAATGATGTGGAAGTGGACATGGAAGACGGCCTGGTGGGCGCCAGGTCCATTGTTCTCGAGTACGTTGTATTCCGTGACGCCCGTGGCTGCGATCACCGCCCGGCAGATTCGGGGGAGCACCCGGCCCAACGCAGCGGCCGACTCATCGGACAGCTCGCCCAGGGTCGCCGCGGGCTCCTTGGGAACCACGAGCGTGTGCCCGCGGGTCAGTGGATTGATGTCCAGGAAGGCGAGCACCCGGTCGTCCTCGTAGACCTTGTGGCAGGGGATCTGTCCCGCGATGATTTTGCTGAAAATCGTGTCCGTCATGTCCGCCACTCCATTACCGTTTAAAGACCTGAAACTGAGCGCCCGGTCCGGGTTTATAGTCAAATTCTAGGGCACAGTGCCGTGGCGGGAAGGGGAACATGTACGGTTCCCGCACGTCTATTTGAGTATTCAATCCACGAGTACCGGCGTGTTACAGGCCTTGTTCAGATTCTTCTCCCCCTTCATGCTCATGAAGGACGTGAACCGCGGCTCGAAAGAGGAGCGCGCAGCGGCGTTTCGCCACAATCGCCGCATGCGCGGACATCTGCCGGTCTGCATGTTGAGATGGGCTGCCAGTTGCAGCGTCGCAGTTCTGTTGACTGCTTACTTCGAGACCCTGGGCGGCGGGGCCGCCACCTCGGGAACGCCGAGCGTTTTCGTCCTGTTAGCCGCGGCGTGTGCCACCTTCATCGCATGCGGTGTGTGCGTCCTGCTCACCACCGCATACGTGTATTTCTACCTGGTTCACCACGATTTCTAGCGGGCCGGCCGACCCCTAGCGGCGCGCTGACTGCCGTGCCGGAAATGCAATCCCCAGCCGCCGCATCTTCCGATAAAGAGTGTTGCGTCCAATGCTGAGCTTCGAGGCCACACGGCTGATGTTGCCGTGATGCAGATCAATCTCACGCAACAGCGCAGCCCGCTCCGCCTTCTCCAGCGGATTCAGTGACTGCATTTCAGGCGAAAGCTCGCGCAACTGCGTCTCCGCCACCGGCACGCCGATTCCGTAGTCAGACGGCAGATTGCCAATGTCGAGCCGGTCACTGGTGCGCATCGCGATCATCCCGCGCAGCACATTGCGCAGTTGCCGGATGTTGCCGGGCCAGGAGTGGGCGCAGAGCGCTTCCACCAGGTCCTCACTCAATGTGACCGAGGGCGTCGCCGCGACTTCCTGGGCAAAAATGTGGCGGATCAACGCCGCCTTATCCTGCCTCTCACGCAACGGCGGCAGCGGCAACACCAACCCCTGCAAGCGGTAGAACAGATCCTCGCGGAATTCTCCGCGGCGGACCTTCTCCTGCAGGCTGCCGCGGATTGCACAAACGAGCCGCACATCAACTTTGATGGGTGCGTCGCAGCCGTGCGGCATGACTTCGCGTTCTTCGATCACGTGAAGTAGTTGCGCCTGCAACTCCAGCGGCAGGTCACCGACATTGTCGAGGAAAAGCATGCCGCCGTTGGCCTGCACGATTCGTCCGCGGTCACCTTCGTTGGTGCCGGCGGCGCCGCCGCGACCAAACAGCTCGTTCTGCATGAGCATCTCGGGCAGGGAGCCGCAGTTGACCGCCACGAACGGCTTGTCGGCCCGTTCACTGGCCGAGTGCAATGCGCGCGCGAAGAACTCCTTGCCGGTGCCGGACTCGCCAACCAACAACAGCGGCACGTCACGTGATTCGAGGCGCTTGGCCGCCTGGATGTTGCGGCCCATCGCCGGATCACCGAGATCCAGCTCATCGAGCACGCTGCGGCTGATGGACGGGCTGTTACGCTCGTCTTCCTGCGAAACCACCTGCTTTCCAGCCTGCAACCGCTTCGACTGCGGTGCCTGGGCAACAGCAAAGAACCGGCCGCCGTGGCGCGTTTCATAAATCGGCAGCGCATGAAAAGATTTTTTCTGGCTACGACCCAACAATGCCGACAGCGAGATGTTGAAGACGCGCTCGAGGGGCGCGCCGATCAGCTCACTCGAACCTTTGCAACCGAGCTGAAACAACGCATTCCTGTCCAGCGCCGCGATGGTTCCAGCGGCGTCCAGGGCAATGATGCCCTCGCCCCAGGTGCCTACCAGCTCCGGACGGCTGTGGAAACGCACCACAAAGGCGTCGCGGAATTTATTGAGAAACAGCCGGTTCTCAATCATCTGCGCCGACATGTTCACCAGCACGAGCGTGTGCTGTTGGGCGCGGTCCGACTCACCCGAGGCATCCAGCACCGCCACCAGCTCGCCGCGATAGTCGAAAATCGGTGCAGCGCAGCAGGTGAGACCGGTGTTGCGCGAGAAAAAGTGCTGATCGCGGTGGATGATCAACGGCGCGCGCTCAATCAGACAGGTCCCCATCCCGTTCGTGCCGCCATGCTCTTCGCTCCACACCGCGCCGAGCACCAGGCCGGTGCGGAATGCGGCATTGCGGAAGCTCAGATCGCCGTAATAATCGAGCAACACGCCATCGTGGTCGGTCAGAATGATCGAGTATCCCGAACCGGCCAGCTGGTGGTACAGGTGGGCCATTTCCGCGTCGGCGAACGACACGAGCTCGAGGTTGGCCTCCTTGCGGGCCAGGCGCTCTTCGCGGGGCAACACGAACGGCTCGCGCTGCGACTGCGGGTCGAGATGATATTGACTGAGGCAGCGGACCCACGAACGCTTGACGTAGTCGGGTGTTGCTGCCCCGTCCTCGCGCGCGGTGCCCTTCAGGACGGACTGAATATAACGGGTATGACTACCAATCGGCTGGAGCATTGCCTCCCCCTCATGTCTGGCGGAGCTCCGGGTGTTCGCAAATGCGATCACCCCCTGGCATCCAGTATGCCACGGGCACGGCAGGGCGTACCCGATGAGCATCGGAATCGATACATTGCTCCTGATCAGTGATCCCTTTTGGAACACTGGCCTGCGTTGGGGCGCCGCACACCGGCTTTTAATTGCGACGGCCGGCTATATGTATAGATTCCCGCGTTGGACTCGCCGAACCGATGCGCGCAGACTTGCGCGCGGTCGACCGGCGCCCATGCCGGAGCGTATCTGGTCAAGTTAAATCTGGAAATCCACTAGCTATGAAAACCAAAGCTGCAATTGCAACGGCCGCGGGCAAGCCTCTGGAGATCGTGACTCTGGATCTCGACGGCCCGAAGGCCGGCGAAGTCTTGATTCAGATCAAAGCAAGCGGCGTTTGCCATACGGATGAATTCACTCGTTCTGGCGCTGACCCGGAGGGGTTGTTCCCCGTCATCCTCGGTCACGAGGGCGCGGGCATCGTTGTTGACGTTGGGCCGGGAGTGACGAGCGTCAAGAAGGGCGACCACGTCATTCCGCTGTACACGCCGGAGTGCCGGCAGTGCAAGTCCTGCACCTCGCACAAGACCAACCTGTGCACCGCGATCCGCGCGACGCAGGGCAAGGGTGTGATGCCGGACGGCACCAGCCGCTTTTCCCTCGGGAAGGAAAAGGTCCATCACTACATGGGCTGCTCGACCTTCTCCGAGTTCACTGTTCTGCCGGAGATCGCGGTTGCCAAGATCCGCGAGGATGCCCCGTTTGAGAAGGTCTGCTACATCGGTTGCGGTGTGACGACGGGTATCGGTGCTGTCATCAAGACTGCGAAGGTTGAGCCGGGCGCCAACGTTGTCGTGTTCGGTCTCGGCGGTATCGGCCTGAACGTGATTCAGGGCGCCAAGATGGCCGGGGCCAACCAGATCATCGGCGTCGACATCAACGAAAAGCGCAAGGGTATTGCCGAGAAGTTCGGCATGACCCACTTCGTCAATCCGAAGGAAGTCAAAGGCGATCTCGTTCCGCACCTGGTCGAGCTGACTGGCGGCGGCGCAGACTATTCCTTCGAGTGTGTTGGTAACGTCGAGCTGATGCGTCAGGCGCTCGAGTGCTGCCACCGTGGTTGGGGCACGTCCGTTATCGTCGGCGTCGCCGGCGCCGGCAAGGAAATTTCCACCCGTCCGTTCCAGTTGGTGACCGGACGCAACTGGAAGGGCACGGCCTTCGGCGGCGTTCGTGGCCGCACGGAAGTGCCGGGCATCGTCGACTGGTATATGGACAAGAAAATCAACATCGATGATCTGATTACCCATGTCATGCCGATCGAGAAGATCAATGACGCGTTGGATCTGATGCACAAGGGCGAGTCGATCCGCACGGTCGTCACGTTCTGAAGTTATATTCGAGCACCGCTACCGCTAAAGGAAAAAACCATGGCTGTTAAAATTCATCCTGCCGTCGACAATGGGGTCAAGCCGGGCACCGGCATCTCCGGCGGCACGCTTACGTGCAAGTGCGCTTCCCAACAAGTCACCGTCAGCCTCGGGGGCGATGTCGCCCACAACCACATCTGTGGTTGCACGAAGTGCTGGAAGCCGGACGGCACCGTGTTCTCGCAGATCGCCGTTATTGGCAAGGACAAGGTGAAGGTCACTGCCAATGAACAGAAGCTCAAGGTCGTCGACCCGTCCGCGGCTATTCAGCGACATGCGTGCACCGGTTGCGGCGTCCACATGTATGGCCGCATCGAGAACAAGAACCACCCGTTCTACGGTCTCGATTTCGTGCACACCGAGCTGTCGAAGGAGAGTGGCTGGGCCGCTCCCACGTTCGCCGCGTTCGTATCCTCCATCATTGAATCCGGCTTCAAGCCGGAGGGTATGGGTGAGGTGCGCGCCCGTCTGAAGGAGCTCAAGCTCGAGCCTTACGATTGCCTGAACCCGCCGCTGATGGATGCGATCGCAACCCACACGGCCAAGGCTAAAGGCGTATTGAAGTAAGCCGCTGAAAGCACCCGCGGAGCGACGCTCCGCGGGTGCTGCTTTGGACTGAAAACCGTGTAAGATTCCCCCGCGCGGGACGTGGACCGCATTCATTAATTTTCCCCGGGGGTAGTTGGATTGAGTGGAGACCCTCGCGTGAAGAGTAGTCTCCCCGACAACGAGGCCCGACTGCGCGCGCGGATTACGGAGCTGGAACATCTGCTCCAGGCGCGCGATGAATTCCTCTCGATAGCAGCCCACGAGCTGCGCAATCCCATGCATTCCCTGTTGCTGCAGGTGTCAGCGGCACTCCAGCAGGCCCGCCAGCAAGGTGCGGCTCCCCTCACACGCCGCCTGGAGCGCGTTCAACACATCGTCGATCGATATGTGAAACGTGCTTCGCTGCTGCTGGATGTAGGGCGCATGAATGCCACGCGGACGGATCCACAGCTCGAGTCGGTCGACTTCGCCGAAGTGGTCCGGGATATCGTCGAGTCCTATTCGCCCGAGGCGGCGTTCAATCGGTCGCCGCTGACTCTGCGGGCGCCTCAGACGTTGCACGGGCGGTGTGATCGCCTCGCGCTCGAGCAGATCGTCTCCAATCTCATTTCGAACGCCATCAAGTTTGGCGCCGGCGCGTCCATCGACGTGTCTTTGGAAAGCAAACAGGACAATCGCGTGCAGTTTGAAGTTCACGACCGCGGCATCGGAATTGCAGAGGCTGACCAGGACCGCATCTTCGGCCGCTTTGAACGGCTGTCTGCGCAACCGGGACATCCGGCTGGCGCAGGGGTTGGATTATGGCTCGTAAGAGGTCTGGTTGAATCACACGGCGGCACTATCGAGGTCCGGAGCGAGCCCGGGAAGGGGGCAACGTTCACCGTCGTTCTTCCGCTCGATTCCGGTCCAACTGCGGGTGAGCGTCATGACCAGGGCTGATGACTCGGTACCGCCGCTCGCGCGTCTGTCGAGCGGCATCAGCGGCCTCGATGACATCCTGCATGGAGGCTTTCTCGAAGGCGGAGTTTACATACTGCAGGGCTCTCCTGGCGCCGGTAAGACGGTGCTCGCCAATGAGATCTGCTTTCGCCACGCCGCGCGGGGCGGGCGCGCCGCTTATGTGACGTTGCTGGCGGAGATGCATACGCGGCTGCTGCAACATCTGCGCCCCATGTCGTTCTTCGACGAGTCAGTCATCCCCAATTCGCTGTACTACGTGAGTGCTTTCCATACGCTCGAAGGCGATGGATTGAAGGGGCTGATTGACGTGCTGCGCCGGGAGATCAAGGGGCAGAAGGCGGATCTGCTGGTGGTGGATGGCCTCGTGGCCGCGCAGGAATCCGCTCCCTCGGACCGTGAATTCAAGAAATTCATCAACGAGCTGCAGGCGCACGCCTCGGTCAGCGGCTGCACGGTGTTGTTGTTGACCAGCGGCCTGTTGCGTCATGTCAGTGCCGAGCACACCATGGTGGACGGTGTGTTCGAGCTGGAAGACCAGCTGTTTGAATTCCGCACCGAGCGCAGTCTGATCGTGCGCAAGTTCCGCGGCAGCGGCTTTCTGCGGGGCCGGCATTCCTTCCGTATCTCGGACGAAGGCGTGAAGTTTTTTCCGCGCGTGGAGGCGGTGTTTGCCTCCGCGAGCCGCGCTGACACCATCAGCGATGCAAAAATCTCCGTGGGAATCCCCGGTATCGACAAGATGCTGCTGGGCGGGTTGCCCGAGGCGACGACCACGGGTCTGGTAGGTCCGAGCGGCATCGGGAAGACCACCGTGGGGTTGCACTTCCTGTCGCAATCCAGCGCGGAGGAGCCCGGCCTGCTGTTTGGTTTCTTCGAGACACCGGAACGGCTGTGTCTGAAAGCGCGGCATCTGGGCCTCGAAGTGGGTAAGGCGGTTGATCGGGGCCACGTGGAGCTTCTGTGGCAGCCGCAGCGCGAGAACGTGCTCGATGAGCTCGCGCATCGCCTGATAGAGGCCGTGCGCCGTCGCAAGGTCAAACGGCTGTTCATTGACGGGTTGGGCGGCTTTCTCGAGTCCGCGACCTCGCCCCAGCGCGTCAGCCGGTTCTTCTCCTGCCTCACCAACGAGCTGCGCGCCTTGGGAGCAACGACCATTTTCACAATGGAGGTGCCCGAAATCACCGGCCCCGTAGTCAGGGTGCCGTCATCGGGCGTGTCCGCGTTGTTGGAAAACCTGGTGTTCCTGCGCTTCGTGGAGCGGGGCTCGAGCTTGAGCCGGCTCCTCTCGGTCCACAAAGTGCGCGACAGCGGCCACGATCCGAGTCTGCGAGAGTTCTACATCACCGACCGCGGCTTGCACGTCGGGGAGGCTTTCGAAGGCGTCGAAGGCCTCACGACCGGTGTTGCCCGTGAGCCTGCGAGCGCAGCCGCCAGTCCTCCGCCCGCTGGTCCCAACGTCTAACGCACGGACGAAGCCGCAGCCGTGCAAACCATTCTCGTTGTCGATGATGAGCTGGGAGCCATCGAAGTCGTCGCAACGGCGTTGGAGGACGAGGGCTACCGCGTGTTGAGCGCGGCCAATGGCCGTCACGGTCTCGAGAAGCTGTCTGAAGGGCAAGTGGATCTCGCGGTGATCGACTTCATGATGCCGTTGGTGGATGGCACGGCGATGGCTCGCGAAATGAAGGCCAATCCCGCCTTCAGGAACATTCCCATCATCATGATGAGCGCCGTGGGCGAGTCGGTCGTGCGGCAACGCTTTGACGGCTATGCGGCGTTCCTGCGCAAACCTTTCCGCATCTCTGCTCTAATAGACACGGTACGCCGCGTTCTCGCGTAACCGGAGTGAAGCTCATGCGTGGATGGATGTTTGGCCTGATAGCTCTGGCCAGTCAGTGGACTGTTGCCGCGGAAATTTCTGCGGGGCGCGAAGGGGATTTCGTATTGAAGAATTTCCACTTCCGCTCCGGTGAGACTCTGCCCGAGGTGCGTATCCACTACCATGCGTGGGGCACCCCCGGAAAAGACAACGCCGTGTTGATTGTCCACGGTACGGGTGGGTCGGGCTCGAGCCTCATCCGGCCGGAGTTTTCCGGCGAGCTGTTTGGTCCCGGTCAGCTTCTGGATGCCTCGCGCTACTTCATCGTGTTGCCCGATGCCCTGGGGCATGGGAAATCCAGCAAGCCCAGCGATGGGTTGCATGCGAAGTTTCCGAAATATGGCTACAACGACATGGTCGAGGCGGAATATCGCCTGCTGACCGAGGGCTTCGGCGTCAAACACGCGCGCCTGATCATGGGAACCTCCATGGGCTGCATGCACACCTGGCTGTTCGGTGAGCAACATCCAGCCTACATGGACGCCCTCATGCCGCTCGCCTGCCTGCCCACCGCGATGTCAGGTCGCAATCGCGTCTGGCGCAAGGTCGTGATTGATGCAATTCGCAATGACCCGGCCTGGAACGGCGGCGAATACACAACACAACCCCCCGCCTTGCGAACGGCGGTCGGGATGTTGTGGCTGATGGGAAGCAACCCGGTGTTGCGTCAGAAGGAGGCGCCGACACGTGCCAGGGCTGACGAAGTCCTCGATGCCTACATCGCGCAGAATCTGCCGCACGACGACGCCAATGACCTGCTGTACCAGGTCGAGTCGTCCGCTGACTACGACCCGGGTCCGGGCCTGGAGAAGATCGAGGCGCCTCTGTACGCAGTGAACTCAGCGGACGACCTGGTGAATCCGCCCGAACTGCGCATCCTGGAGCAGGAGATCAAGCGCGTGCCCCATGGCAAAGCGGTTGTGATTCCCTTCAGCGATCAGACCCGCGGTCACGGGTCTCACACGATCGCCGCACTGTGGAAACAGTATCTCCAGGAGTTGCTGCAGTCCTCAGATCACGGTAACTGAACCATGTCGATCCGGTAGGCGGTGAACTTGTTGCTGGTCGCGTCGTAGTGACCGACCGCCACCAGGGTCGGCACGGTGTTGGTGCCGTTCAACACCGTACCCAACGCCGTCAGGAAGCTGCTGTAGTCGTGGTACACCGCCAGGCCCGTAGTCGAGGTGGGGTTGCCGATGGTGAACTGATTGTGCAGTGCCGGGTCGGCCACGATGGTTGGGTTCACCGCATTCGCGGACAGATCGAAAGTTGTGTGCGCATCCGGATTAGCATCCGGGATATACAACGGACCTGTCTGAACCACCGGCGCCGACACGAAGCCTCCGGTTGCGCCTGTGATGTTGACGACCAGTCCGTTGGCATCCTTGCTGATGAACGGGGAGGTGGTGCCGCCCGTCCATTGGACCGTCATGACCTGGTCCGTAGCAGGTGTTGCGACGCTGTCAGCAATGAAGTCCGGCGGGGCCATCCCGAAGGGAGTGACGAGGCCGTCAAATCTGAATATCGGATTCGCGGCCAGACCGCTCGTATCCAGGGCGCCCGTGCCGACGGTGTAGGCCGCCGGGGTCGAATTGGTGCCCGTGAAGTTCAATGTGCCCGGCTCGAAGCCTCCGAGCGAAATCAGGTTCGCAGAAATGTCGCCGGCACCGGTTGATTTCTGAACCGCCCATCCGGTGCTGGGAGTCAGCCGCACGAGGCCGTTGGCCACTGTCCAGGTGGGCAGGCTGTTGGCATCGAGGACCGGATTGTTGCTCGCATCGAGCACCGCTAGCGCTTCCATATCCACCTGTTGTCCCACGGAAATGTAGTCCGTGTCAGCGTTGGCCAATTCCGGATGCCCGTCCACATTGACGATGGTATCGGGACCGATCGTCAGGGTGAGATCGTCCTGGAAGGAAAGCGACACGCCGGTCGGAATGCTGAAGAGGCGGGCTTCGACCTCCGCGCCTTTGATATGCAACGTGGTGCCGCTACGCGAAGACACCGTCCCCGTAATGCGATCCGTCAGCACGTTTTCTACTGCAACCCCGGCGAAAACCTGCGTGGCCACAAAAGTGGGCTTGGCGTTGTTGAGGTCGCCGATGTTTCCGTAAGCCTCCACGATCGTATTGATCTGCAGCTTGTTGACCGTAGCGAGTCCTGCCGCGCCTTTGTAGACAGTGCCGTTGATGTTGTAGACCGTGCTGTCGTTGGTCTGAATCCCGATCGCCCCGGCCGGGCTGCCCTGAGTATCGAAGAACGACCGGGCGTTCATTGTGAAGTTGCTGCCGTTGGTATCGGTAGTCACGTAGACGCCGCGCGCACGCAGCGGCTTCGTGTAATTCGGTACGGTGCTCGCGCTGATGAAGGGGCGCACGGTCACCTGGTAGGGCGAGGTCGTTGTGTTGACGATCGACGCGGCGCTCAGGTCGAAATTGAAGTCGATCGGTGTGGAGACACCGTGCTTGATAACGAGCGGATGGTTCGGATCGAACTTGACCGTGTAGGTCACGGAGGTGGCAGCGGTGCCCTTGCCCGAGGTGTCGACGGGCGACACCTTGGTCGACGTGCCATTCACGTCCATGTAGATCAGGGCGCCGACGGGCTGGTAAAGGCTCGCGGCGTAGTTCACCGTGATGGTTGCTGAGGTGTATGTGCCTTCCAGCACAGCCGGCGTGCCGAAAACCTCGCCCATGTCGGCCAACTTCGTGAAGTCCACGACCTGCGGCTGCAGGAGCGGATACACCGGCGTGTTGTCGCTGCGGGTCAGCAGGATCTGGTCGATCTCGGCCAGGTAGGCCGTGAAGGGTCCCGGCGTGACCGAAAAGGTGATGAGCGGCGTGCCGTAGGTAAATCTGTCATTGCCACAGCCGTTCAGGCTGAGGATCGCCGCGACGCCCACAAAGGCAGTGCGCAGAAACGAGCGCACGCCGGATGTGGCGCGACCGGAAAGAAATGGCATATCGAGTGGTCTCCCTTCTTCAGTTAGGTCCCCGGGGGGCGCATATTGCCCGGAATCGGTCGATTAGAGGTCTTATTCGCCGATCGGTTCGCCGAATTATAGTAAAAGCGGCCGGTAAATGCGGCCGACCGTGCCCGGGCGGGCGTCGTCACTCAATATTGAGCTGGTAACTGCTGACAGCACCGGTGCGCAGATTGAGTGGAGTCGGATAGATCTCCCGGGCCAGCGTGCTTGCCGCGTTGCTCGTGTTCCAGACGCGCACCGACACATCGTACAGACCGTCGTTGAAGGTGCCTGTGGCGCCGCCGCCCGGCAGGCCGGAGACCGTCAAGGTGGCGTTGGCGGTCTGCGTCAGAATCGAGTCCAGGGCGACCGTCTGCACGACGGCGCCGTCGTGACTGAAAATCAGCTCGCCTTTGTTGTACTTCGTGGAGGAACTCTTGCTGATTGTAACGCTGGTCGAGTCCAGCGCGGCGCCGGAAGCGGCCGTGAGTTGGGGCACGGCGACAAGAGTGGTGGCTGTCGTCGAGCTCGCTGAAGGTGCCTTGACGGTCGTGGTCAGTACTCCATCGGTAAACAAAGGCGCTGTGCCGGCAACCCTGTAGGTCGCGGCGCCCTCTGTTGGGTCCGCGGATGTCAGCGTTACGGTTGAGCCGGACGCGAACGTGCCGTAGTAGAGGGTGCCCGAGGACTCGGCCACATCAGCATTGAACTTGCGGGTAAACGGGTCGATTGGCTGAGAGTCGATGAGGTAGGGAACCTCACTCGAACCCGGAAGCGTTTGATAGAAGCCGACCAGTGCGCCAGCCTGAAGCGGATTGGTGGTGTCCAGGTTGACCGTGAATGACGATGCGCCCTGCGGTGTGATCGAGCCGATGTTCACTGGAGTGGTGGTGGCCGGATCACCGACATTCACCGTCACGCCTTTCACGATGATGGTCGCGATTCCCGGGCCGTGTATGACCAGGTCATAGCTCGTCGGTGACGATGAGCTCGTGGACAACGGGTAGATCGTGAATGTGCCGCTGGAGGTCACTGGAGCGCTGTTCACGGCGATGTGACGGCTGCCATCGGCACTGACGGATTCAGCGGTCACCTGAATATTCAGGTAGGAGCTCGTGCTCGGGCTGGTGACGCCAGTCAGGCTCGAAACGTCCAGTGTCCCCGTGATCCCGCCTGCCGCTGCCTGATCGTAGGCAACGATGTGCGAATTCAACATCATTGCGCTCACGTCACTGTAGGTGAAGGGAACGAGGTCTTTCGAGCCATCGACCGCGATCGCCAGCTCGAAGGTCGCGGCGGGGGTGGTTCCGGTGTTTGTGTTGGTCGTGTTCGTGGTCGACGTATCGGTCGTCGAGTTGTTGACGGGTTGTCCGGTTGTCGGATCCGTCGTGGTGTTGCTGACCGGAAGGCCGGTATTCGGGTCGATATTCGAGTTGCTGGTCGAGCTGTTGCTCGTCGAATTCGAGGTCGATGAGAAGACGTTGGTCGTGTCGCCCTTCACCTGGACCGTCGTCGTAACGCCCAGGCCCTTGTCGGGATTCAGCAGCTCCAATGGCAGCCGATGGAGGCCGGCGCTGTCGGTGTAATCAACTTCCGAGTTGTAGATGGCGCCCAGGTTGGCTGCTGAGTCGAGAACGGTGGCGGACGAGACCGGGATGAGTCGGACCTGGGCATAGGTGCCAATGGGCACGGCCAGCCCGGTGGTCAGGGAGGTGACCGTTCCTTCGAGTGAGCTCGCCAGGTCGACGGTCGTTGGCGTCGTCAGCGGGAATTTCTTCCACGTTGTGTCATCGGGACCCGCGGTGGCACTGGTGTTGAACCAGACCTCCTGGACCGACAGGTAAACGTGCGAATAGGCGGCGGGCACATTGGCCGTCGTGGAAACGTTCGTTTTGGGGGCGCAGCCCACGAGGCCAGCCGTCGCGGCCAGCAGGCAGCCGATCCATGGATTCCAGCGCATCATCGTCACTTTCGTGTCCCGTCTCATCACATTCAGAGCGTGTCTCGCCAGCCGCATCTTAGGCGGCCCGGCGTTGCGAATCGAGTCGCGGAGCGGACAATAAGTGCGCGTGAATTGTGAATTATTCTTGTGTCACCACGGGGCCCCCTGTCTGGCGCCCGGCGGGCGATAGCCACCATCGCGGGCCGGCGTCGCGCAGGTGCGCCGACTTTTGCGGCCCGATGCCCGGGGGCCGTGCCCGGCCAGCGCGGGCGAGTCATCACCGCCATTCGCCCCCCCGCGTGCTGAGGGCGCCACCTCGGCTAGCGTGGGCGAGCCTGCTCGAGGGCCTCCCAACGCTCGAACTTAGTCAGCAGTAAGACCTCAATCTGCTCGCTTCTGAGGCGATCTTCGCGCATCTTGTCGGGCCCCCGGCGGTGGTAATCAGGCGAGCTCATCAGGGCATTGAGCTCTGACTGCTCGCGCTCCAGGGCTTCGATTTCGTCCGGTAGCGCGGCGAGCTCGCGCTGGTCTTTGTAGCTGAGCTTGGTTTTGGGCTTGGGCGTGCCCTGGGTGGCCGCCGCCGCGGTGGCCCCGCTGCCTTGCCCTGCGGCTGCTGCGGCTGCTGCGCCGCTTGTGCTCGCCCCCGTGCCCATATTGGATGCGTCGGCGATCGACGAGCCGACCGCAGTCGTGGTCGCAGCTCCCGTGTCGCTCGCCGCGCGGCTGGATCGCTTTGCGCCACCTGACTTGCCGAACGCCGTCGGCGGTCGGCGCTGGCGGAGCCAGTCCGTGTAGCCGCCCACGTACTCGTGCCACTGGCCACCGCCTTCGGCGGCCACAGTTTGCGTCACCACGTTGTCGAGGAACCGGCGGTCGTGGCTGACCAGGAGCAGGGTACCGGTGTAGTCCTGCAGCCTCTGCTCGAGCAGCTCGAGCGATTCGATATCGAGGTCGTTGGTGGGCTCATCGAGCACCACCAGGTTTGCCGGTCGCGCGAACAGCCGCGCCAGCAGCAGGCGGTTGCGTTCGCCTCCCGACAGCATCTTCACCGGCGATTTGGCTCTCTGTGAGGGAAACAGGAAGTCGGTGAGATAGCTCATGATGTGCTTGCGCTCGGTGCCGATCTCCACCCAGTCTGATCCCGGGCTGATGGTCTCGGCGACCGTCGCTTCCGGATCGAGCTGCCCCCGCAACTGATCGAAGTAGGCAACCGCCAGGTTGGTCCCGAGCTTCACTTTCCCCGCATCCGGCTCGAGCGAGCCCAACAGAATGCTGATGAGAGTTGATTTGCCCGCGCCGTTGGGGCCAATCAAGCCGATGCGATCACCGCGCATCACCCGGAGCGACAGATTGTCGATGATCTTGCGCCCATCGAAGCTCTTCGAAACCTCGGTGAGCTCCGCGACCAACTGACCCGAGCGCTCGCCGGCATCGAGGCTGAGCTTCACATTGCCCAGACGATCCAGGCGCGCCGCGCGATCAACGCGAAGTTGCTCGAGCCGCTTGACGCGGCCTTCGTTGCGGGTCCGTCGCGCTTCAACCCCCCTGCGAATCCACACTTCTTCCTGCGCCCAGAACTTCTCGAACCGTCGTCGCGCAACATCCTCCGCGGCAATCTCCTGTTCCTTGCGCTCTTCGTAGGCCGCGAAATTTCCCGGGTAGGACCGCAGAATGCCGCGGTCGAGCTCCACGATGCGGGTCGTGATCCGATCGAGAAACGCGCGGTCGTGAGTAATCACGATGGAGGCAGGAACCTTGAGCAGCAGCTCTTCGAGCCGCTCGATGCCTTCGATGTCCAGATGGTTGGTCGGCTCGTCGAGCAACAAAACATCGGGTTGCAGAGACAAAGCCAATGCAAGCGCCGCGCGCTTGCGTTCGCCGCCGGAGCTCGTCGCAGGCGCACGCTCGGGATCGAGATCGAAGCGCTGCATGAATTCTGTCAGGCGCGCTTCCATCCGCCAGCGCTCGCGCTCGTCCGCATGCTGCCCAGCTGCATTTGGCTCGAGGGCGGCGCGTGCCAACAGACTTTCGCGAAGCGTCGGGCTTTCGGGAAGGATAGGCTCCTGTTCCACGAAGGTGATTCGCATGCTGTCGCGACGCTGGATTTCGCCATCGTCGAGTTGAGCTTGCCCGGCAATAACGCGCAGGAGCGAGGATTTACCTGTGCCGTTGCGACCAATGAGGCCGACGCGTTCGCCTGCACGAACAGACAGTTGCGCTCCATCCAGGAGCGGTCGGTCGCCGTAGGCGAGGTGAGCATCGAGAAGTGTGATCAGGGACATGCCGCCAATTGCAGCGGATTGGACGCGGCATTGCAAAGTCTGTAGAGTGCCCGCACCTACCTAGGGCGCGCGGTCAGCGCCTCGTTTAACGGGTCAAGGCGCTCCTCCAAAGACGGATGGGGCCCAAATCCAACCCAAATCCCTCGCAACTGACCGCTGCAACGCCTTTTGCGTTGCCTGCGAGTTCACTTAGAGGTTTTTCTCAATGTCATTTGCCGATCTCGGGCTGAAGCCCGAGCTGCTGCGTGCTGTACTGGAAAAAGGTTACAGCGATCCCACTCCCATTCAAGCTCAGGCCATTCCAGCGGTTCTCGCGGGTGGCGATGTGCTTGCCGGTGCTCAGACGGGCACTGGTAAAACCGCGGCTTTCGTATTGCCCTTGCTGCAGAAGCTGGGCGCACCCGGAGGACGCGCGCCCCGGGCTCTCGTTCTCACTCCAACTCGCGAGCTGGCTGCGCAGGTGGCCGAAAGCGCGCGGACGTACGGGAAGTACGTCGGGCTGCGTACCGTTGTTGTGTTTGGTGGTGTCAGCATCAATCCGCAGATTGATGCGCTCTACAACGGCTGCGATCTGCTCGTTGCCACGCCCGGGCGGTTGCTCGACCTGGCGGAGCAGGGCGAGGTCGACTTGCGTTCGATTCAGTGTTTCGTGCTCGACGAAGCGGATCGCATGCTGGATATGGGATTCATCCGCGATATCCGCCGTGTTGTGAAGCTCCTGCCGGCACAGCGTCAGAACCTGTTGTTCTCCGCGACTTACTCGGACGACATTCGCGAGCTGGCCGGGCGCATTCTGCGTAACCCGGTCGGCATCGAAGTGTCACCGCGCAACGCGACGGCCGATAAGGTCGATCAGCAGGTGTATCGGGTGTCGAAGGATCACAAGCGGCACCTGCTTGCGCACCTGATCAATGATGGGGGCTGGCACCAGGTGTTGGTGTTTACGCGCACCAAGCACGGGGCCAACCGGTTGGCACAGCAACTGGAGTCCGCGAATATTGCTTCGGCGGCCATCCATGGAAACAAGAGCCAGGGCGCGCGTGTGCGGGCGCTGGCTGATTTCAAGGCCAACAAGATTGTGGCGTTGGTCGCCACTGAGGTGGCAGCGCGCGGTCTCGACATCAAAGAGCTGCCGCATGTTGTGAACTACGAGCTGCCTAACGTCCCCGAGGACTACGTACACCGTATCGGCCGCACGGCTCGCGCCGGCGAGTCCGGCCACGCCGTGTCACTCGTGTCGCCTGACGAGGGGCCGCTGCTCAAGGACATTGAGCGGATGCTCAAGCGGGTGTTGCCTGTGACAGCACTTCCTCAGTTCGAAATCGTCGCTGGCCCTGCAGTGCCTGACCGTCGCCCTGCGGACGGCCGAGGCGGTGGTGGCCGACGGGATGGCGGCGGTGGGCGACGTGATGGCGGCGGTCGTGGCCGCCACGGTGGCGGTGGGTCCTCGTCCGAGGGCGCCCGTCGTCGCGGTGGTGAGGGCCGTGGATTTGGCGGCGGCCGCGAGCGCGCGGCTAGCGGCGATGGCCGTGGATTTGGCGGCGGTGGCGAGCGTGCGGCTAGCGGCGATGCCCGGCATCACGGCGGCGGTCGTGACAGCGGAGCTGGCGACAACCGAAATCGCGACGGCGGTGGACAACCTCGTGGCGATGGCGACCGCACCTTC
>Ga0207703_10002118_pt1 | contig 17481 bp, 19 predicted proteins | sample KBSSwiS12_FD_184304 | JGI IMG/M metagenome (GOLD analysis project Ga0207703, IMG submission 184304) | Switchgrass rhizosphere microbial communities from Kellogg Biological Station, Michigan, USA - KBS Switchgrass S1-2 (SPAdes) (version 2) | ecosystem: Host-associated > Plants > Roots >...
CCCGGCGTCGAGCAACGTCAGGCAAGCCTGCAACACGGCGAACAGGCCCATGAGTCCCCAGGCTTCGATGCCGAGATAGCGGATGTAGATCGGGATGAAGGCGAGGCCCATCAGCGCCACCCAGGCTTGGCCGAGGTAGCTCGCGATGACGTTCCTGCGAAAGGACATGGTTCGGCCGCGTCGAGCGCAGAGGATCGTGAACGCGCTTCAGGCAGTCCGACGCAGCAGCGACGGACTCATGCCCACATCTTCCACGGTGCCTTGCCCGACAGCCACAACTGCTCGAGCAGGTTCTTCTCGCGCAAGGTGTCCATCGGTTGCCAGAAGCCCGAATGCTCGAACGCCATCAACTGGCCCTCGGTGGCGAGGCGGGTCAGCGGTTCGGACTCCCACGGCGTGTGGTCGGCCTCGATCATTTCGATGCAGCGCGGCGACAGCACGAAGAAGCCGCCGTTGATCCAGCCGCCGTCGCCCGGCGGCTTTTCCGCGAAGCCGCGCACGGCCGCGCCGTCCAGGGCCAGCGCGCCGTAGCGCCCCGGGGGCTGGACCGCGGTGATCGTGGCGAGCTTGCCGTGCTGGCGATGAAAGCGCGTCAGGGCGCCGATGTCGATGTCGGCGACGCCGTCGCCGTAGGTGAAGCAGAACGCCTCCTCGCCCGCCACGTGCTCGGCGACGCGCTTCAGCCGGCCGCCGGTCATGGTCTCTTCGCCGGTGTCGACGAGCGTCACCCGCCACGGCTCGGCGTTGCGCTGGTGCACGCTCATCTGGTTGTTCTGGATGTCGAAGGTGACGTCCGACGTGTGCAGGAAGTAGTTGGCGAAGTACTCCTTGATGATGTAGCCCTTGTAGCCGCAGCAGATGACGAAGTCGTCGATGCCGTGCGCCGAGTACATCTTCATGATGTGCCACAGGATCGGCTTGCCGCCGATCTCGATCATCGGCTTCGGCCTGAGGGCGGTCTCCTCGGAGATCCGCGTACCGAGGCCGCCGGCAAGGAGGACTGCTTTCAATTCTTGCTCCCATGAAGTGCGGCGGCCGCCTCGCACATGCCGGCGACGACGCCGTCGACCTGCCGCTGCGCCTGCCAGCCGAGCACCCGCCGCGCCAGCGACGGATCGGCGGCGCCGTAGCGGATGTCCGAGGGCCGCAGCAGCGTCGGATCGACACGCACGTGCTTCTGCCAGTCGAGTCCGAAGTGGGCGAAAGCCTGCGCGACGAAATGCTCGAGCGACGCCGTGCGGCCGCTGGCGATGACGTAGTCGCCGACCGCCGGCTGCTGCAGCATCAGCCACATCGCCTCGACGTACTCGGGCGCCCAGCCCCAGTCGCGGTGGATGTCCAGGTTGCCGAGCGACAGCGTCTCGGCGCTGCCGGCGGCGATGCGCGAGGCCGCGCGAACCACCTTCTGGGTGACGAAGCGCTCGGGGCGCAGCGGCGACTCGTGGTTGGACAGGATGCCGGTGCAGGCGCGCATGCCGTAGGCGTCGCGGTAGTTGACGACCAGGTTGTGCGCGCAGACCTTGGCCACCGCATACGGACTGCGCGGCCGAAAGGGCGTCTCTTCCGTGGCCCGATGCTCGCCGGTGTCGCCGAAGCATTCGCTCGAGCCGGCGTTGTAGAAGGCGATCGGCCGCTCGACGAAGCGGATCGCCTCGAGCAGGTTGAGCACGCCGATGACGATGCTCTCGATGGTCTCGACCGGCTGGTCGAAGGACAGCCCGACCGAAGTCTGGCCGGCGAGGTTGTAGATCTCGTCGGGCGCCGCCCGGGCGACGGTCTGCAGGACGCTGCGGAAGTCGTTCGGCGCCATCGACACCACGCGAACGCGGGCGTCGACGCCGAGCTCGCGCAAGCCGGCGCGCTGCGCGTTGGCCGCGTCGCGCGACGTGCCGACGACCTCGTAGCCCTTGGCGATCAGGAAGCGGGCGAGGTACGCGCCGTCCTGGCCGCCGACGCCGCAGATCAATGCGCGACGCGGCGGCGTGCCCGGCTCACTCGTTGTAGTCATAGGCCTGAAAGCCCGCGCTCTTGACCAGACCGTCGCGTCGTGCCGCGTCGTAGTCGGCGGCGACCATCTCGCGGACCAGCTCGGGCAGGCTGATCTGCGGCGTCCAGCCGAGCTTGATCCTGGCCTTGCTCGCGTCGCCGAGCAGCGTCTCGACCTCGGTCGGGCGGTAGTAGTGCGGGTCCACGCGGACCACTACCTGGCCGGGCTTGATCACGGCCCGCGTGCCTTCGACCGCTACCACCGTGGCGGTCTCGCGATCGCCCTCGCCCTCGAAGCGCAGGCGGATGCCGAGCTCGGCCGCCGCCATCTCGACGAACTGGCGCACGCTGTGCTGCACCCCCGTGGCGATGACGAAGTCCTCCGGCTGCTCCTGCTGCAGCATCAGCCACTGCATCTCGACGTAGTCCTTGGCGTGGCCCCAGTCGCGCAGCGCGCTCAGGTTGCCGAGATAGAGGCAGTCCTGCAGGCCGAGCGCGATGCGTGCGATCGCGCGCGTGATCTTGCGCGTGACGAAGGTCTCGCCGCGGACCGGGCTCTCGTGGTTGAAGAGGATGCCGTTGCACGCGTACAGGCCATAGGCCTCGCGGTAGTTGACGGTGATCCAGTAGGCATAGAGCTTGGCGACCGCGTAGGGGCTGCGCGGGTAGAAAGGCGTGGTCTCCTTCTGCGGCGTCTCCTGCACCAGGCCGTAGAGCTCGCTGGTGCTCGCCTGGTAGAAGCGGCTCTTCTTTTCCAGGCCCAGGAGCCGGATCGCCTCGAGCAGGCGCAGCGCGCCGATGCCGTCGGCGTTGGCGGTGTACTCGGGCTCCTCGAAGCTCACCGCGACGTGGCTTTGCGCGGCCAGGTTGTAGATCTCGTCGGGCTGGACCTGTTGCACGATCCGGATCAGGTTGCTGCTGTCGGTCATGTCGCCGTAGTGCAGGATGAAGTTCCTGGCCTCGACGTGCGGATCCTGGTACAGGTGGTCGATTCGCGTCGTGTTGAAGCTCGACGCGCGCCGCTTGATGCCGTGGACTTCGTAGCCCTTCTTGAGCAGCAGCTCGGCCAGGTAGGCGCCGTCCTGGCCGGTCACGCCCGTGATCAACGCGGTCTTCTTCTTGGCGAGGGTTGGGCTCATGGCTGGCGCGGAAGTTCAGTGTGGGAAGCGGAGCGGGCGAACGCCGCGTAGGCCTGGGCGACGCCTTCGCGCAGGGACGTGCGGGCGCGCCAGCCGAGGGCGCTCAGGCGGCCGACGTCGAGGAGCTTGCGCGGCGTGCCGTCGGGCTTGGTCCGGTCGTAGACGACGCGGCCGCGGTAGCCGACCACGTCCATCACCAGGTCGACGAGCTCGGCGATGCTGAGATCGGTCCCGGTACCGATGTTGACGAGCGCCGGCGCTTCGTCGCCGCGCTCCATGAGGAAGACGCAGGCATCGGCCAGGTCGTCGACGTAGAGGAACTCGCGCCTCGGCGCGCCACTGCCCCAGACGACGATCTCGTCCTGATCGCGCACCTTCGCCTCGTGCGCCTTGCGGATCAGCGCCGGCAGCACGTGGCTCGTGGTCAGGTCGTAGTTGTCCTCGGGCCCGTACAGGTTGGTGGGCATGACGCTCAGGTAGCGACGGCCGTACTGCGCGTTGAATGCCTCGCACAGCTTCAGGCCGGCGATCTTGGCGATCGCGTACGGCTCGTTGGTGCGCTCGAGCGGGCCGGTCAGCAGGTACTCCTCCTTGATCGGCTGCGGGCAATCGCGAGGGTAGATGCAGCTCGAGCCGAGGAACGTCAGCCGTTCGACTCCGGCGGCATGCGCCGCGCCGATCAGGTTGCCCTCGATGACCAGGTTCTCGTACAGGAAGTCGGCGCGCAGCGTGTCGTTGGCCTGGATGCCGCCGACCTTGGCCGCGGCGATGAAGACGTAATCCGGCCGCTCCTCGGCCACGAACGCCGCGACGGCGCGCTGGTCGAGCAGGTCGAGCTCGGTGCGGCTGCGCACCAGCAGGTTGTCGTACCCGCCGTCGCGCAGACGACGAACGAGGGCGGAGCCGACCATGCCGCGGTGGCCGGCGACGAAGATGCGCGCTCGACGGTCCATGCGTCAGCGCCGCCCGTAGCTGTCCTCGAAGCGAACGATGTCGTCCTCGCCCAGGTACGAGCCGGACTGCACCTCGATGATCTCGAGCGGCAGCTTGCCCGGATTGGCGAGCCGGTGCGTCTGCCCGAGCGGGATGTAGGTGCTCTGGTTCTCGCTGAGCATGGTCACCGAGTCGCCGTTGGTCACTTCGGCGGTGCCGGAGACGACGATCCAGTGCTCGGCGCGGTGGTGATGCATCTGCAGGCTGAGGCGGGCACCGGGCTTGACGAGGATTCGCTTGACCTGGAAGCGCGGCCCCTGGTCGACGCTCTCGTACCAGCCCCAGGGGCGATGGACGCGCCGGTGCGTGCTCGCCTCGCTGCGACCCGTCTGCGCCAGCGAGGCGACCAGGTCCTTGACCTCGCCGCTCTTCGAGCGGTGCGCGACGAGCACGGCGTCCGCGGTTTCGACCACGGTGACGTCGTCGAGCCCGATCACGCCGACGAGCCGGCTGCTCGCGTGCACGAGCGTGTTGCGCGAATTGCGCAGGAGCGCGTCGCCATGCACCGCATTGCCGTCGCCGTCGTGGGCGCCGACTTGCCAGACCGCGTCCCAGGCGCCGAGGTCGCTCCAGCCTGCGTCGAGCGGGACCATGCGGATCGGGATCCCCGATCCATCCCTGCTGGCCGGCTCCATCACGGCGTAATCGATGCTCTCGGCCGGGATCGCTGTGAACGCGGCGGTGTCGAAGCGAACGAACGCTGCGTCGATCTTGGCGCTGCCGAATGCGGCCTCGGTCGCGGCGGCGATGTCGGGGCGGAACCGGCGCAGCGCGTCCAGCCACACGCTCGCGCGCAGGACGAAGATGCCGCCGTTCCAGTAGTGGTTGCCATCGGCGACGTAGCGCTCGGCCGTCGCCAGATCGGGTTTCTCGACGAACGCAGCGACCGGCCAGGACTCGTCGCCGGCGCCCTCCGCCGCGCCGGCCCGGATGTAGCCGTAGCCGGTGTCGGGCCGCTCCGGCCGGATGCCGAGGACGACGATGCCGCCGAGCGCCGCAGTGCGCACCGCGGTGCGCATCGCGGTCGTGAAGTCGTCGCCGCGGGCGATCGCGTGATCGGCCGGCGTGACGACGAGGATCGGGTCGACGCCGTCGTTCGCGGCGCGCGCGGCCGCGAGGGCGGCGAGCTGCAGCGCCGGGGCGGTGTTGCGTCCGAACGGCTCCAGGAGCACGCGCGCCGGGGCGATGCCGATGTCGCGCAGCTGCTCGACGACCGTGAAGCGATGCTCCTCGTTGGCGACGATGCAGGGCGCCTGCACGTCGATGCCCGCGTCGGCAATGGCGGCGGCGCGGCGCGCCGACTGCTGGAACAGCGTCTCGTTGCCCGTGCCGCCGCCGACGCCGAGCGAGAGGTACTGCTTCGGATGCAGCGAGCGGCTGAGCGGCCACAAGCGAGTGCCGCTGCCGCCGGCGAGGATCACCGGGACGACGGTCAGGGCGGTGGGGGTCACGGTGGCGTCCTTCCTTGATTCGCCAGGTCGTCGCGCAGCGCCGAGATCTGCGAGCGCAGCGCCACGTACTCGCGCTCCTTGCGTGCCAGGAATGCCTGAGTCAGCTGCAACCGCTGGCGGATGCCGGTCGGCGTCAGCACGTACAGGTAGCCGAGCTTGCGGTCGCTGCGCTGGAAGTTCTGCGCCTTGACCCAGCCCTTGGCGAGCAGCGCTTTCAGCAGGTAGTGGGTCTTGCCGAGGCTGACGCCGAGCGCGCTCGCGAGCTGGCGCTGCGAGTACTCGGGATGTTCCTCGAGGAGACGCAGCAGCGCGACGGCGGCGTCTTCGTCGGTGGCGGAGGCTTCAGGGTGCAAACGGAGGCCTGTGTTCAATGGCTGAACGCGGCAGTGTACCCGCTGCCCGCAGCCCTGCGGAGCGCCGCCGGGCGCGGCACCCGGGGCCCCAGCTAGCGACTCGCCAGCGCCTGGTCGAGGGTCGGCGCGACCTGGTCCTTGGCCGAGAGGATGTACGGCGTGCCGAGGTCGGGCCAGGCGATCGCCAGCGCCGGATCGTCCCAGCGAATACCGACTTCAGCCGCGGGCATGTAGTAGTCGGTGGTCTTGTACTGGACGTCGGCGCTCTCGCTCATGACCAGGAAGCCGTGCGCCAGCCCGGGCGGAATCCAGAGCTGGCGATGGCCGACGTCGTCGAGCTCGAGTCCGACCCATTGGCGATAGGTCGGGCTGCCGATGCGGACGTCGACCGCGATGTCGAAGATCCGCCCGCTCGTCACCCGCACCAGCTTGCCCTGCGCGTGCGCGCCGACCTGCATGTGCAGGCCGCGCAAGACGCCGCGCGCCGAGCGCGAATGGTTGTCCTGCACGAAGGTCACCGGCGCGCCCACCGCGGCGTCGAACTGGCGCTGGTTGAAGCTTTCGAGGAAGAAGCCGCGCGCGTCGGCGAACACCTTGGGCTGGACGATCAGCACTCCGGCCAGCGCGGTCGTCGTCACTTCCATCAGAGCACCCGGTTGTCGGCGATCTGGAGCAGGTACTTGCCGTACCCGCTCTTGACCATCGGCTGCGCCAGCGCGCAGAGCTGGTCGCGGCTGATCCAGCCGGCACGGTAGGCGACCTCCTCCGGGCACGCGACCTTGAGGCCCTGGCGCTTTTCGAGCGTGGCGATGAACTGGCCGGCCTCGAGCAGGCTGTCGTGCGTGCCGGTGTCGAGCCAGGCATAGCCCCGGCCGAGCACCTCGACGTTGAGGTCGCCGCGCTCGAGGTAGCGCGCATTGACGTCGGTGATCTCGAGCTCGCCTCGCGCAGAGGGACGGATCGAGGCGGCGATGTCGCAGACGTCGGCGTCGTAGAAGTAGAGGCCGGTCACCGCGTAGCTGCTCTTCGGCGCCTTCGGCTTCTCCTCGATGCTCCGCGCGCGCCGCTGCGCGTCGAAGGCGACGACGCCATAGCGTTCGGGATCGTTGACGTGATAGGCGAACACCGAGGCGCCCGCCGGGCGCGCCGTCGCCGATTCGAGCATGCCCTGCAGGTCGTGGCCGTAGAAGATGTTGTCGCCGAGGACGAGCGCGCTCGTGCCGCCGCCGACGAACGCGCGGCCGAGGATGAACGCCTGGGCGAGGCCGTCGGGGCTCGGCTGCACGCAGTAGCTGATCGAGATGCCCCATTGCGAGCCGTCGCCGAGCAGCGCCTCGAAGCGCGGCACGTCGTGCGGCGTGCTGATCAGGAGGATGTCGCGGATGCCGGCGAGCATCAGCGTGCTCAGCGGGTAGTACACCATCGGCTTGTCGTACACCGGCAGCAGTTGCTTGCTGAGCGCGAGCGTGGCCGGGTGCAGGCGCGTTCCCGAGCCGCCGGCGAGGATGATGCCCTTGCGGGCGGGGGCGGTGCTCATGCGGTCGCGGCTCTGGTTGCGTGAGGCGGCTCGTTGTCGATCCATTCGGCGACGACCCGATCGACGCCGGTCTGCCACGTCGGCAGCGACACGTCGAACACGGTTCGCAGTCGGGTCGTGTCGAGGCGCGAGTTGAGCGGCCGGCGCGCGGCCTGAGGATAAGCGGCGCTCGCGATCGGCTCGATCGCGGCGTCGGCGACGCGGATCGAGGCGCCGCGCCGGCGTGCCGCATCGACCAGGTGGCGCGCGTACCCGAACCAGCTCGTCTCGCCGGCGGCGGCCACGTGGTACGTGCCTGCGACAGCGGGATCGGTCAGCGCACGACGGCAGGCGTGCGCGGTGATGTCGGCGAGCAGCTCGGCGCCGGTCGGCGCGCCGACTTGATCGTCGACGACGCGCAGCGTCTCGCGCTCGCGCGCCATGCGCAGCATCGTCCTCGCGAAATTGACGCCGCGTGCCGAATAGACCCAGCTGGTGCGAAAGATCAGATGGCGGCAGCCGCTGGCGCGGACGAGCTCCTCGCCTTCGAGCTTGCTGCGGCCGTAGACGCTCAGCGGCGCCGGCCGGTCCTGCTCGGTCCACGGCGCGCTGCCGCTGCCGTCGAAGACGTAATCGGTGCTGTAGTGGACGAGCCAGGCGTCGCTGGCCTTCGCTGCGCGCGCCAGCGCGCCGACGGACGTCGCGTTGACGAGCCGCGCCGCATCGGGTTCGCTCTCGGCGCGATCGACGGCGGTGTAGGCGGCGGCGTTGACGATCAGTTGCGGCGCCAGCGCGCGCACCGTCGCGGCGAGCGCCTCGGGAGCGCCGAGGTCACCGTTGAAAGGCTCGCGATCGCTCGAGCCGAGCGCGACGACGTCGCCGAGCGGCGCCAGCGACCGCTGCAGCTCCCAGCCGACCTGCCCGTCCTTGCCGAGGAGCAGGATCTTCACGGCGTCGACGAGCCGTATTGCGTCGAAACCCACTCTCGGTACGCGCCGTTCTGCACGCGCTCGACCCAGGCGGCGTTGTCGAGGTACCAGCGGACGGTCTTGCGCAGGCCCGACTCGAAGGTCTCGGCCGGTCGCCAGCCGAGCTCGCGCTCGATCTTGCTCGCGTCGATCGCGTAGCGGCGGTCGTGGCCGGGACGATCGGTGACGTGCGTGACGAGGCGCGCGTACGGGCCTTCGGGATGCGCCTTCAGCTCGTCGAGCAGCCGGCACACCGCATGGACGATCTCGAGGTTCGGCTTCTCGTTCCAGCCGCCGACGTTGTAGGTCTCGCCGACCCGACCTCGCGCCAGCACCTCGCGGATCGCGGCGCAGTGGTCCCTGACGTAGAGCCAGTCGCGCACCTGCTGGCCGTCGCCGTAGACCGGCAATGGCTTCCCGGCGAGGGCGTTGACGATCATCAGCGGGATCAGCTTCTCGGGGAAATGGAACGGGCCGTAGTTGTTGCTGCAGTTGGTCGTCAGCACCGGCAGCCCGTAGGTGTGATGCCAGGCACGAACGAGGTGGTCGCTCGCCGCCTTGCTCGCCGAGTACGGGCTGTTGGGCTCGTAGGTGTCGGTTTCGCAAAAGGCCGGGTCGTCGCGGCCGAGCGTGCCGTAGACCTCGTCGGTCGAGACGTGGAGAAAGCGGAATGCCGCCTTCTCGGCCACCGGCAACGTCGACCAGAACGCGCGCGCCGCCTCGAGCAGCGTGAAGGTGCCCTGGACGTTGGTTCGGATGAACTCGGCCGGCCCGTGGATGCTGCGGTCGACATGGCTCTCGGCCGCGAAGTGAACGACCGCGCGCGGCCGGTGCTCGGCGAACAGGCGATCGAGCAGCGGCCGGTCGCAGATGTCGCCGCGAACGAACACATGGCGGCGGTCGCCGGCGAGCGAGGCGAGGTTCTCGGTGTTGCCGGCGTAGGTGAGGGCGTCGAGATTGACGACCGGCTCGTCGCTTTGCGCCAGCCAGTCGAGGACGAAATTCGAGCCGATGAAGCCGGCGCCGCCGGTGACGAGGATCATGTTCGAAGATCGGATGAAGACGCGGCAGGGGTGTTCAGAGGCTGAACGCGGAGTGTATCTGCGCCTTTTCGCACGGCCGCCCACCAAGCCCACGTCCGGCGCTCGCCGGGCCGGAGCGCGATAATTGCATCATGAATGACCCTTACAGCGCGCTGGCCGCGCTTCCGGGCGAGCCGGACTCGCCCCCTCTTGCCGGCACCGACGCCGACGCTTCCTCCCTCAAGTTCTCCGCGGTCGGCCTCTCGCCGATCCTGCAGCGCGCCGTCGCCGACCAGGGCTACACGACGATGACGCCGATCCAGGCGAAGGCGATCCCGATCGTCCTCGCCGGGCGCGACGTCATGGGCGCGGCGCAGACCGGCACCGGCAAGACGGCGGCGTTCTCGCTGCCGCTCCTGCACAAGATGCTGCCGCACGAGAACGCCAGCATGTCGCCGGCGCGCCACCCGGTTCGCGCACTGGTGATCACGCCGACGCGCGAGCTCGCCGACCAGGTCGCCGACAACATCAAGGGTTATGCGTCGCACTCGAAGCTGCGCGTCGCCGTCGTCTTCGGCGGCATCGACATGAAGCCGCAGACGCTCGAGCTGAAGCAGGGCGTCGAGGTCCTGGTCGCGACGCCGGGGCGCCTGCTCGACCACATCGAGGCGAAGAACTGCGTCCTCAACCAGGTCGAGTACGTCGTCCTCGACGAGGCCGACCGGATGCTCGACATCGGCTTCCTGCCCGACCTGCAGCGCATCCTTTCCTACCTGCCCAAGCAGCGCCAGACGCTGCTCTTCTCGGCGACGTTCTCGCCCGAGATCCGGCGCCTCGCCGAGAGCTACCTGCAGGACCCGATCATGGTCGAGGTGGCGCGGCCGAACGCGACGGCGAGCAAGGTCGAGCAGCACTTCTACAGCGTCTCGACCGACGACAAGCGGCGCGCCGTGCTGAAGTTGCTGAAGGAGCGCTCGATCACCCAGGCGCTCGTCTTCGTCAACTCGAAGCTCGGCTGCGCGCGCCTGGCGCGATCGTTCGAGCGCGACGGCCTGCGAACGACCGCGCTGCACGGCGACAAGTCCCAGGACGAGCGGTTGAAGGCGCTCGAGGCGTTCAAGAACGGCGAGGTCGACGTCCTCGTCGCGACCGACGTCGCCGCGCGCGGCCTCGACATCGTCGACCTGCCTGCGGTCTTCAACTTCGACGTGCCCTACAACGCCGAAGATTACGTCCATCGCATCGGCCGTACCGCGCGCGCCGGCGCGTCGGGCCTGGCGATCACGCTGGTCTCGCGCGACGACTCGCGCCTGGTTTCCGACATCGAGAAGCTGCTCGGCAAGAAGATCGAGCTCGAGCCGCTCGAGCTCGACGAGCCGCAGCGGCCGCCCTTCCGCGAGCGCGTGCGTCGCGACGACGACGAGTCGGGCGCCGGCGACCGCGACATCCGCGCCGCGCGCGAGTCGCGCGAGCCGCGCTCGGCGGCGACGTCGCGCGGCCCGGCACGCGAGCCGGTGCGCTCGAACGACCCGTTCTTCGACAAGCCCTACGAGCCGCCGGCAACGGCGTCCGAGCCGGCGTGGGAGCGGCGCGCCGCGCCGGTCGCGCGCGGCCTGTCGCCGAACATCAAGCCGAAGAAGAAGGTCGCCGCTCTGTTCGGCGGCAAGGTCCCGGAAGCGGTCGAGACCTGACGCGCTTTCTCAGCGCGCCAGGAAAGAGAACACTGCCGGGACGTCGTTCGGCAGCGTCGCCGGCCCGCTGCGCCAACGCTCGGCGCGATCGCTTCGAGTCGACTCGCCGGCGAGCGTCAGGCCGACGCTGACCGAGAGCATCGTCGCCGGCTGCAACTGCGCCAGCAACGCGCCGAGCAGCGCCGCATTCCGATAGGGCGTCTCGATCATCACCTGCGTCTGCGCCAGGCGCCGCGACGTGGCCTCGAGCTCGCGAATCCGCGCGGCGCGCGCCTCCGCCTCGATCGGCAGGTAGCCGACGAACGCGAAGCTCTGCCCGTTGAGGCCGCTCGCGGCGACGGCCAGCGTGATCGAGCTCGCACCGGGCAGGGCGACGACGCGAATGCCGGCGGCATGCGCGGCGGCGACGAGTTGCGCCCCGGGATCGGCGACTCCCGGCAGTCCTGCTTCCGAGATCAGCCCGACATCGCTGCCCGCCACTGCTGCCGCCAGCAGCCGACCGCCTTCGAATGCGGCAGCGTCGGGGCGGCCCTTGGGCGGACGCGGCAATTCGATGATCGCGATCTCCTGCAACGGCCGCTCGAGGCGGCAGACGGCATCGACCCGCTTCAGGAAGGCACGCGTCGTCTTCGCGTTCTCGCACACCCAATGGCTGAGGCGCGCCGCCAAGCGCAGCGTGCCGAGCGGCAGGCGCTCGGCGAGGTCGGCGCCGGCGTCCGGAGTTCCGACGTCGAGCCCGTTCGGGACGAGATAGAGCGTGCCGTGTGACGTCACGGCCGGCCTTGCTCGCCGGGCGCGCCGAGCGGATCGATGCCGGCGCGGCGCAGCAGCTCGCACGTCCTGATCAGCGGCAGGCCGATCAGCGCCGTGGGGTCGTCGGAGCCGACGCTCTCGACGAGGGCGATGCCGAGCGTCTCGATCTTGGCGCTGCCGGCGCAGTCGTACGGCGTCTCGGCGCGCAGGTAGCGCTCGATCTCGGCGTCGCTCAGCGCGCGCATGCGCACCGTGACCGGCACCAGCGCCGACTCGGCGAATCCGGTCGCAGCGCAGACGACGGCGACCGCGGTCTGGAAGACGACGATGCGGCCGCGCATCGCGCGCAGCTGCGCGGTCGCGCGCTCGTGGTCGCCCGGCTTGCCGACTCCCTCGCCGGCGAGGTCGGCGACCTGATCGGAACCGATGACGACCGCGTCGGCGTGGCGCGCGGCCACGGCGCTTGCCTTGGCCAGCGCCAGCCGTGCCGCGGTCGCCGCCGGACCTTCGCCCGCAAGCGGACGCTCGTCGACCTTGGGCGCGTCGACGTCGAACGGCAGGCGCAGGCGCGCCAGCAAGTCGCGCCGATACCGCGAGGTCGAGGCGAGGATGAGGCGGCGGCCGGGCATCCGTCATTTTCCATCGCCGCCGTGGGTGGTTCGCTCGCGCCCTAAACTGGCCCGATGGCTTCCTCGACGCGAGACCTCGACCCGCATCGCCTCGATGTCGGGGCGTTCGCTTCGGCACGCGGCGAGCTGGCGGGCGATTGGGCCGCGGATCGACTGACGCGGTTGACGGCGGCCACGCTGGCACCCGAAGACGGTACGGCCCGGTCCACCGTCGGCTGGCGCACCAGCGGCGAGCGGCGCGTGCTCGCCGGGGCGGGCCTGCAGCCTTCGCTGGCGATCAGCGCCGACACCGAAGTGACGCTCGAGTGCCAGCGCTGCCTGCAGCCGATGCGGGTGTCGCTGCACGCCGATCGGCGCATCTTCTTCGTCGAGGGCGAGGCGGCGGCGGAAGCGCTCGACGCCGAAAGCGAGGACGACGTCCTGGCGCTGACCCCCGCGCTCGATCTGGCCGATCTGATCGAGGACGAACTTCTCCTCGCCTTGCCGCTCGTGCCGCGCCACGAGCACTGCCCTGAGCCGCTGCCGCGCGCCTTCGTCGAGGACGACCCGGCGATCGATCCCGCCGACAACCCGTTCGCCGTGCTGGCGGCGCTCAAGCGCGGGCCGCGGCCGAACTGAGCGCACCGTCTCGCGAGAGGCGCCGCTGCTACAATGCCCGGCTTTTCCGCGCCTGCCCGGCCCCTGCCGGAGCCCCGGTCGCGCCGCTCGCCCGCATCGGGCTCCGGGCGGGTTTCAGGAGAATTCCATGGCCGTTCAACAGAACAAGAAGTCGCCTTCCAAGCGCGGCATGCACCGCGCGCACAACGCGCTCGCCAAGCCGGGCCTCGCGATCGAGCCGACCACCGGCGAGACGCACCTGCGCCACCACGTCAGCCCGACCGGCTTCTACCGCGGCCGCAAGGTGCTGAAGACCAAAGTCGAAGCCTGAGCGAGATCCGGGTCGAGCCGTTCGCGTGAGCACGCCGGGCCGCCGCAGGGCGAACGCCGGTCCGGCCGGCGCGAAGGCCCGCCGATGAGCCCGGCCGCCGAAGCCGCTTCGACCGTCACGCACCCCGCCATGGCGGCCGATTCCGCCCCGCCGATCCGCCTGGCCGTCGACCTCATGGGCGGCGACCACGGCCCGGCCGTGACGCTGCCGGCGTGCCGTGCCTTCCTCGCCGCGCACCCCACGGCCGAGCTCTTCCTCGTCGGCCGCGACGACGCGCTCGCGCAGGCGGCCAGCTGGCCGCGCTGCACCCGCGTCGCCGCCAGCGAGGTCGTCGAGATGACCGATTCGGTCGAGACGGCGCTGCGGCGCAAGAAGGATTCGTCGCTGCGCGTCGCGGTGAGCCAGGTCAAGCCGCACGCCGACCGCCCCTCGCTCGCGCAGGCGTGCGTCTCCGCCGGCAACACCGGCGCGCTGATGGCCGTTTCGCGCTACGTCCTGAAGACGGTCGACGGCATCGACCGACCGGCGATCGCGACCGTGATGCCGAACGAACGCGACGGGTTCACGACCGTGCTCGACCTCGGCGCCAACGTCGACTGCACGGCAGAGCACCTGCTCCAGTTCGCCGTGATGGGCAGCGCGCTCGTCGCCGCGGTGTGGGGCAAGGAAGAGCCGACGGTGGGCCTGCTCAACATCGGCGAAGAGACGATCAAGGGCAGCGAGTCGATCAAGGCCGCGGGCGAGCTGCTGCGCGAGGCGGCGTCGGCGGGGTTCGTCAACTTCCACGGCAACGTCGAGGCGACCGACATCTTCAAGGGAACGACCGACATCGTCGTCTGCGACGGCTTCGTCGGCAACGTGATGCTGAAGACGGCCGAAGGGCTGGCATCGATGCTGACGACCTTCATCAAGCAGGAGTTCAAGCGAACGCCGCTGACCCGGCTCGCCGCGCTCGCCGCGCTGCCGGTGCTGAACCGGTTCAAGCACCGCGTCGATCCGCGCCGCTACAACGGCGCCGCGCTGCTCGGCCTGCGCGGCCTGGTCTTCAAGAGCCATGGCTCGGCCGACGCGTTCGCCTTCGAGCAGGCGCTCAACCGCGCCTATGATGCAGCGCGAAACGGCCTGCTCGACCGCGTCCAGCTCCGCATTCGCGCCACCCTGGCGGCGATGCCCGGGGCGGCGGGACACGGCGAAGCGACCGGGTTCGGCGACACCACCGCCTTCGGCTCGATCCAGTCCGCATGACGACCGCCCTTCCTCGCCATTCGCGCATCAGCGGCACCGGCAGCTACCTGCCGCCGGATCGCGTCAGCAACGCCGAGCTCGCCGCGCGCCTCGCCAAGGACGGCATCGCGACCTCGGACGAGTGGATCGTCGAGCGCACAGGCATCCGCTTCCGCCACTTCGCCGCGCCCGACGTCGCCGTCAGCGACCTCGCGCTGATCGCGTCGCGGCGTGCGCTCGAAGCCGCCGACTGCGACCCGGGCGAGATCGACCTGATCATCGTCGCCACGTCGACGCCCGACATGGTGTTCCCGTCGTCGGCGTCGATCCTGCAGGCCAAGCTCGGCGTCGCCGGCTGCGCCGCGTTCGACGTGCAGGCGGTGTGCTCGGGCTTCATCTATGCACTCACCGTCGCTGATTCGATGATCAAGACCGGCGCCGCCTCGAAGGCGCTCGTCGTCGGCGCCGAAGTCTTCTCGCGCATCCTCGACTTCAGGGATCGAACGACCTGCGTGCTCTTCGGCGACGGCGCCGGCGCCGTCGTCCTCGAGGCGAGCGCGACGCCCGGGATCCTCGCGACCGAGCTCCACGCCGACGGACGCTACGTCGGCATCCTCTGCGTCCCCGGCCACGTCTCCGGCGGCAAGGTTCTCGGCGATCCGCTGCTGAAGATGGACGGGCCGGCGGTGTTCAAGCTCGCGGTCGGCGTCCTCGAGAGCGTCGCCCGCTCGGTGCTCGAGAAGGCGGGCAGGCGCGACGCCGATATCGACTGGCTGATCCCGCACCAGGCCAACATCCGCATCATGCAGAGCACGGCGAAGAAGCTGAAGCTCACGCCCGAGAAGCTGATCGCCACCGTCGACCGGCACGGCAACACCTCGGCGGCGTCCGTCCCGCTCGCGCTCGACGAATCGGTTCGCGAGGGCAAGATCAAGCGCGGCGACACGGTCATGCTCGAAGGCGTCGGCGGCGGCTTCACCTGGGGCGCGGCGCTCCTCGACTACTAGGCCTCTAATGACCCCGTTCGCATTCGTCTTTCCCGGCCAGGGCTCGCAGTCCGTCGGCATGCTCGACGGCTGGGGCGACCATCCGGCGGTGCGGCAGACGCTCGACGAGGCCGCGGCGGCGCTCGATCTCGACGTCGCGCGGCTGATCCGCGAAGGTCCGAAGGAGCAACTCGACCTGACGACGAACACCCAACCGGTGATGCTGGTCGCCGGGGTCGCCTGCTATCGCGCCTGGCTGGCCGAGACGAAGGCGGCGCCCGAGGTCGTCGCCGGCCATTCGCTCGGCGAGTACTCGGCGCTCGTCGCCGCCGGTGCGCTGAGCTTCGCGGAGGCATTGCCGCTGGTGCGCTTTCGCGCCCAGGCGATGCAGGAAGCGGTGCCAGTCGGAACCGGCGCGATGGCGGCGATCCTCGGCCTCGACGCCGCCGTAGTCAGCGAAGGCTGCCTGCAGGTTGCGCGCGACCTGGGGACGATCGTCCAGGCGGCCAACTTCAACGATCCGAAGCAGACCGTCATCGCCGGCACGAAGGCGGGTGTCGACAAGGCCTGCGAACTGCTCAAGGCAGCGGGCGCGAAGCGCGCGCTGCCGCTGGCCGTATCCGCCCCCTTCCATTCGGCGCTGATGAAGCCGGCGGCCGAGCGCCTGCGCGAGCGGCTGGCGACGACGCCGATCGACGCGCCCTTCATCCCGGTGATCGACAACGTCGACGTCAGGAGCGAGAGCGAGCCCTCGGCGATCCGCGATGCGCTCTATCGCCAGGCGTTCGGCGCGGTTCGCTGGGTCGAGACGATCCAGGCGATTCGCGCCCGCGGCATCACCCATATCTTCGAGTGTGGTCCGGGCCGCGTCCTCGCCGGCATGGTCAAGCGCATCGCGCCCGAGGCGGTCTCGGCGGCCGTCTTGGAGCCCGAGTCGCTCGCCGCGGCGGCGGCATTGCTGCGATGAGCAATCCGGTCGAGGCTTCCGGTCAGGTCGCGCTCGTCACGGGCGCGTCGCGCGGCATCGGCCGCGCGATCGCGCTGGCACTCGCCGCCAAGGGCTTTCGCGTCGTCGGCACGGCGACGACCGACGCCGGCGCCGCTGCGATCAGTGAAGCGCTGGCGGCGCACGACGGCTGCCGCGGCATCGTCCTCGACGTCACCGCCGGCGACGCCGCCGCTGCGGCGATCGACGCCGTCGTCCGCGACAGCGGCGCCCTGCACGTGCTCGTCAACAACGCCGGCATCACGCGCGACACGCTGTCGATGCGGATGAAGGACGACGACTGGGATGCGGTCCTCGCGACCAACCTGACGGCGGTCTTTCGCGCCAGCAGGGCAGCGCTCAGGCCGATGATGAAGCAGCGCTACGGGCGGATCGTCAACATCACGTCGGTCGTCGGCGCGAGCGGCAATCCGGGGCAGGCGAACTACGCGGCCGCGAAGGCCGGCGTCACGGGCCTCACGAAGGCGCTGTCGAAGGAGTGGGGCCGACTGCGCGTCAACGTCAACACCGTGGCGTTCGGTCTGATCCGCACGCGCCTGACCGAGGCCACCGCCGACACCAACGCACAGATCGACATCGACGGCCGCGGCATCAAGGTTGGCGTGAACCCGGACCTGATGAAGGTCATGGAAGCGCAGATTCCTCTCGGCCGTGCCGGCACGCCCGAAGAAGCGGCCGGAGCGGTGTACCTGTTCTGCACGCCCGAGTCCAACTACATCTCCGGCCAGACCGTCGTCTGCGGCGGTGGTTTCAGCCTGTCGTGAGCCGGATTCGATGAACCAGTCGCCAGCTGCCGGCAACGTGATCGAGGTGCGGAATGTGACCCTGCGCTTCGG
>Ga0207703_10002119_pt1 | contig 17466 bp, 19 predicted proteins | sample KBSSwiS12_FD_184304 | JGI IMG/M metagenome (GOLD analysis project Ga0207703, IMG submission 184304) | Switchgrass rhizosphere microbial communities from Kellogg Biological Station, Michigan, USA - KBS Switchgrass S1-2 (SPAdes) (version 2) | ecosystem: Host-associated > Plants > Roots >...
TTTTAGGCTTACTTAACCGTGCAGGATATGAATGATGGATTTTGAGATTTTGCGATTGCGGAATTGGTGATTTTAGTGATCCCGCAAAGGAAATCTCAAAATCCCGCCATCTTCAAAATCAGCAATTAATTTTTTAAATCTTTTTTTAGGCTTACTTAACCGTGCAGGATATGAATGATGGATTTTGAGATTTTGCGATTGCGGAATTGGTGATTTTAGTGATCCCGCAAAGGAAATCTCAAAATCACTCAATCCTCAAAATCAGCAATTATTTTTTTTAATCTCTTTTTAAACCTTCCAAACCATGCAGGGTCTATGATGTGTAAATGATTTAAAAAATAAAAAAATATCAACTTTATGAAAAAGAACTTTATTGCGGCCGGTTTAATGATGGCATTTGTATCAGTAGCTTCTGCAGGTTTTGCGCAGACAAAAACGCCAGTAGTTAAAGAAAGACAGGAGAATCAGCAGAAAAGAATAGCTGAAGGTGTAAAAAGCGGTGAATTAACTGCTAAAGAAACAGAACACCTGGAAGCCCGTGAAGTAAAAATTCAGAAAGACAAAAAAGAAGCAAAATCAGATGGCGTTGTTACCAATAAAGAAAGAGCAAAATTGCACAGGGAACAAAACCGTGCCAGCCGTGCCATTTATCGTCAGAAACACGATGCACAGGTAAGACATTAAGAACTAATTTATATTTATAATAAGACCCGGTATTTTTACCGGGTTTTGTTTTTTTACTATAAAAATTTCGGGTGTTTAGTAAATCTACCATAGGGGAAATTACTAATTTTTGCAAGTTTTGCACAGTTATACAATTTTAGGTACTGTTCTTCAGTTAAGGAATTGTACTAAACAAATATAGCTAATCCCTGATCCGGTTAAACCAGTTGTTTTTATTCACAGTAATTATTCGTACCCATGTGTCCAAAGTACTTATTAACCTTAACCGGGTTATCTTTTATGTTTCTGACAGCCTGTACAGGTGTACGCGCCATCAACAACGCAGGCAACACCGCCAATGCTACGGCTGCCAATCAACAGCATTTATCAGCGTCCGGCAAAAAAACAGCTTTAACAGGGCCACCCGTATATGCACCCGATACAGTTGTTTCGGATAAGCCCGCAAATAAAATTATTGAAAAGGGGGGCAAATACGTTTTTATACCACCAGCTTATACCAGGATAAAATCAGAAATGGGTACAGACAGCTATTCGGCGGAGACCCTGCAGCAAAAAGTGCGCAAGATTAAACAATTTGCAGCTGCTGCTAATTACGATACTACAGTAGCTTTTTTTATAGATATGCAGGTAAAGTCGGGTCGCGAACGTTTTTTTGTAGTAGATCTTTCAAACAATACAATAGTAAAAAAAGGATTGGTAGCACATGGCAGGGGGACTGAAAAATTCACCTTTGATAAAAAATTTTCGAATGATGCAGGCAGCAATTGTACTTCACTGGGAGTATATAGAATAGGAAAGGCCTACAATGGAGCGTTCGGACTGTCGTATAAATTATATGGACTAAACAAGACCAACAGCAATGCTTTAAAAAGATACGTGGTATTGCATGCCATGGGCAGTATACCTTATGAAGAAAGTAAATGGCCCATTACACAAACAGAGGGATGCCCTGCCGTAGCTCCGGCTTTCCTGGAAGAGCTGGCGCCCATACTGGACAATGCACCCAGGAATGTGCTGCTGTATATTTATAACGGGTCTGATTAAAAACAAATAATAAATAAGTGAATTCTTCTTTTCATCATAGTACCAAGTGTCTTTGTTATTTTTCAAACCGCCGTTACGTGATGTAGTAAATGTTTTGTCTTTACTGAAGTTGTAAGTTATGTCTGTGGCGTCAGGCTTTCTGGTGATTCTCATTCCACCCATCAATACATAGTCTATTTCCCATTTTTTACAAAGTAAAGCCTGGAGTCTGTCAGTAGGCAAATCAATGTCCTGACCAAAAATTCCAGGAGCCGTAGGCAGCAGTGCGGCGATGGTAATAAAGATACCTTTTTTTATGAAGATTTTTTTCATTTACTGTTGAATGCGAACGAGAGCTGATTTAATATTAATCAAAAAAGATTAAATTTTAGATTACCCCAATGTATCCCGGGTATGGACCCAACCCACGCATGGAAAGGTAATTTGATAGAAAGACATGGTGAAATAACGCGGAGATTAAATTCTACCGATTATTTTGTACAACAGAATGACGATAACCCTTATAGTAGCTTTAGTGGTTCACCTGAATTTAATCTCAGAACATATGCAGCGGTCATGGACTATATCCTCAATTGGGGAGGCCAAAAATATTCTATATATTTAGATTTAACAATAGGAATGATTTTTAGATTACGTGCTGCAGATGATTTTAATACGCCATGGGGCGGAGTGGGTTATGATTTAAATCTGGCTTAGTGGCAGGTTTGCGGATACAGTTGGGCTGAAAGTACATCCAAATTCTTTTGGGAAAATGAAGCCCTTGGCATTAAACTTAAGCGTGGCATAAAAAGAAATTTCGGTCCTTTGACAGAGAACCGGAGTGGACGTATAATTTGCAAATGACCGAATCTGAATTAGGCAATATGGTGTCAGACTTTATTGGAGCACTTCTCTTTAAAATGGAGAAGTAAAGAATTTGATAATTGGTGAGATTTCCAACAGCGTTGGGTTTAAAGTATCAAAAGCCAAGATGATAGGATATGAGGGTTTTTTTGGAATAAAGATAAAAACACTTAAATAATCGTGGAAGGAAAGCTAAAAAAATTAAATTCGGGTGGCATAGTACTAAATGTAATTATTTTACTGGCCGCCATCTTTCTTCTTGTAACGGGCAATTATAAACGCATGTCGGATGGGTTTTTTGTTAAGAGAACTGTTATTCTGGTAACTGTAATTATATTACAAGTATGGCTGATCAAAAGAGCACGGCGTATTTATTTTGATAATGAAAAGGTCTACTTTAAATCACCAATTACCGGGAAGTTAAAAGAGATTATTAATATTGAAGATGTTGTATCGTTTGAAAGTACTGGTGTAAGTTCCAATACTTTTTTTTATTTTATGCTAAAGTATAATGTTGATGGTGAGGCGCGATGGAAAATTTTTATACCTAATCTAATCAATCGGGAAATATTTTACCAACTAGTATTTTCTCATAAAGCTTTTAAGAAAGAAGATGGTCTAATATAGTAGAAGCAGGAGTCGCAGTTAATTAAATTGAATTGAATCTTTCAATTTTAAGCGTGTCGCAACAACTTTATAATCTCACCAAAAAGGAACTTTCTCTGAGGATACACTTATTAATTTTGTGGGGTACTCGCTATCAGTGAGTATCCCACAAAATGGCTGTCTCAAAATTTTACTTTTAAGACAACCTCTTTTATTTAATTCTTCATTGTGCCTGCTGCCGCCAGTCCCTTAATATTCCAGCACGCCCATCTTTCCTGTTTCGTAATCAGCAATGGCCTGTTGTATTTCTTCAAAACTATTCATTACAAAAGGGCCGTAGCTCATAGTAACTATATTTGTAGGTCTCTGGTAAGTGCGTTGCGGATGATTTAATCATCTGCATAATTTTAAGAACTCCTTAGCATCATCTTTACTAAAACCCAGGATGGCAAGTATTTCATTTGCCCTTTTATCTGAAAGACAATCACTGTTTTCTATTTGAGAAAACCGTTGTTTGGTAATATTCATTTTTTTAGCCAGAGTAAGTTGTTTCATTTGTTTTGCCATACGTATTGTGCGGATCTCAAAACCAGAAAATTTCATATGTATAAGGTTTAATCATCAATGCATAAATATAAGGGGAATTATTTATTTACTTTGTCAATAGGTAAAAATTTTATAAACTCCTTGGGATTGTTGACCTTCAATTGTAAAGAGGCAATGTGTTTGTGGATTTTAGTAATTGCAGAAATTATTGTTTACAGAGAAGTCTGTTTTTTAAGGAAGTAAACAGATTTGATAAACGACAGAACATCAGGAGTTTGTGTACTATAATAATATCAAGATATGATTGCTCAATACGAACCGAATGTAAAAGCCACCATTGCTTTTTTAAGATTGCAAGGGGTGAGAGTGAATAACTTTACCGTAAACGAAACACTGCAAAACCATCCAGCTTGGCCTAGTCTGCTTTGTATCAGTGATTCTTTGCAGAAATGGAACGTACCAAATGCTGCAGGGAAAATAGAAGTGGAGGATATTGACCAGCTACCCGTTCCTTTTATCGCTTGTACCCGTGATGTAGCTAACCAAGTCGCCGTTGTGACTCAAGTAACTGCAACACATGTTTATTTTTATTCGTCTGGAAAAGGAAAATCAATTCGATTAGACAGGACTGTTTTTTTTAAAACATGGGATGGCATTTATCTGATTGCCGAACCAAGTAAGGAGTCTGGGGAAAAGAACTATAGCAGGGTAAAACGAAAATTATTATTGCAAGTCTTTGCTCATTTTACCCTTTTATTGCTTTTAACTGCTTTTTCTTTTTTGGGATTGCTAACTGTTTTTGAAGGTAAAGCGGATACTACAGCATATGTACAGTATCTAGTTTATTTGATCGGCATTATTATTACTTCTTTGTTACTATGGTATGAAATAGACCGAAATAACCCTTTGCTAAAAAAAGTATGCACAGGTCTATCGAAAGGCAGTTGCGAAGCTATACTTACCGGCTCACAAGCGAACCTATTAGGCTGGTTAAGTTGGAGTGAAGTCGGTTTTTTTTATTTTAGTGGTAGCCTTCTCACTTTGTTGTTTGTGCCTGGGACAATTCACATATTGGCTTGGTTCAGTCTCTTGGCAATGCCGTATATTATTTTTTCCATTTATTATCAATGGCGTGTGGCCAAGCGGTGGTGCGTGTTATGCCTGGCGGTGCAAGCGTTATTACTGATAAGTGGCATCAATACATTGGTTGGTCATTTTGTAGAGCCATTTGTATTATCGTCAGGTATGTTGTTAAAAACGGCTGGCTGTTTTATATTACCTGGTTTGTGCTGGTATAGCATAAAGCCTTATTGTCTCAGGCTGCAGCAAGCTGTTGTAACGAAGCGGGAACATCTGCGTATTAAATTCAATACAGAGATATTTGATATGCTTTTGAAAAAACAAAAACCCATTACAGTACCTGTAGCTAACATTGGCATTGATTTAGGGAAGGCGGGAGCAGTCCATACCTTAATAAAAGTATGCAATCCTTACTGTGGCCCTTGTTCCACTGCTCATCCCAAAATTGAAAAGTTGTTAGAAGAGAATAATAACTTATGTGTAAAAATAATTTTTACAGGGTCAGGGAAAGATGACGACATACAAACCAAGCCGGTAACACACCTAATGGCTATTGTGGAAGAACAAAATGAACAGCTTACAAAAAAAGCTTTAGATGACTGGTATTTGGCAGAAAAGAAGAGTTATGAGGTTTTTGCAAAACAATATCCGATGAATGGTGAATTGTTAAATCAAGCGCATAAAATAGATGCGATGCATAATTGGTGTCAAAGGATGAATGTGGTGGCAACGCCCACAGTTTTTTTGAATGGATATCAATTACCCGATGCATATAGCATTGGTGATTTAGAATATTTTCTTTTGGAATAGTTCCCCAAAAGGAATGTCCGGTGGAACTACATTAGCAGCATATGCTAATGGCCGGGTGGCCAACGCTTGTTTATGCTGAAAGGTACAAGCAAAACCTTTTTTAAAATATTTAAAACTTTAAAAATGCAAACAAAAAAAATGAGCCTGGCTAATATCCAGGGTAAATTGAGTCGGACTGAAATGAAAAATATAATGGCTGGCAGCGAAGCAGGTGGCTGCAATTATAGCTGTGATAGCTCCTGCTCCTTAATATGTAACGATCAGATTGTTTTTGGCAACTGTAGAATTAATACTTACGATACAAAATGCCACTGTTTGGCAGCTTGTTAATAAGTGGTATTATTTTATTTACTTAGCTACAGTGTATCTATTAGGATAGACTGTAGCTAAGTAAACAAAGTATACTTTACAGCTTTCAAGATGCATTTTCAGATTGCCGCTACGATATACCCGTATCCATTACGGTAGAATGGAAAATATAAACGGATACTCTTATAACCATTTGAACGGGGATTAACGAAAAATGTAGTGAAACTTTTGCGTGAACCTGATAAATGTCTATGTGGAGTATCAGAGCAAATAGAACAAAGAATCAAAAAGCATTCAATATGACCACGAGGTTTCACTGGCTGTTGTTATTACTGGCATGTATTATATCAGTTGCAATTCATGCGCAAAATGATCAATTCGGTTCATTAAACATAGGTGACCCGGCCCCACCGCTTAAGGTGAGTTTGTGGATAAAGGGAGAACCGATTCAAAGATTTGAAAAAGGCAGGATATATGTGGTGGAGTTCTGGGCAACCTGGTGCAAACCTTGTATTGCAGCAATGCCCGATCTTTCGGTTTTAGCCAGTGAATACAAGGATAGAGTGACCTTTTTGGGTATTGATATCTATGAAAGGAAAACTACTTGCATAGAGAAAATAAGGTCTTTTGTAGATAGCGCGGGGCAGCGGATGGATTATAATGTGGCAGCAGATAATAATAATCTTATGGTAACTGGTTGGATGGATGCTTCTGGAGAGAAGGCTATGGGCATTCCTAGGACATTTGTGGTGAATGCAGAGGGAAGTCTGGCCTGGATTGGACACCCTAAAGATCTTGCTGAAGTTTTGCACAAAATGGTGAATAATGATTGGGATATAAAAGAAGCATTGTTTAAACGCAATTTGGACAAACATTTACGTGAATTGGATGATTCAATAAGTTTCGAATTAATAAACTATTCGGGTAATGCTTATAAACAGGATTACGTTGGGAAACCAGATTCAGCCCTTTTATTGGTTAATAAAATAGTTAAAGACGAACCGAAACTGAAGTACGCACCACATATCGCTTTTTATACCTTTAGTTCACTACTTAAAATCAACCAACACAAGGCTTATGAGTATGGCAAAGCAACAATGGCGACGCAAACTTATGAAGAGCCTGCCTATGATGCCATTATTAGGGCTATTGAAGTGTATTCTGACAAATTAAGCCTTACGCCAAAAATTTACCAGCTAGGAGCGGAAGGTTATCAGGCGCAAATTGATCAAATTCCCTATCCAGATATTGCTAATATTTACAAGTTGTATGACAAAATGGCAAATTGGTATTGGCGGGCAAATGATAAGTCAAAAGCAATAAACGCACAGCAAAAAGCGCTTGAAGCGCTGAAAAGCAAAAAAGACTTTTCTAAGGCCGATTTGGTTGCATTTAAGTCTCGTCTTCAGCAATATAAGAATAACCTTGTATATAAGCTTCCCTAAATTCGGCCACTAAAATCGGTGTTAAGACTTTGGGTATAGTAAAATTTGAAGTTCTATTAATCTTATATAAAAAGACCGCAATTGGTTAATTGTATTAAACAATTTCAAATAGCCATTATTACTTGTTGGTACGGCCCATACCCTTGGTATTTTCCTTATTTCGTTCATTCATGTTCATATAATGCCTCAATAGATTTTTATATTATAACCGACAATAAACAGCGAATCCCTGATAAGCCCGCTAATGTAAAAATAATATACAAGACCCTCACCGAAATAAAAGAAAATGCTAATGACAAACTGGGCTTTAATGTAAATATACAATATCCCTATAAGCTTTGCGATTTTAAGCCGGCTTACGGATTTTTATTCCCTGAAATAGTAAGAGGATATGATTTCTGGGGCCATGGTGATATTGATGTAGTGTATGGTGATATCAGGAGTTTTATGAGCAGGGAACTTTTAGGTGACTATGATATTATCAGCAGTCGGCATGATTATATTACGGGTTCGTTTTGCTTATTCAGGAATGATGACTATATCAACAGTTTTTTTATGGAGAGCAAAGATTACAAAAGGGTGTTTACATATCCCGAAAATTTTTGCTTCGATGAATGTAGTTTCCTATGGGAAGAGTTAAAAAGAGGCGCTTCAATTTTTGATTTTCCTAAGCATACAGAAAGTATGACGCATATAGTTAAAAGAGCGCAGGTAGAAGGAAGAATTAAAGCATATTTTGATTTTATTATTATAGAGGGGGTGCCGGGAAAAATACAATATAGTGGAGGGAAAGTTGTATACAAAGGCTGTTATGAAGTTTTGTATTACCATCTAGTAATGTTTAAAAACAAAGTAAAGCGACCTTTAATTCTGAAACCTGTGCCTGACAGTTTTTATTTTACGCCCTGTAAAATAATGCCTGGCATTAGAATGACGAGATGAGATAGTAAGATAAAACGGTAAATTTCAAAGAAATTATGCGATGTATGTTAAAAATTGCCATTATAACCTGTTGGTACGGAGACTATCCATGGTATTTTTCGTATTTCATTCATTCATGTTCGTTTAACAGGACAATTGATTTTATAATTATAACCAGCAATACGGATAGCATTGCGAACAAGCCTGAAAATGTAAAAATCATACATGCATCCATGGATAAACTGCAGTCTTTGGTAAGTAGGAAAATGAAATTCACTGTAAATATTGGCTATGCCTATAAATTGAATGACTTCAAGCCAGCATATGGATTTATTTTTTCAAGAATAATTAGAGAATATGATTTTTGGGGTTATGCTGATATTGACGTAATGTATGGTGATATACGCGGTTTTATGACAGATGATTTATTATCACGATACGATGTACTCAGCAGTCGTCATGATTATATGGCAGGGACATTTTCCATGTTTAAGAACGAGTATCGGATAAATACATTGTTTATGCAAAGCCGGGATTATAAAAAAGTATTCCAAACAGGGAAAAATTATTGTTTTGATGAATGCAATAATTTATTTCCCGAGTTGGATAAAGGTCGATCTATACTTGATTTCCCGAATAAAATCCAAAGTATAACCTATGTGGTAAAAAAGGCCGAGGCAGATGGTAGATTAAAAGCATTTTTTGACTTTATTGTTGTTGACGGGGTTCCAGGCAAGATAATGTGGCGGAATGGGAAGGTTTTTTATAAAAAAAAATATGAGATTATGTATTATAATTTAATAAGGTTTAAAAGGGAGTGCAAAAAGCCGAAGGTTTTTAATCCAATGCCTGCTACTATATACTTTACGCCCAACAGAATACTCGGCAAATAAAGCACAGTGAGATTTCCACTTTATAAACAACTTGATGCAATGGACTGCGGCCCCACCTGCTTACGCATGATAGCAAAGTATTATGGCCGTAGCATTTCATTAGATTATTTACGCAATAAATCCCAATATGGCAAACAGGGGGTTAGTTTACTAGGACTGGCAGATGCAGCGGAAAGCATTGGGCTCAAATCCATTGGCGCAAAGCTGAGTTTTGAACAGTTGATGAACGATGTGCCGCTGCCGGCAGTGCTGCATTGGGATCAATACCATTTTGTTGTGCTTACACCAAAAAGCACCAAAAACAAACTTGTAATAGCAGATCCCGCAAAGGGATTGATAGCAGTGGAAAAAAAGGATTTTTTACGACACTGGCTAGGTACCAGAATTACGCAGTCTTTGGATGTTCCTTCTGTTAACGGCTCAGTAGATCTTGTTGGGAAGACGGTTGGCATTGCCCTTGTTTTAGAACCCACTGCTCAGTTTAAAGAGCTGGTTTGTGACGAAGGGGAAAAAGCAAGTAGCGCCAAAATTGGCTGGGGTTACTTGTTTGAGTACGTGAAGGAACATAAAGCTTATTTCTTTCAGATATTATTGGGGTTGCTGATTGGGAGCGTGTTACAGCTTGTATTTCCTTATCTCACCCAGAGCATTGTTGATACAGGTATTAACACCCAAAATATGGGCTTTGTGCAAATTGTTTTGTTGGCACAGGTAATGTTGCTTTTTTCACAAACAGTAGTGGAGTTTATCCGAAGCCGCATATTATTGCACATCAGTACTCGCATCAATATTTCTTTGTTGTCGGGCTTTTGGTCAAAGTTGCTGAAATTGCCAATGAATTTTTTTGACAGCAAACACCCGGGTGATATTATTCAACGTATTGGCGATCACCACCGCATAGAAAGTTTTTTAACAGGCACGGCACTCAACACTTTTTTCTCCATTTTTAATCTTGTCATTTTTTCTTTTGTGCTTTTGCAATACAATATTGCCATTTTTATGGTTTTTGCTGTTGGTAGTTTGGTGTATCTTGGCTGGATACGTTTTTTTTTAAAATACCGCCGTAAGCTGGATTACAAGCGATTTGCCATCGCTGGCAAAGAAAACAATGCCACCATGCAATTGGTGTATGGTATGCAGGAAATAAAATTGAACAATGCCGAAAACAGTTTTCGTTGGGCCTGGGAAGGTTTGCAGGCGGGCTTGTTCAAAATAAATTCTACCAGTTTGTCGTTGGGCCAGTACCAGCAAATTGGTGCTTTTTTTATCAACCAAGGCAAGAATATTGTCATCACGTTTATAGTGGCAAGGCTAGTAATAGAAGGTTCACTCTCTATGGGTATGATGCTGGCCATTCAGTACATTATTGGCCAGTTGAACAGTCCTATAGAACAATTGATTGGCTTTACCCAACAGGCGCAGGATGCCAGGATAAGCCTGGAAAGGCTGAACGACATTCACGCTTTGGATGATGAAGAACCGACCAACGTTCATTTCAACCACTCACTGCCAGAAGAGCAATGCATTCAAATAAAAAACCTTTCGTTCACTTATCCTGGGGCTGGCAATGATCCCGTGTTAAAAAACATCAGCCTTACAATTCCACAGGCAAAAATTACGGCTATTGTTGGCATGAGTGGCAGTGGCAAAACAACCCTGGTAAAATTGCTTTTAAGGTTTTATGAAAATTATAAAGGCGAAATACAGGTGGGTAATGCCAACATGAAAACCATCAGCCCAAAATTCTGGCGTAGTATTACTGGCACTGTAATGCAGGACAGTTTTGTTTTTAATGACAACATACGCAAAAATATAACTGTTACGGATGACAGGGTGGATGAGCAAAGATTGACGGACGCCTGTAAAACAGCCAACATTTTGGGTTTTATAGAATCATTGCCATTGGGTTTTTATACCAAACTAGGTGCAGAAGGAAATGGCATTAGCGGTGGTCAAAAACAACGGTTTTCGATTGCCAGGGCTATATATAAAAACCCACAGTTTATTTTTTTTGATGAAGCCACTAATGGTCTTGATGCCAACAATGAAAAGAAAATATTAGAAAACCTGCAACTATTTTTTAAGGGTAAAACAGTAGTTGTGGTGGCACATAGACTAAGTACCGTAAAGAACGCAGATAAAATTGTGGTGATGGAAAACGGCGAAATAGTAGAAGAAGGGACACATGCAGAACTCGTGTTGAAAAAAGGAAAATATTATGAATTAGTTAAAAACCAATTAGAGCTTGGAAGCTGAAACAGTCATTTTAAATGCTGCTGCATTAACTGAAACTGAAACTGAAACCTCTTTAGTGGATACGAATGCTTTTCCCGGCCTTGGAAATGAGGTAGTTGAACTTATCTCCCGGAAGCCGCCCTTTGTTATTCGGTGGGGTACCGTATTTTTTTTCTTTTTGTTGTTATTTATCGGCATTGTTTGCTGGTATATTCGTTATCCGGATATCGTAATAGCCAGGGCGAGACTCAACAGCGTAAATGCACCCAAACAGGTAATTACAAGAACAGATGGAAAATTGGTGGGAATAGCTATAAGAGAAAATGAGAAGGTTAAAAAAGGACAAATACTGGCTTGTATGGAAAGTATCGCCAGCCAGCAATCAGCAATGCAACTTCATACAAAAATTGATTCGATTATTAGCCTTGTTAGACAAAACAGGACAAATGAAATTATACAATATTTTCCCGACAATCTTTCACGTGATAGCGAAGGGTTGGAAGCAGGATTGGGCGAATTGCAATCACCTTATCAAACCTTTGCCCAGGCTTTTGGAATATTCAAAGATTTTTTACATCGCGGCTTTTATTTGCGCAAAAAGGAAATGCTCCTAACGGATATGCACAATATTGAAAAGCTAAATGAGATATTAATATCACAAAAAGTATTATTGGAACAAGATCTTACTCTCAGCAACGAAACATTTAAGGGCAGCGAATCACTGGCAAATGATAAGGTGATTTCGGCGTTGGATTACCGCAATGAAAAAAGCAAATTAATAGCCAAACAATTATCACTACCGCAAATCAATGCTTCAATTGTTTCCAACCAAAGTCAGCGAAATGAAAAAAGAAAGGAGATTGCTGAACTAGAAAATCAAATTATTGTACAGAAAGATGCTTTTGTTCAGGCATTGCAAACAATGAAAAGCCAGGTGCAGGCTTGGGAATATAAATATTTGTTAAGAGCTCCCATTTCCGGGTTGGTATCTTTTGCAGGTTTTTTTCAGGAAAACCAGGAGATGAAAACCGGGCAGCTGATATTGTATGTTCAGCCGGATAGTACTTCTTATTTTGTTGAAATGCTGATTCCACAATACAATTTCGGGAAAGTAAAGGAGGGACAGAAAGTATTGTTGAAATTTCAGGCATATCCTTTTGAGCAATACGGTTCAGTGACGGGTAAAATTGACTATATTAATAATACGGCCACAGATAGCGGCTACCTCGCCAAGGTTGTATTACCAGACGGATTGATTACAAATTATAAAAAACCGCTGCAATATCATAGTGGACTGTTTGCGCAGGCAGACATAATAACTGAAAATACGCGGCTGCTGGAACGGTTTTATTACAATATTGTCAAACAGGTTAAGAGATAGCCTCGAATGGAAAACCGGGAGCACTCCCGGTTTTTTTATGTTGTATTTGTTATTAATTGTAATCGCTATTATTTGATCCGACAAACAAGGATTTTAGTTTTATAGGGTTGGGATATATTTAAGCTGCGGTATGAAGTCCCTGCAGTATCTTTTGCTTCACTAAAGATAAGGATTCAATAAATGTTTGCATAGGCGTCTTGCCGTAGCAATACTTTCCGCTATGTGGTCGCTCGTGGTTGTAATAGTGCATCCATTCGTCAAGATCAGCCTGTAGTTGTTCCAGGCTGTCGTACAGTTTTTGCGGAATGTAATGGCATAGAACTCCTCCTGTATGGTGCGGTGGAGTCTTTCGCAGATGCCATTGCTTTGGGGATGCCGGACCTGCGTTTTGCTGTGTTCAATGCCTTCGATTTGCAGATAGAGTTCGTACTCATGATGCTCAGGCTTTCCTTTAAACTCAGTGCCCCGGTCTGTCAAGATACGCAGCATGGGTACCTGCTGTTCATCAAAGAATGGTAGTACGCGGTCGTTTAAAATATCTGCCGAGGTAATGGCATGCTTGCTGTCATAGAGCTTGGCAAACGCTACGCGGCTATAAGTGTCAATAAAAGTCTGCTGGTAAATTCTGCCAACGCCTTTGATGGTGCCAACATAATAAGTGTCTTGAGAACCAAGATATCCAGGGTGCTCTGTTTCGATTTCACCATGGGCTTCTTTCTTTTCTTTTTTGCGTTCCAGGGCAATCATCTGTGCTTCGGTAAGGATCAATCCATCCTGGGCCACACGGACTTCCAAAGCCTTTAAACGCTTATCAAATGTTTCAAGGTCGTGGCGCTGCCAAACACAACGGACGCCGGCTGCAGAAATGAAGACGCCTGTCTTCCGGAGTTCGTTACTAGCCCTTAATTGACCGAAGGCTGGGTTGTCATGGGCCATTTTTACAACTGCCTGTTCAATGGAAGGGTCGACGCGATTTTTTAAAATTGGTTTCTTGCGGCTGATTTCATGGAGAGCAAATTCGCCGCCAGTATCATACAACTGTTTAATTCTGTAAAAGCTATCGTGGCTATAACCCATTACTTTACAGGCATGCGATACGTTGCCTAAATGCTCGGCCAGGTTGAGTAATCCTAACTTGGTTTTGATTAACTTAGTTTCCTGATTCATGATCTGACATTTTGAGGTTAATTAAGAGTGTGGTTACTTAAAGTTAACCTCATTTGTCAGATCAAATCTTAGCTTCTACATATTAATATTCCAGCACGCCCATCTTTCCTGTTTCGTAATCAGCAATGGCCTGTTGTATTTCTTCAAAACTATTCATTACAAAAGGGCCGTAGCTGACAACTTTTTCTTTGATGGGCAATCCGCCAAACACCAGCAATTCACTGTCTTCTGTTGCCGTAAATACCAATTGGTCACCATCTGTATTAAAATTAACCAGTTCGCCTGCTATTGGTTCCTTATTCAGCACTTTTAGTTTTCCCTGCATTATATAAATAGCAGCACTGTAATTATCTTTTACGGGCAAGGTTAGTAAAGTGTCTTTTTTAATTTTCAGGTGATACAAAAACATAGGTGTGTGGGTGCTGATAGGAGAGGATAGCCCTTCATATTCACCTATCACCACTTTAAGCCAGGTTTGTTCTTTTTCAATTACCGGCATTGCAGTTGAACCGTAATGCCTGAAAGTTGATGCAAGCCTTTTTTTATCTGCGGGCAGGTTTATCCATAACTGCAGCAATTGAACCGTACCGCCTTCTTTCAATAACTTTTCTGCAGGACCTTCAGAATGCAAAATACCTGCGCCTGAGGTCATCCAGTTTACATCGCCAGCTGTTGCTATTTGATTATGGCCCTTACTATCGCGGTGAAAGAATTCACCATCCAGCAAATAGGTAACTACTTCAAAGCCGGCATGCGGATGCGGCGGCAATCTGGTTGCCGAATTTGTTTTCAGTACAAACGGGCTCATATGATGTATCAGCAAAAACGGGTCTACCTGTTTAAGGTTACGGGTGGGCAATACATTCTTTATTTTAAAATCGCCCACTCTTTCATTGGTTGCGCTTTCTATTTGCGCTATCGTACGTGTGGTCATAGCCACCTCCTTTTTTTAATTTAATGACATGGGCACTTCAATGGCCAGTATGAAACTTTTGTCAGTAGCTTTTAAGACTACTTCATTTGCCTCTGAAACACCCAATGCGTCTCTTTTATTCAATTCTTTACCGGCAATGTTTACTTTTCCTTCCAATACAAAGAAATAAATACCAGTTCCGGCAAAAGCATTTTTATAATCCAGTTGAGTGCCGGCATCTATTTGGGCCAGCGAAAATTTTGCATCCTGGTTAATCCATACCGCGTTGTCTTGTTCATCGGGGCTAACCACTGTCTGCCATTGATTGTGCCGTCCGGCAGTGTCAAATGTTTTTTGTTCGTAGCGCGGCGTAATATCCTTTTGTTTTGGAAACAGCCATACCTGCAAAAAATTTACCGGCGCTGTTTTGGAAGCATTGAATTCTGAATGAGATATACCCGAGCCCGCACTCATAATTTGTACATCGCCGGTATTAATGATTTCACTTCTGCCGGTACTGTCTTTATGCGCCAGGGTGCCAGACAAAGGGATGGATACAATTTCCATATTATCGTGCGGGTGGGTGCCAAAACCGGCGCCGCCTTTTACCATATCATCATTCAGCACCCTAAGCGCACCAAAATGCATTTTTTCAGCCTTGTGCCACTGACCGAAACTAAATGAATGATGACTATCCAGCCAGCCAAAATTTGCGTGCCCCCTTTCAGCAGCGGGGTGGTATAATGTTTTCATTTTTTTAATTTTAATGTTTAAACATCAATTAGTATACCAGTACATAAAAAATACTGGTACACCAGGCTGGGTGAGCTTTTTCGGCCTATTCGTCAGTTATTTTATGCTGGATTGGCGGGTGGCAATATAAATTCAACATCTTCTTCCCTGTTTTCGTTGAATTCTATGATAAAATTGTTTCTGCCTTCTCCGGTAAGAATGGACATATACCGCTGCTGGGCCAGTTCCAGCAGGGAAAGAAAAAGAAACAGGGCATGAATGCGGTTTTCGCATATATCGAATATTTTTTCAAATGCCGTGGTTTTCTCTGTTTGCAATTTTTTGAGCAGGAATTCGCGGCTGTCTTCCATGGTATAATTGTACCTCACTACGGTATGTACCGGCCGGTGGTTGCGATCGTACATACGCTGCATGGCTTTCTCAAAAGCCTTCATCAGTTTGTACAGGGTAATATTCTGGATTTCTGTTCCTTCTCCGGCTTCTTCACCAATACTGGCTATTTCTTTTTGCAGGTTACCGCGTTTCACCATCAGCATCCTGATGGCTTCCATGTCTGCCATCTGTGCGGCCGCTTCCTTGTATTTCTTGTATTCCAGTATCTTGTCAATCAATTCCTGCCTGGGATCTATTTCATTGCCTTGTGCATCAATTTCTTTGCGGGGCAGCAGCATCTTTGCCTTTATGCGCATAAGGGTGGATACAAAAAGTATAAACTCGCTTGATAGCTCAATATTCAGCTTTTCCTGCTGGTGTACAAAATCAAGAAAATCTTTGATGATTTTAGTAATGGGTATATTATAGATATCCAGCTCGTCACGCTCAATAAAAAATAGGAGCAGGTCGAACGGCCCTTCAAATTGCGCTAATTTAATCTGGTAAGATGGTGCACTCACGTTAATTCATTTACGGCATTAAAAAGAAAGGGTCCCGGCTTAACCGGGACCCGACAAATGTAAGGAAATAATATGGCAGCATCTGGCCGGGAATTCCACAACCTGTTAAGATATTTGTGACAATATGCACGCATTCCATGCAGCGTTTTATCAGAATTTAGCGCTATAGCCAAAGCCTACGTATTCCCGCAACTGCGTCCGGGCACCCTTACCATCTGCCCCAAATATCCGCACATCGTCGTCATAAATAATATCAAGCCCAAAATTGAAAGAAAGACCTTTGAAAAGATTGACACTTAGCACGTTGGTCATGTACAGGTCTATATTTTCAGGGTTGTGTTTATAATTGGAGAACAGGTCGAGCTTGCCTTTATAAATGACTTTCTTAGGAACAATCTCTTTCAGGTAGTTCGCACTCAGATAGGCGCCTATTTCATCATTTACGGTTTTGCCGGAATCAACGCCATAGACATTGCCTTTTGCGAAAGGGGTTAACGGGTTTAGACCGGTGGCTGTTACTACCACCCAACGGCTGGTAATGGGCGATACAAACAAGGAGAATTCTTTATTGGGCTTAAAATCGAGACCCAGGGCCAGTACTATATAGCCTGGCGACATAAATTCAGATATTTTAGCAGAAGTGGTGTCAGTTGGATATTTGAAACCAGGCGCAAACTGCGAGCGGAAATTGAACAAGGCACTTCCATACCATTTGCTGGTGGGAGTTAATTTGTAGCCGTATTTTGAAGTAAGATCAATACGGTCATCGCTTTTGCGCGAACCAAGTGAGGTTGTTTTTACATAACCCAGCGCAAGGTCCAGGCTATTGTCCCAGGCATTTCTGTCTTTCGCATAAAATGCATGTACGTTAAAAAAGCCGTTTACATTTAGCTGCAAATTATCTCCTCCTGCGGCCCAGTTAGACAGCGTTGTCTGGCCAAAA
>Ga0207703_10002121_pt1 | contig 17446 bp, 15 predicted proteins | sample KBSSwiS12_FD_184304 | JGI IMG/M metagenome (GOLD analysis project Ga0207703, IMG submission 184304) | Switchgrass rhizosphere microbial communities from Kellogg Biological Station, Michigan, USA - KBS Switchgrass S1-2 (SPAdes) (version 2) | ecosystem: Host-associated > Plants > Roots >...
AGCGCGCTACGCGAGCACCGGCAAAGTATGGCTTGCGGCGCCCGGCGGACTCGGGGGCCACAACTGGCAAGCTTCCGCGTACAGCCCGTTGACCGGGCTCGTATACATTCCCGCGCAGGAAATCCCATTTCCCTACCTGCGGGATGAGAAGTTCGAGCGCACGGAATTGGGCATGAACGTCGGGCTCGACATGGCCGCGACCAGTTTGCCTCCCGACGCCGCGAGCCGACGTGCTGCCCTGTCTGGACTCAAAGGCTATCTGCTCGCATGGGACCCGCAAGGTCAGCGCGAGGTGTGGCGCGCTACACTGGCAGGGCCCTGGAATGGAGGCGTTCTGGCCACTGCCGGTAATCTGGTGTTCCAGGGCACGGCCGCGGGCGATTTCGTGGCTTATCGCGCGAGCGACGGGGTGAAGCTCTGGTCGGCAGCGGCTCAGACCGGGATCGTTGCGGCGCCCATGACGTTTGCGGTCAACGGACGACAATATGTCACCGTGTTGGTCGGATGGGGCGGGGTGTATCCTCTGGTCGCCGGCGAGTTGGCATTCAAGTCGGGACATGTTGTCAACCGCAGTCGAGTGTTGACTTACGCGCTGGATGGCACGGCTGAGCTGCCTCCGGTAGTCGGGGAGCCGCCGCAACCGGCCGCTCTACACCTGCCTGATCTCAGCTCCGACCAACGACTGGTAAGCGAGGGCGCGACACTCTATGCGCGGCATTGTGGTCAGTGCCATGGAGATGCCGCCGTTTCCGGCGGGCTTACACCGGATCTACGCTTCAGCAGTGCGCTGATCAACCCGGACTTCTGGAATGCGGTGGTCAATGACGGCATCCTGACTCCCAACGGCATGGTGTCTTTCCGGAAGGAGTTAGGGACAACGCAGCAACAGGCAATCCGCGCCTATTTGACTCAGCGTGCTGCGCAGACGGCCGGGACGCCGCCACTCACTCATCCGGGAAACTAGTGTTTGCGCAGACGCTGCTCGAAATCGTAAAGGTATGAATACACGACCGGGACGACCAGGAGACTGAGCGCGGTGGAGGTGATGAGTCCGCCGATGACGGCGAGCGCCATGGGCCGCCGGAAGCTCGCGTCCGAACCCAACCCCAACGCAATCGGCAGCATGCCGGCCACCATGGCTGAGGTCGTCATCAGAATGGGGCGCGCGCGTTTGTGACAGGCATCGAGCAATGCTTCTTTCAAACGCAGACCGCGGGCTCGCATCGCCAGAACTGCATAATCGACCAGTAGGATCGAGTTCTTGGTGACGATGCCCATCAGCATTACGAGACCGATCATGGCGGGTAGGCCGAGCTCGCTGCGACCGAGCAGCAGTCCGATGAACGCGCCGCCGACCGACAATGGAATAGCCGACAGAATGGTGATTGGCTGCAGGAAGTCGCGAAACAAGAGCGCCAGGACGGCGTAGATGCTGAGAGCTCCCACCAGCAGCGCGAGTCCGAAGGCGTGGGTCAGATCGGTCATGAACTCGGCGTCGAAGGATTCGAGGACGTGAACGTTGGAGGGCAGATTGACGATCGACGGGAGTGCGCGTGCGGCATTCAACGTGTCCCCCAGGGGCAGGCCTCCCAACTCTGCTTCGACTGTGATCTGACGTTGTCGATCGTAACGTGAAATTTGAGCCGGGCCTCCCTGGACCTCCAGATTTGCCACCTGCGAGAGCGGAATCAACCCCCTGTTGCCGCGAATTCTGAGATTGCCCAGCGCGGCCGGATCTTGCCTGACGTCGTCGGGTAGCCGCACCCGGATGTAGATCTGGCGGTTGTCGAGGTCGAGTCGCGGCAGATCCGTGTCGAGATCCCCTGTCGTGGCGAACCGCACCGTCTCGCCGATCGCTGCCGTGTTGATTCCCTGTTCAGCGGCGAGCATCAGACGGGGATGTATCACGATTTCGGGGCGGTCGAGACTCGCAGTTGAAGTGATGTTGGAAAGACCATGGATCCTTCCGAGCTCTCGTTTCAATGCCCTGGCAGAAGCGTTGAGTGTATGGGCATCGTCACTGCTCAGGATCAGCGTCAGCTTTTCGCCCAGGTTACCGCCACCCACTCTGAAACGTGCGCCCGAAACTGGGAGCAGGGCACTACGAATGGCGTTCTCCATGGAGGTCTGATCTGGCCTCTTGCCTCGAGGTACAAAAGTAACGAGTAATGACCCACGACGGACTTCTCCGACTTCCGTGTCGCCACCTGACTCGTCGGCGATACCGACCGTAGACAGCACCTGCTGCACGCCGGGCACCGAACGCAGTTGTCTGCGCGATTCTTCCGACACAGCCAGAGTGGTCTTCAGGGGACTTCCGGGCGGAAGCTCTACATTCACAGTGGTGAATCCTCGATCGGACGGCGGAATGAGTCCCGCTGGCAGCAGAGGTACAAGAGCAAGAGATGCCATCAAAAAAACAGTGGCGAGGATCATCGTGCGGCCTCGTCTATCGATGCACCAGGTCACCGCATCGAGATACCAGCTCATGACGCACCCGTCGGGTTGCTCCGCGCGCGCGGTGGGCTCGAGTAACCAAACGGCCATCATGGGTGTCAGCAAGCGAGCGACCAGGAGAGAGGCCAGTACGGCAATGACGGCCGTCCAACCGAACTCGCGGAAGAAGAGGCCGGCCGCTCCGCTCATCATTGCCGTCGGTAGAAATACAACGACAAGCGCCATGGTCGTAGCAATGACAGCGGGCGCTATCTCCGTCACGGCATGGCTCGCGGCATCCCGGATGGGGACACCGCCGGCGGCATGGCGCTCGATGTTCTCAACTTCGACGATCGCGTCGTCGACCAGGATGCCGACGACGACACACAGCGCGAGCAGCGTGATGTTATTCAACGAGAAGTTGAACCACCACATGGCGAGAAATGTGGGCAGAATCGAAAGGGGCAGTGCGGCCGCGGCTACGACTGTCGCGCGCCAGTTACGCAAGAATAGCCACACCATCACAACGGCCAGCACAGCGCCTTCGTACAGCATCTGCATCGATCCGTCGTACTGCTCGCGTGTGTGTTCTACCTTGCCCGACAGAAGCGTTGTTTTCAGACCCGGATGGGTACTCCGCAGCTGCGACAGGGTTTGTGCAACTCCTTGGGCGAGTCGGGTCACGTCTTTGCCGTTTGCGCGGTATAGGCGAAATCCGACGACGGGTTTGCCGTCCAGCAGGGCAATCTGTAGTCGGTCGGCAAACGTGTCTTGCACCGTGGCGACCTGATCGAGGCGCAGGAATCGCGCCTCCGGCAGGGAGAGCGGTAGGGCTGACAGCTCACTCGCCTGGCTGACCGTGGCAATGGTCCGGGTGGCCTGCTCTTGTAATCCAAACTGGACACGGCCGCCGGAGGTCTGTTGTTGGATGTTGCCGAGTGCGCGCGATACGTCGACAACCGTCGCATCGTGCGCGGCCAGGCTCGCGGGGTCGAGTAACACCTGGACTTCGCGAGTTACACCACCGATTCGTTCAAAGCGTTCAACCCCGGGCACCCGAAGCAGCGCCTTTGAAATCGTATCGTCCACAAACCAGGAAAGAGCTGTCTCGTCCATTCCGTTCTGCTCGACGGCGTAGGTCAGAACGGCTTCGCCATCAACGCGTTCGGCGCTGATGGCAGGCTCCAGGACATCGCGCGGTAGATCAGACCGAATTCTGTCCACTGCTTCTTTGACGTCAATTAGTGCGTCAGAGATCGACGTCCCGATCTCAAATTGCGCTTCAACAGTCACGGCACCGTCAGTGACGAGTGTCTGGAGATGCCGCAAGCGGCTCAGCGTGGCGAGCGAGTCTTCGACTCGGCGTGCCACCTGTGTTTCCATTTGCGCAGGCGCGACGCCGGGCTGTGCGAGAGTGACACTGACCGACGGCAACGTGATGTCCGGAAGCTCCTGAATCGACAGCTTCCGGAATCCCCACAGGCCTGCCAGGGCCAGCAGTGTGAACAGCAGCAGGGACGGGATGGGGTCACGGATCGACCAGGTCGCCAGGGTGTTCATTGAAAATCGTCTTTTGGGTGGATTTCGCTCGGCTTCCTGACCTCATGCACAATGTCTCCGTCATCCAGGAAGCCTGCACCCTGCGCTACAACTCGCTCCCCGGCGGTGAGCCCAGCCAGGATTTCCACTTCCGTGCCGATTCGGCGGCCGACATCGACCCGTTGCTGCGCCACTCGGGACACCTGTCCGGGCGTCACTTCGAAAATGAAGCTGTAACCGTCGCGGACGACGATGCTGGAAGCGGGAATGACGAATGCGGGGCTGTGGCCTAAAAGGATGCGCCCAATGATGTAGGTCCCGGCATGAGCTCTTTCACCGGGCTCGATGTCTGCGAAAGCGATTGCTTGTCTCGTCTGCGTATTCATCGCAGGAGCAAGTTGACGTATTCGCGCCCGGGTCGTAGCGCCGTCTGGAAGAGTCAACAATACTGGCTGGCCAGGAGCTGCGCGTGCAAGTTGCTCGGCGGTCAACTCGCCGCGCCATTCGAGTCTGTCCTGGCGGATGATGCGGAACAGCTCGAGTCCTGTCGTGCCGACCATCCCGGTCTGGGCGTCACGGGAACTGATGGTTCCATCATCCGGTGCAATGACTTCCGCACGTTGTAGATCCAGTTCTCGAGTGGCCAACTGTGCGCGTGCGGCGCGTTGGGTGGCGAGGGCAACTTGTGCGGTGGTCACTCGTTGCAGCAGATCTTGTTTGCTGATGCCGCCGCTGTCTTCGAGCTGCATCGCTCGATCTCGCTCGGCATTGGCCTGCGCTACCGCGGCCGTTGCCTGCTCGACCTGGGCGCGCAATCCAAGAATCTCCGTGCGAAGCCTTCGCGTATCGAATCGCGCCAGCACCTGGCCGCGCCGCACGTGATCACCTACGTTGAGGCAAAGCTCCACCAATGGCTGGCCATCCACCTGTACGCTGACAATGATTTCGTCCCACGGAACCACGTTGCCGAAAGCTTCGATGGTGTCCGGCCAGTGCTCCTGGCGCGCGGCGATGCTCTGGACGGTCAACCGATTCGTTGCTGTGTCAGCTTCACTGCCTAGGGAAACGGCGCGAGTGGTGGAGGTTGCGGCGAGCGTCCATAAGGCCACCGCGAGACCCACAACGATGAGTGCGGCCCCTATTCGTCGGCTATTCATGTGTTTCCACGCGTGTGGCCATTCATGGTTGTGCCTCGCAGGTCCCGAGTGGTTATGGATACAGGACGTATGCTGCTGTAGGGATTCTTGCTGAACTCTTACCGCGGCAGGGATGAGCGTTGACGGGCCCGCGGCGTTCGGCGCCGGCTCCAGTAAGTTTTCTGTAAGGGGCGGTCCGTGAGCATGGGCGCCATCGATCACCTCCACTGGAGTCCGTCCATGCTTCGCGCCGCCATCCGAGTCACCTGTTTAACGTTCATCCTGCTGGCCGGGAGCGCCGGCGCCGCGGCCGGTCAGCACGGTCCCTCCGGTCCCGATTCCGAGGAGACGGAAGGGAAATCGAAGTCTTATTCCTGGGGGCTGGGATTGGGCGGCATCACCCAACAGCAGCCTTACAGGGGGATGAAACGCGATTATTTTCCGATTCCGCTGCTCGTTTTCGAGAACCGCTGGGTCAAGCTCATGGGGCCCATCTTCGATCTGAAGCTGGGCGATCTCGAGTTGGGCGAGAATCAGGAGATCTCGTTTGCGGTGACCGCGCAGCCGATCGGGTTTGACGGCTACAGCTCCAACGATGCGCCCATCCTGAATGGCATGAGCAAGCGCAAGGGCGGCTCCTTCCTAGGCCCGTCGATTCAGTGGAGCAACCCGTACGTCGATGTGTCCGCCAAATGGCTTTACGATGTCTCAGGCTCCAGCAAGGGGCAGAAGCTCAGTATTGGCTTGGCACGCTCGTATTTCGCGGGCCCTCGTCTGATGTTCACGCCGAGCGTCAGTGCTATTTGGATGAACAGTAAGTATGTCGACTATTACTACGGTGTTCGCGCCTCCGAAGTCCGCGCGGATCGCCCTGCCTACTTTGCGGACAGCACCCTCAACGTGGAGCTCGCCGTGAGAACCAACTATATGATCGACAAACATCAGTCGGTGTTTCTGTCGCTGGGCTATATGATGCTCGGCAGTCAGATCAAGAACAGTCCGTTGACCGATCGGTCCGGGGAGAGCAAGGTGTTTCTCGGTTACCTCTATCGCTTCCGATGATCGGGTCTTCGTATGAGCCGTATTCTCCTGGTTGAGGATCATGCGCGACTGGCGGCGCTGATTCGACGGGCGCTCGACAATGCGGGCATCTCAGTGGACTCGTTCGAGGACATCGCATCAGCCTGGTCGGCATCGCGTCAGATGAGCTATGGTGCAATGATCGTCGATCGAGGCTTGCCCGATGGGGACGGCCTCTCGTTCGTACAGCGGTTACGCGCCGCTTCCATACACACGCCTTGCCTGATTCTGACGGCGAGGGACGCGTTGCATGATCGGGTTCAGGGCCTCGAAGGCGGTGCGGACGACTACTTGACCAAACCGTTTGCCATGGGTGAGCTGGTGGCACGCGTGAGGGCCCTGCTGCGGCGGCCTATCGAACAACAGACGTTGGCACCTGCTTGTGGCGATATCCAACTTCGTCCGGACGAAGGAGTCATGCGCTGCGGTGATGAGAGCATTACCCTCGCGCCGGCCGAGATGCAAATCATGTTGGCATTTGCTCGCGGCGCCGGGCAGGTGGTTCGTCACACGGTTCTGGAGTCTGCCGGTTGGGGCCTTTGTGATGCTGTAACGCCAAATGCACTGTCCGTAGCGTTGCATCGCCTGCGGCGCAAGCTGCGTACTATTGGATCCCGACAATCGATCGTCAATATCAGGACCCTCGGCTATGCACTTCGCGAAACCACGGTGGCCGAATAGCCTCAACCGGCAGCTGCTCGTTGCCAGTGGGGGCGGTGTTCTGTTCGGTGTGGGCATGCTCGCTGTCGCAATCATCGCGATGAGATTTTTCCAGGGGAGTCTGTTCGCGCAGATCGGGGTTTCTGAATACGCGCAGCACTTGGGTGAGCAGCTGCAATTTGACGCGAACGGGCAGCCGGTCTCGGTTGGGAATGAGCAGATGTCCTGGCTCTACGATAGCCTGGGGACGGAGGCCACCTTTCGTGTCCTCAATGATCAGGGAGCGGTGGTCCTTTCCTCCGAGCAGGCGAGTAGCCCGCTCCTCGGGGACGGCGAGCCGCTCCAACTCCACAACCATAACTTCGAATTGACGAAAGGGGGCATCCGGATGCATGGAGCGACCGAGCGCGTCCGCCATGCCGGCCGCGATTGGTATGTGCAGATTGCATCCAGTGAGCGACTTTCGGAGATGCTTCGCTCGTATGTGGGCGCACCGTTGTTGTCGCGAAGCGTGTTGGGTTTTGCCGTGGCTTCCCTGCTGTTGTATTTTGTGGTCATGCGCTTCCTGCTGCGCATCATCCTCAGGCCGGTGAAAGAGGCGTCCGCCATTGCAGCTAATATTTCGCCCCGTAACCTGGGTGAGCGCCTGCCCGTGGAGGGAGTACAAACCGAGCTGCGGCCGCTGGTGGACAACTTCAATGCCGCGCTCGGCCGGCTGGAGCACAACTACCGGCTGCAGCAGGAGTTTCTCACTTCCGCCGCGCATGAGCTGAAAACACCGCTCGCGCTGATTCGCGGTCAGATCGAGCTGGGGCTGGAAGAGGCGAATCGTGCGGACCTGCTGCAGGATGTGTCTCGTATGGGACGGCAGGTACAGCAACTGTTGCATCTGGCGGAAGCCAGTGAGCCGCGGAATTATACTTTTGCGCCGGTGCCGGTCGAAAGCCTGGTGCTCGAGGTGGTCAACTACATGGAAAGAGTCGCCCATCCGCAACAGGTACGGTTGCAGGTGGATGTGGAGCGGGATACGCGGTTGCCACGAGCCGATCGGGGCGCCTTGTTTACACTGCTGAAGAATCTGCTGGAGAATGCGATCCAACATTCGCACCCCGGCGGCGCCGTATCGCTGTACGCACGTTCAAACCTGATCTCGGTGCAGGATGCAGGACCGGGAGTTGCACCCGAGGATCTGCCGAAATTGTTTACCCGGTTCTGGCGGGGCGCTCATCGGCGCGACATCGGGGCCGGGCTCGGACTGTCAATCTGCCGGGAGATCGCGCTGGCACACGGTTGGGAGCTGCGCGCCAGGCGCGGTGAGCCTGGAATGATTTTTGATCTGTTTATCACTCCAGTCGGCGCATTATGACATGGTCGGCCAGGTTTGTTTGATTGCAAAAGAGGCCACTCTGCTTGCAATCGGGGCCACGCGGGGTTCAGTCTAATTCAAAGGTGAGGTTTTTCCGGACTGCGGCATCTACTCCCCGTCGAGCAAAAATCGCAAGGGGAGAATATGCCGCATCGATCGGCTGGGTGGGCCTGGCTCATTATGTTTGTCCTGGCGGCACCTCTGGCTCATGCGCAGGCGTTGTATCAGTTTGATCTTCCCGAGCAGCCGTTGGCTGATTCACTGCGGGCCATCGCCTCGAGAGCCGGCACCAACATCCTGTTCGACTCAAAGGATGTGAAGGGCGTCAAGGCCGCAGCCTTGCGCGCCGAGCTGAGCACCAGCGATGCCATCAAGCGTGTCCTCGCGGGCACCGGACTCGCGGCTGACAGCACTGCACCCGGTACCGTCATCATTCGACCGATCGACGATGACGAGGCCTCGTTCGACCGAGATGTGCTGCAGGAAGTCGTGGTTTCCGCTCGACGCAAGGATGAGCTGCTGACGGCGGTACCGGCCTCGGTCACGGCCTACACTTCCGACTTCCTGCGAAGGCAAAACATCCGAAGTTTTGCCGATTATGCGACCAGGATTCCCAACCTGACCTTCCAATACGGACAAGGGGCAAACCTGCTCTGGAGCGGCAGCCGCACGACCACGATTCGGGGCGTCGCCGGCGAAGGCACGACCGCCTATTACATCAATGACACGCCCGTGCCCTCGTCAGTGAGTCCGCAAACGTTGGACCTCGACCGGATCGAAGTGCTCGAGGGGCCGCAGGGCACCTTGTTCGGCGCCAGCTCCATGGGCGGCAATCTGCGTTTCATCACCAAAAAGCCTTCGCTCGAGACCAGCACAGGCGCAGTTCAGATGCAGGGCGGCGGCACTCGAGGTGGCGGTTTCGATTTCGACGGCAACTATCAGGGAAATTTCGTCCCGGTTCCCGGTCGGGTGGGAGTGGATGCCGCGTTTGGTTACACGCACGACTCCGGTTACGCCAGGCGGCGCTTCCCCGATCCATCAGGTCAATGGGTCGTCAAAGACAACCAAGGGCGCGATGACACCTTCAGCGGATCGGTGACTATTCGCGCAAAGATATCTGACTCGCTGGAGGCGAGCCTCAGCTTCATAGGCCAGAGCGCCCACCTGCACGGCTTCCCGGCCGCCTACGTACCGCTACCCGGCTATCGCCCTTTGTCCTATACGGAAGATCGCCTTCAGGATGTGCAGGAATATTCCAACGATCATTGGGCGCTGAGCTCGTTTGTGTTGAATTATGCGGCCGACGGCTTCTCGGTAACCTCTTCCACGAGCTTCTTCAGGCGCCGGATCGAGGAAAAGGAAGACGACACCGAAGGGACCCGCTACTACTTCGACAGCCTGGGCATCTCGACTGGCAATGCCAGTTTCTACACGCTCACGACTGCGAATCAGAGGCTCGTGACTCACGAGACACGGCTGTCCTTTGACGAGGGCAGGCTGTTGCCGCACCTGTCGGGCATTGCAGGGGTTTTCTACCAGCACACGAACAGCAACAGCTTCGTCCCCATCATTCCAGTGCAGGTGCTTGCGGATGCGGGGATCTATCCAGACAACGTCGGCGCAAATTCCGCAAACAATACGGGAGATGAGAAGGCCCTCTTCAGCGAGCTCTATTACGAGTTGGTGCCCAAACTCACAATCACCCTGGGGCTGCGGAAATACTGGATGGAGCAGCAGGCGAATCCCGGACCCGATATCGGCTTTCTCTTCGGACCTGAACCGTACACCGATCCGGCTACCCGTGACCGCCAGTCAGGTCTCGTGCCCAAGGCTGTCGTTTCCTATAAAGTCGGCAATGAGGGCAACATTTATGCATCGGCCTCCAAGGGATTTCGGGCGGGTGGTTCCAACACAGCGTTGCCTGACATCTGCGCGCAGGATCTGGCCAACCTGGGAGTCAACTCGCAGGATATCCGCCGCTACCGGTCCGACACTCTGTGGAGCTATGAGGTCGGTGCCAAGAACCGCTTCCATGATGGCAAGTTGACCGCAACCGCCGCGGCGTTCCAGATCAACTGGTCCAATATTCAGCAGACCGCGTGGCTGCCCACCTGCACCGTGTCCTTCGTCGCCAATGCGGGCAAGGCGCGCATCCGTGGAGGAGAGTTGGAGATCGCGGGCAAGCCGTTCGCCGACACGCCGCTCTCCCTGCAATTCGGCCTCGGCTATACGGACGCCGTGCTCCTGGATCCAGGAGTACTCGCGCAGGCGCCGAATACACGCCTCAGCCAGGTTCCTGAGTGGACCGGGACGATCTCCGCCTCTTACGAAAGACTGATCACCCGCAGGATCGGCTTCTTCGCCGCGGCGGATTACAGCTACACCGGCACAGTCAGCGTGTCGGACGGGGACCGCGGATTTTACCAAAGGCAACCATTCAACATCTTCAACGGTAACATCGGCATCAGCTTCGGGCGGTCGCAGCTTCTACTCTATGGCAAGAACCTGCTCGACAAACGCTTGAATTTCGGCGACCAGCCTTCCTCAGGCTTCGAGCGTCAGGAACTGTTGAGCGATGGATCCTATCAGAGACTACCGCGGGCGGTGGTCAGCCGTCCCCGACAACTGGGCCTGCAATATGAAGTGACCTTCTGACCGTATGAACGAAAGAGGTTCTTCCATGCGCATCGCACTCATATTGTGTTTCATCGCCCTGTTGGCCTCCGGGGGCGAAGTGGTGTTCGCACATCACTCATTCGCGTCCTTCGATATGACGAAGGACGTGCGGATCAGCGGGACCGTCAGTGAGGTGCAATATACAAATCCCCACGTCTGGTTGTTCGTGGATGTGGCCGCCGCCAACGGCGGTGTAGAGACCTGGGCGATCGAGGCCGGCGGCCCGAACATCCTGATTCGCGCGGGTTGGAAGGCTAACACCGTCAAGGTAGGTCAGAAGGTCGATGTCTCGATCCATCCCATGCGGGATACCGGCAAGAAGGGAGGCAGTTTGATGAGCATCACGCTCCCCGATGGAAAGATCATTCGGGGTTGAGGTTCGCCTCTCACGCAACTCGTTTCGAGGTGTTCCCATGAGCAGTTCTCCAGGTCTGTTGGTGTTGCTGACGTTCATTCTCACCGCCACGGTGATATCGGTCGGCGCACAGTCAGCGAGCGCGGCCGCGAACCAGAATGCGCCTGCGGACGGCGCGAAGTGGGATAGGCGAAATTTCAACGGTCTGTGGCTCCTGGCCGGCGGCGGGCTGGACGATCCCAACAGCAGCGGTCCTCCCAAGAGTGCACGGAACACGGATCTTTCCGACGACTGGGGCTTCGATACGAGACCGCAACTGAAAGGCCAGTATCTGCGGGAGTATCAGCAGCGCCGCGAGGCCGATAGGAAGGCGGGCCGGGATTTCAGGGTGACCTGCAAGCCCAACGGCATGCCTGCGCTAATCGCGGGGCCGTACGCCAATGAGATCCTCCAGAATGCAACGCAGATCAACTGGTTTCAGGAGTTTCCTGGCGAGACCTGGCGCATCTACCTGGACGGCAGGCCGCATCCGAGCTCCGACGAATATCCGGCCACGTTGACCGGTCACTCGACCGGAAGCTGGCAGGCGGACACTCTCGTGGTCGACACCGTCAACATACGCACCGACACGTTGTTATTCGGTCAGGGGCGCAGTACAAAAGGCCTCGGTCACAGCGATAAGATCCACATCTTGCAGCGAATACGCCTTCTCGATCCGGATCATCTGCAGGTCAAAGGCACGGTTGAGGATCCGGACGCATTGGTGAAGCCGTGGCAGTACACACTCACCTTTCACCGTCACCCGGGAGAAGAGATCGTGGAGTATCTGTGTGACGACAACAATCGCGAGTCGCTGGATCCAAAGACCGGGCAGGAGATCACCGAAATTCCCCCGCGGCACAATCAGCCGAATCCCACGCCCAAGTAGGTGAGCAATGTCTGCCGACGTTGCTTCTTGTTTGCGACCGTGTCATAAGCGCGCCATGGCTGACGTTCGCGCGCTGCTGGATAAGTTACGCCGCCTGCTGGTAACCCGGGGCCGCTCGCCTCACGATATCGATGATCTGATGCAGGAGGCGTTTCTGAGACTGCAGGTGTATTGCCAGGATCACGTTGTGAGACACGAGGAAGCGTTTCTCGTCACCACCGTGTTGAATCTTTCAGCGGAGCAGGCGCGTCGCGCGAAACGGTCCAACGTCGTCGCCGCCGACGTGGATTTGCACAATGTCATCGATCCTACGCCCACAGCAGACGACGTACTGGCTGGACAGCAGCGCCTTCGGAGGTTGGAGTTGGGTATGCGCCGGTTACCCCCGCGCTCTCGCGAAGTGTTTCTGCTGCATCGGTCTGAAGGGCTCAGCTACCTGGAGATTGCGAGTCAGTTGAGCATCAGTGTGAGCATGGTGGAGAAGCACATTGCGCGTGCCGCATTTTTCCTGAGAGATTGGATGGCTGAGGAGTGAGCATGAACAGGCAGCTCGCCGCGCGCGCCGAGGCAGCCGTGTGGATCACTCGCTTGCACGCCCCTGATCGCAACCCGGAAATGGAAGCTGGATTTCATCAGTGGTTGAACGAGAGCGCGCAGAACAGGCTCGAGTTCGAGGAGCTCACGGACATCTGGGCTGCCGCCGGGGTCACCCGTCGCAGCCGGGCCCGCAACGGCTTGCGATTTGCGGCCGCTGCAGCGTGCGTGCTGGCTGTCATCGTTGGCGCTGCCTGGCAGCTGGAATATAGGATCGGGCATTCCTACAGCACCGACATCGGCGAGCAGCGCTTAGTGCAACTGGCGGATGAGTCACGGATCTGGATGAATGCCGAAACCCGCGCGCAGGTCTTATTCGGTCCGCATCGCCGCCAGGTGGAGTTGATACGGGGCGAAGCGTTTTTCGAGGTAGCGCAGGATGCACGGCGTCCGTTTGTGGTGCTGGCGGGTGGCCACTCAGTCACCGCTTTGGGCACGTCATTTGTCGTACGCTACGAGTCGTCCCACACCGATGTGACGTTGGTAGAGGGGAAGGTGGCAGTTGGCGCCAGTCCCTGGGTTCTCGCTGCCGGCCAGCGTCTGACCTTCGCATCCGCAAGCGAGCCGAAGCTCGATGAACCGCCCGTGGAGTCCGTGTTGGCGTGGCGTCGCGGGGAAGTAGTGCTCAACGACACACCCCTGCAGGAGGCCGTGATGGAGATGAATCACTATGACAAAGCCACAATCATTATCGACAGCCCGGCCATTGCGACACTCAACGTGAGCGGGCTGTACCACACGGGCGATAATCTGGGGTTCGCACGTTCCATAGCGAAGTTCCATCACCTGGATCTACAGGAGCGGGGCGATCGCCTCCATTTGAAGACGAGGTGACCAGCGTGAGGATAGGTGAGGTGACAAACCGCTCATGGAATGTGGCGCTCGTAGTCCATGCGCTCGTGCAATATGCGAATGACATCAATGCCGTTCGTGGTAGAACGATAAAACAGGACATGCGAGCCGGAAGGGTACTGGCGATAGCCCGGCCGCACTTCGGGGCATTCCCTGCCACGCGACGGCCGCTCGGCTAGCGCCTCGATATCTTTCCAAAGCTGGCGCGTGTAGGTCTCTGCTTGGTCCAATCCCCAGCGGTCCACTGTGTAATCCCAGATATCATCAACGTCGGCTCGAGCGCGCGGCGTGAGGACGAAGTGGCCCATCATTGGGCCTGTGGATTTTGCTTCCGCTTGTGGTCGATGAATGCCTCGAAATCAAACGGTGTCGATGCACCGCTTTCCTCGCCCTCGATGAGAGCGGCACGCAGCGCGGTGATACGCGCCTCCCGCTCCTCGAGCAGGCGCAGGGCAGCGCGCATAACATCGCTTGCGTTGCTGTACCGGCCCTCATTTACCTGCGCTTCGACGAAGTTGCTGAAATGCTCGCCGAGACTGAAAGATGTGACTCTGCCCATAGGTAACCTCCGCGGTTAGTGTACTAAAATTTAGTACACTGTTCGAGTCCTGCCCGCGCCGTAAGTAATTTTACAGCAAAATTAGTAAGTTAGGCGCTCCGCGCCGATCCGGTGCACCTGGGGCACTGCCCGCTTTTGCGGTTCGGCGCACCGGCGCTGAGAGGACTGGGAAGGTGCAATCCGGCAGGCGGCTGACCGAGATTGGTGCATTCCAGCGCGCCTGTATCCAACGTTTATCGCGTCAGCCTGGTCTTTTGACACTCAACGCGAGATTCGAGCACTGGCACGTCACTTGCAACGCTCCACCTGTCGAGTGACCCCCTCACTTGATTCGCTTGCCGCCGGGCTCCTGGGTTGTGACCCCCTCGCAATATCGGGAGCCGGCGGCACGATTTGATCGGTGCTGTGACGACCACTCGGAGAGCACCTGCGGGATGCTGAGCACCTGTCCGAGAATTCCTCCCTCGCCTGCGATGCAGGCGAGCATCGCAGCGTGAACCGCGGGGTCGCCGGCTGCGCAGGCATTCCCGACCGTCACACAATCGAAGCCACGATCAACTGCTTCACGCAATGTGGAGTGGACACAGATATCGGTTGTTACCCCGGCGAAGAAGAGACGGGTGATGCCTGCCGCACGCAGTATCAGTTCCAGATCAGTGGCGTAGAAGGCACCGAAGCCGGGTTTATCGATCACGGGTTCTCCAGGCAGAGGTGCCAACTCGTCGACGATGGCGTGACCGGGCTCGCCACGGATCAGCAGTCTACCCAGCGGCCCGACGCTGCCGATCCCGGCGCCGCAGCCCGCGGCTCGACGTTGTTTCACGGCCGAGAGGTCGGACAGGTCAGGGCGATGTCCTTCTCTTGTGTGGACTACTCGCACGCCGAATTGTCGAGCAGCCTGAAGCAAACGCTGTACGTCTGGAATGATGGCTCTCATGGGATACACGTCCACCCCGCTGCGAGCGATATAGCCATCGGGATCCAGGAAGTCCCGCTGCATGTCGATAATGATCAAGGCCGTCTGATTGATCATGGGCGCGCAATCAGACGGCGGTCAGGAATGAAACCCCAACGGCTCCGAGAAATCCACTCGCTCGCTCACCATCGGCGGCCACTGAGCCGTAGTCCTCAGCAAGAACACGGCTCACGCGATGTCGATGGTAACTCCGCGCGAGTGCACGACATGTAACTACCTGTTGATCCTTCTTGCCATACAGGCTTTGATGAAGTGCCGGCAGTCGATACCAGGACTCACCCGCGCGCTCGTGATGAGCGTTGTGGTAGGGAAAGTTGAGTACCAGCAGGTTCAACCAGGACCACCGTTCGCTCAACAGGTTCGAATAGGTGTTTTCATACTCGTAGCGCCGGGTGCGACGCGGATCCGCCGGCGCGGGAGCCAGGGAGTGCGACGGGAAAACCTCGTATGTGTGCTGGAAGGCGTCGAGGAAACGCAGCACATGCAGGAACAACAGATAGGACAGAGCGTACAACAGTACGGCTTTGACCGAAATTGTCGCCAGAGCCGTGAAGAATGCAACACGGACAGCGAGCAGCAGGAGAAGTCGGATGCGAGCGGCCGCGTTACCGTAACGGAAGGGATAGGCAATGATCATCCCGCGCATCAGGATCTCGATGACGGGGACGTAGGCCCATTCGAGAGCCAGCACGCTGTGCCGTATCCAGCGGGGCGTCGCACCGAGTGCCGCGCGGTAGTCGAATGTCACAACGTCCAGGCGATCGGTGTGGTGGCGCAGATGCTTCTTCTTCAACCGCTGATAGTCGGCCAGGCAGGCTCCGTTGAGCCAGCTCAACAGCAAACCGAGCCGGTCGTTGGGCCGCAGTCCTTCGAAGATGCTGTGATGGACACACTCGTGGATCAGATAACCGGAGAAGATGAGTGCATGCGCGGTCAAGAGGACACCGGCCACATTCAACATCCAGTGGCCGGATGTCAGCAGCCAGACTCCGAGCCCCCATCCCAGGAACGTGTAGAGTATCACCAGCGTGTTGGGCCATGCGCAGGTCGGGGATCGAGGTGGTTCGCTCATTGGAGCTCCTCAGGATGCGCCTGAAGCGCAAGGACGAATCTTTCGTCGTAGGTGGCCTCCAGCGCAGGAGGCGCCTCGATCTGGCCCTCGCGCTGCAGGATAGTGCCGATCAACTTGCCGCTGACATGGAAGGAGGGCAGCGCATCGCTCTTGTGGAAGACCTCACCGAGATGTGACAAGGATGGATTTTCGATGGAGGGCAACTGGGAGGCGACTTCAGCAGCGCTGATATCGAGTGCCTTGCCGATGATGGCCGCTGCCTTGGCCGGTTCCCGTTGCATGAAGGCGAGGCCGTCCAATGTGGCGTGAATCAACCCGACGATCAGGTTTGGATTGTGCTCAATCGTGGTGTCCCTGACGGCGAGCACGTCCGTGATCATCCCGCGAGCCTCGCGTGACGACAGCAGAACGTGGTAGCGCGTCCCGCCGCCGAGCCCCAGTATCATCGATACGCTGGGTTGGTACGTCACCCCGGCATCCACCAGGCCGGTCGCCATCGTTGCCAGCACGGCTTCGGGTGTTACGTTGACCGGCTGCAGGTCCTTTTTGGTGAGTCCTCGCTGGGCCAAGGCGTACCCCAGCAGAAAATCCGACGGCGACAGCGGTTGGAATGCAACTTTGCGACCCTTCAGGTCCTGTATGGTGCGCACCGCGGCGCTGGCAATGATTGCATCGCCACCCACCGAGTAGTCCAACGGCATGACAACCTTCAGTCCCCACCCTTTGGCATCGGCCAGGATCACCTGATCGTAGGTCAGGGTCGAAGCCTCCAGCTCGCCGCCGCGCAAAGCCCCGGCCATCAGCGAATTGTCGCTGAAGGTAACCAGCTTGACGTCCGCACCGTACTTTTTGAAGTAGCCGTTGGCAGCAGCACAATACAAGGGTCCGTACCCGATCCAATTGACTACTCCCAGGTTCACCGCCGCCGAAGCTCGTACGCATATTGCGCACAGGAGACTGAGCACGAGCATCACCCGCAGGAGCATCCGCACGCGCACGGCGATCGGGCTGCGAGTCATGAGGCCTTCGGCGGGTGTTGACACGTGTTTTACCTCGGATGCAAGGAGTAGCTCACCGATAACCCGACGGTACGGGGTTGAGAGACGATCGCTTGGGCGCGATTTCCGAAAATGGCGGGGTCCTGATAGGAAGTGATGCCCAGGTTGTCCGTCACGTTGTTGACATACAGAGTAGTAATCCATTGGGAGCGCTGAAAC
>Ga0207703_10002126_pt1 | contig 17427 bp, 17 predicted proteins | sample KBSSwiS12_FD_184304 | JGI IMG/M metagenome (GOLD analysis project Ga0207703, IMG submission 184304) | Switchgrass rhizosphere microbial communities from Kellogg Biological Station, Michigan, USA - KBS Switchgrass S1-2 (SPAdes) (version 2) | ecosystem: Host-associated > Plants > Roots >...
GACCGCCGGGACCAGGTTCATTGCTATCCTGACCCCCGCTCCTTCGGCGGCGTAGCGCGCATCGATGTAGTTGGTGACCAGGCGGCTGACCGTAGAGGACAGGAACAATTGGTACATCAGATAGGTGAGAGCCCCCGCCACGAGGAGGTTGACGATTCGACCTCGCTCGTTGGCGACTGCGATCAGCGGAAGAGCGACCACCGCGGTCTTGTGAAACGTCGCGGCGGCCAGCGCGTAGACAGCGAACAGCAGCACGGAGCCATTGCGGAAATAGGACGCGATACCGGCCATGATGAAAGCGATGGCGACGGCCTGGCGGGTGTACCCCATCGCCACTACGATCACGAGGTACGGAACAGCCACGACGGCCGCCAGCCACGGCCGCTCCTGGGCCTCGCAGAGGCGCATCAGCCCCCAGGCGAACAGCAGGCCGCAGATAAGATTGACGAGCCAAAGATCGCCACCGATCCACTGGACGACGATGTTGACGAGATAGTAGCCGGGATCAGCGATGTCGGGCAGCGACCCCATCGTCTCGTGCTTCGCTTCTATGAAAATATCTTCGTAGGGAACCCAATCTCCCCCCACGCGAAAGCGCAATCCGATGAGCAACGCCATGAGGACACAGCCGAGCCGGAACAGGATGTCCGGTCGCGCCGCCGCGGCGGGCCGGGGCTCCTCGCGGAGGGCCCCGACAGCAAAATAGAGGAACAACAGCCAGTAAACGAGCAACTATGGCCTCGCTCAGAAGGGACGCTCCGCAGTCAGCAGGGTTGCCTGTAGGTGCCGCGCCACCCGGCGTCCACAGGACTCCGTTAGCGCTTTTCTTGTTGCGAAACTGGGGTCAGCGAAGCCGCGACGATGCCAACCTGAGGTCGAGCGAGCTGTGCTCGGGGACAACCACACGCAACTTGCGGCTCGCGAAATCGATCGAGACCTTCTTGAATGCCCTCATCGCATTCATTCCCAGAAGCAAGGCGGGCTTGTTCTCCAAATCCAGGCGTTTGAATGTATGCGCATTGGCAAAGACGATGGCGAGGTCCTTGAGACCCACACCGCCAATCTCGAGATCGCGGACGAACATGTAATCGCCCGGGATCTTGTCGCCCGTCACCGACTCTAGGATGACCTGTTCGGACCCGTGGAGCGCCTTGGCGCCGAGAAGCGACCGGCGAAGCGCCTCGTTGCCGATGCTGACCTCCGAGCCCGTGTCGATCACCACCGTCAAGGGACGACCATTTGCGGTCGCTTCGGTCACGACCAACCTGCCGTTGCGCCGCGTTCCTTCGATCACGATCGTCCCTGGTTCGGCCTTGAAGTCCGGAACCGCGGACGGAACGATAGACAGCGTCTGGGCATCGAAATCGAACATCACCCGCTGCGACCGGAGCGAATCGGTCCCGAGGATACCGTCGGCGCCCATGTTCGCGCTCTCAAGCAACGGCGCATTGATGTTGTGTATTTCCTTACGGGTCAGTTGCAGTGAGGGGACTGTCGCGGTCGACACAGTCGATACGCCGGCGACGCTGTGCAGCGACGCATCGTCGCCCGCGACGAATTTCAGCCGATTGGCGACCTCACGCGAGATCGCTGTCCGATCGGCACCGGTGTCGACGAGGAAGCGATACGGGCCGCTTCCGCCCAGAAGAACGGGGACCGTCATCCGCTGCGCCGTGTCGGACTTGAATTTGACGTCCTCGGTCTGGGTAGTGTTGTCGACGTCGGGAATGCCCGAAACGGCTTCGAGGGTTGTGGTGCGGGTCTGTGCTGAAAGACCGGATGTGGCCAGAAGAGCAGCCAAGGCGACACAGATACGTGTACGTGACACAGAAATGGCCTCCTGACAGAGCACCTTAAGCCCGACAGTAGCTGCAACTCAGCCGCAGGGCAAAGACGTTCGCCCGCACTGACCGGACGTTTGGCCGGAAATCGAGAATGCCGGGCTGCACAAAGGCGCGCAGCGGATCGATCAGTCGCCCGGAGAGCCCATCGGCGAAGATACCATCCATTTTTCGACCATCTGCCGCTCGTGGTCCGTCAGAGGTCGGCAGGCGAGGCCCGGCCGGCGGAAATCCGCATTTTGGCGCTGCCGGGGCTGTGGGACGTTGCGCAGCACTTCGTCCGGCCGCAGCGGCCTGGCAAAAGCCACTCCGGCGTAGGTCCCGAGTACCCACACAACGCGGCTCTTGAGGCGCAGTTCGTTGCGCTGGAAGAAGGTCGTCGTCCCCTCGAGCGGCAAGCGATCACCTTCGATCAATGCGCCTTCTTCGGACAGGTTGCGCAGCTTTACGGGTTCCGCGACACCCGCAACCTCGACCGTCGCCGCAAGGAAGACTGGCGAACGGCGTGAACGACGATTCTGGCTGGTGCTGCTCTGGTCCATCGGGCCGAGTTTACCACCGGCTCGGTAAAACTTCATTTAACACGATGTTCAAATTCGCCTTAGCAACAGCATTAGATTGTTCGCGGGCATCTGACGGATATCCGCCAGGTCGAAGCATGGGCGAGCGGCCTCGGCGAAATCCTCCACCCGCCGCAAACCCCACTCGCGATCGCGCGATCGCAAGTCGGCGTCAAACGCAAGGTTGCTCGGTGCAGCCGGAATGTCGGCTTTGAGCCAGGGGCCGTAGAGAATCAGCGGCGCCCCCGCCCTAAGCACACGCTCCGCGCCGGCAATTAGCCCAAGCGCCGATGCCCACGGACTGATGTGAACCATGTTGATGCTGAGCACGGCATCAGCGTGATCGATCGGCCACACATCGGCCGCCGCGTCGAGAAGCAGAGGTTCGCGAACATTCGGCAGGCCGGCGGCTTTGCGCCAGGCACCGATGGACGACAGCGCTTCATGGTGAAGGTCGGTCGGCTGCCAGTCCAGTTGGGGAAAGCGTCCCGCGAAATAGACGGCGTGCTCGCCTGTTCCGCTCGCGACTTCGAGCACCAGCCCGGCCGCCGGAAGCCATTCCGCGAGAACCTCGGCGATCGGCTCGCGATTACGCAGGGCGGCGGGCGCGGATCGCCGGGCGCCCGATGCGGGTGCTTCATAGAAACGCCGCTCGTCGGTCACATCATGCCGCCTCGAGCAATCGCCGCCCGCGAAGATAGAGTTCCAGCCGGGTGGCCGAGAGCAGTCCGAGGGCAAAGCCGATGAAGGCGTCGGTCAGCATCATCGCTCCGCTTCCCGGGTGGGCCGCGGCGCTTTCGCCGAAAATCGAACGCGCGCCGAACTTGATCACGATGAGGACGAGCAACAGCATCATCGCCAGCGGCGACGCGCGCTGGCGCAGTTCGCCGGTCTCGGCGTTTCGTTCGATCCGGATCATCTTTCCGCGATACCAGCCGAGCGTCAGTCCGGCGGCGAGGCCGACAGCGATCAGGCCCCAGCCGATCGGCGGAGGCGGCAGCGCGAACAGCATCGAACCGGCGATCAGTGAATAAACCACCGGCACGATCCACAAGGTCTCGAGCTTCAGCGGTCGTTCGCGGCTCATCGAGCGGAAGCGTAGCGTGAGGACGACCGCGATGACGACGAACGGGATTAACGTGGTGACCCAATTGCCCGGTTGATGTTGCACGCGAGGCGCCTCCCTACCCGGCGGTCCCGCCGCCTCCAGCTGTCGATTAGTAAGGTCCGGCGAGCACGCTGCAAGCCGGGGTCAGTTCGTCTATCGTTGCGCCCGCGCGACTAGATAGCCGTGAAGAGCCTCGATTTCCTCGTCCGTCAGATATTTCAAGTCCTCCGTTGCGACTTCAGACATCATCGACAGCTTCTTGCCGCTCGGTGGAATGCCCGTCCGCAGCAGTTTGCGGAATTGTTCGAGGTCGTACGCCCCGACGATGTCGAGGCTGGGCGGATCCTTGAAGGGATTGCCGAAGCTCGGGTTGATGTCCGACATCGGCTTGGGTCCCGCGGCGAGATCGGGACCATGGCATTCGGCGCAAATTGACGCCGCGATCTGGCGGCCCTTGGCGTACTTCGGTCCAAGATCCGCTGGCATCATCGTCCGATATTGTTTGACGGCCACCGGTTGCAGCCGAAAATCGCCGAGGATCAACATAAGCCGGCCGACCAGCCGCAGCTTGAACGGCCGCTCGTCCCCATTCTTGACCGGCAACGTGCGGATCCAGGCGATAAGCGCGGCGGTTTCCTCGGGCAGCATCCTGGCTCGCACGTCCGCAGGCATCATGATGAGGCCCCGGCCGCCGGGCGCGATCCCCTGCCGGATCGCGGTGGTCAACTCCACGTCGCTTCGCTGTCGCGCCAGCTTGGTCAAGTTAGGCGCGATAATATCCCCCACGGGCTCGGCATCGAACACCGCATTTCCGGTCAGTCCTTTGCCGTGGCATGCGAGGCAACCGTACAGGTGTGCCAGCCGCTCGCCCTGGGCGACCAGCTCTGGCGGCGCCGGCACTAGCGACTGGGGTTCGGGCACATAGTGCCGGCGCAGGATCATCTCGCTCCAGGCATAGATCGTGAGAACGGCCACCAGGGTCAGGCCCAAAAGGCCCACGACGCCGTAGCCCAAGAAGCGGACCGCTGTTTTCATGATTGCCCCCAATCGGAGCCGTCATACCAAATTGTGCCTAGGCGGCCTACTCCGCCGCCTGCGCCGCTTCTGGGTCGCGGTAGGCCAGGACCGGCTTCCTTGCGGCCAAGGTCTCGTCCAGCCGCCGTCGCGGAGCATGGACCGGCGCGGCCTTCATCGTCTGATCGCCGGCCCTGGCGCGCTCGGCGATCGAGCGGAGCGCGGCGATGAACTGGTCGAGGCTCGCCTTCGACTCCGTTTCCGTCGGCTCCACCAGCATTGCGCCATGCACGACCAGCGGGAAGTACATGGTCATCGGGTGGAAGCCCTCGTCGATCAATGCCTTGGCGAGGTCGATCGTGCTGAGCCCGCCCGCGAACCCTTTGTCCGAAAAGATCGCCTCGTGCATGCACGGCCCGCTCCCGCCGAAGGGCGCATCGAGCACGTCTTCGAGGCTCCTGAGGATGTAATTGGCGTTCAGCACGCTATCCTCGGCGACCTGCTTCAGGCCGTCCGCCCCATGGCTGAGTATGTACGCGAGAGCACGGGTGAACATCCCCGTCTGGCCGTGGAAGGCGACCATCCGGCCAAAGGCATTGGGATGTTCGTCGGCGGCACTCTCTTCCTCGACGATCTTGTAGGTTCCATCCGGATATTTCGCGGCGAACGGGAGCGGTCCGTAGGGCGCGAGGGCCTCCGACAGAACGACCGGGCCTGATCCGGGCCCACCCCCGCCGTGCGGTGTCGAGAAGGTCTTGTGCAGATTGATGTGCATTGCGTCGATGCCGAGGTCGCCGGGACGCACCTTCCCGACGATCGCGTTGAAGTTGGCGCCATCGCAATAAACGAACGCGCCGGCAGCATGGACCGCATCGCTAATCGCCTTCATCTCCGGCTCGAACAGGCCGCAGGTATTGGGGTTGGTGATCATCACCGCCGCGACGTCAGGCCCCAACCTGGCCCTGAGAGCGTCGAGATCGACACGGCCCGCGGCGTTCGCCGGGATGTTCTCGACCCGATAACCCGCAAAAGCCGCCGTTGCCGGATTCGTACCGTGGGCGCTTTCGGGGACCAGCACGACCGCTCGCTTGTCGCCCCGCGCCTCCAGCGCCGCCCGGATGCAGAGCAGGCCGCAGAGCTCGCCATGCGCGCCTGCCTTGGGGCTCATCGCTACGCCGTACATTCCGGTGAGGTCGAGCAGCCAAATGGCGAGCTCGTTGATCACCTGGAGCGCGCCCTGGACCGTCTCCAGCGGTTGCAGCGGGTGGACGTCGGCGAAGCCCGGCAACCGCGCGACCTTCTCGTTCAAGCGCGGATTGTGCTTCATCGTGCACGAGCCCAGCGGGAAAAGCCCAAGGTCGATCGCGTAATTCTGTCGCGACAGCCGGGTGTAGTGGCGGACGGCCTCGGGTTCCGAGAGGCCTGGGAGTCCGATCGGGCGGCTACGCTCCAGACCGCCCAGCTTCGACGCGTGCCGGGGCAAATCGGCGAAATCCACGCCGGTCTGCTCGATCGAGCCGATTTCGAAGATCAGCGGCTCCTCGAGCATCAAAGCGCGGTTCCCCGTCACCGTACTCGCTTCGCCCGACTCGTTCGCCGGGGCAGACGGGCGCCAACCCGAAGGATTGGCGGTCATCGGACCACCTCCTTCAGCGCGGTTTCGAAGGCATTGATGTCCTCGTCCGTCGCCGTTTCGGTAACGGCCACGACGAGGCCGTTCTGAAGCGATTTGGCGCCCGGATAGAGACGCCCGAGCGAAACTCCGCCCAAAACGCCCTTGGCCACCATTGCATGAACCGCGGGCCGCGCTTCGACGGGCAACTCCAGCGAAAATTCGTTGAAGAAGCTGTCGTTGACGAGGCGAATGTCGGGAATGCGAACCAGCCGGTCCGCGACCTCGCACGCGCGGGCGTGGTTCAGCGCTGCGAGCTGCCGCAGCCCTTTCTCGCCGAGCAAGGTCAGATGCGTTGTAAACGCCAACGCGCAAAGCACTGAACTCGTACAGATATTCGATGTCGCTTTCTCGCGGCGGATGTGCTGCTCGCGGGTTGAAAGAGTGAGGACGAAGCCGCGCTTGCCTGTCGCATCGACCGTCTCTCCGGCGAGACGACCCGGCATCTGCCGGACGTGCTTCTCTCGGCAGGCGAACAGGCCGACATAGGGCCCGCCGAACTGCAGCCCGACGCCGATCGACTGACCCTCGCCAACGACGATATCCGCGCCCATTTCGCCCGGCGACTTGATCAAACCCAGTGCGACCGGCTCAGTCACGACCGCGATCAGCAAAGCCCCTGCCGAATGTGCCGCTTCCGCGATCGGAGTGAGGTCGGTGATCCGCCCGAGGATGTCGGGATATTGCACAACCACTGCGCTGGTCCCGGCGTCGATCTTGCCGATCAGGCGCTCAGTGTCCGGCTCGGCCGCGAGCTCCGGCAACGTCGTCGCCAGCGCATCCTCGGTGAACTTCGCCATCGTCTCGGCGACTCGGACGTAGTGCGGGTGCACGCCCGACGAGATCACGCTTTTCTTCCGTCGCGTGATGCGGTGCGCCATCGAGATCGCTTCCCACATCGCGGTCGACCCGTCGTACATCGACGCGTTGGCGACCTCGCAGCCGAACAGCCGCGCGACCTGCGACTGAAACTCGAACATCATCTGCAAGGTGCCCTGCGCGATCTCGGGCTGGTAGGGCGTGTAGCTGGTCAGGAATTCGCCGCGCTGGATGATGTGGTCGACGCTCGCCGGGATATGGTGCCTGTACGCGCCGCACCCGAGGAAGAAGGGCACGTCCCCCGCAACCATGTTCTTGCGCGACAGAGCGGTCATGTGGCGCTCAACCGCGAGCTCGGAGGCGTGCGGCGGAAGGCCCTCGATCGGGCCCTTCAGCCGAAGCTCCTCGGGAACGTCGCGGAACAAATCGTCGATGGAAGCAGCGCCGACCACCCGCAGCATTTCGCTGCGATCGGCGTCGCTCAACGGCAAATAGCGCATCAGGCGGGCTTCCTCATGATGAAGCGAAGACGGACATAATCGGCGACGTTCGAGCCGACCCGGTCGGCGACCGCGGCGCCGATCTCGGCGCGCTCGTCCTCGGGAACCTTGGCGCGGTCGAGCCAGCCTTTGCGGAAGGTCGTCACCCAGGCGGCGACGCCGTGCTCGATCGGGGTCGGCCGCTCGATCAGCCGAGCGTCGATTTCGCGGAAGCCGGCGCTTTCATAAACGGCCGCGAACCCCTCGGGCGATGCATACCAGTTCGACGCCTCGACCGGCGGCTCGTAGCCGCGGATCACGAGCTCAGTATCTAGCGCCTCGCGCAGTTTCGTGAGGTTGCCCTCACCGCCCATCTCGCCCGCGAACCGTCCGCCGGGCTTCAGCGCGCGGAAGATGGCGCGCGCCGCCTGTTCCTTCTCCAGTACCCAGTGCAGGGTCGCGTTGGAGAAGGCCGCATCGAACTCGCCGAAGAATTGCATGTCGGCGGCGTCGAGCAGCAAGGCGTCGATGCCCGCGGCCCGCGCCGCCGCGATCATTTCGGGCGAATTGTCGATTCCGAGCACGGTCGCACCGCGCTCGACGATCTTCCTGGTCAGCGTCCCCTCGCCGCAGCCGACGTCGAGAATTCGCTCGCCCGGCTGCGGGTCGAGCAGGTCGAGCGCCGCTCCCCCCAGTTCGGCGACGAACGCACCGACCTTGGCGTAATCGGCCGCGTCCCATTTGCTGGTCGAGACGGGTGCGTGACTCAAAGCGTCTTCAGCCAGTCGCGGTAGGCGGCTTCGTCCATCAGGCCGCTAAGCTCGCCTGCATCGCTGAGCTTAAGCTTGAAGAACCACCCCGCGCCTTCGGGATCGGTGTTCACCAGCGCGGGGTCGTCGGCGACCGCCTGGTTCCCCTCGGTCACTTCGCCCGAGACCGGTGCGTAGACGTCCGAAGCGGCCTTCACCGATTCGACGACCGCGGCCTCCTGCCCCTTGCTGAGCTGGCGCCCGGCCTCCGGGACTTCAGCGAAGACGATATCGCCGAGCTGTTCCTGCGCGTGGTTGGAAATGCCGACAGTAGCCTGGTCGCCCTCGACCCGGATCCATTCGTGCTCCTTGGTGAAATAGAGGCTCATCAGGCGGCTCCCTTGCGATGGTAGCGGTGGGGGACAAAGGGCATTGCGGCGACCCGGACGTCGAACAACTTGCCGCGCTGCTCGAGCTTCAGCGGCGTACCGATGTCGGCGAAAGGCGTTCCGACATAGCCCATGGCGATCGGGCGCTGCAGTGTGGGCGAGAAGCCTCCGCTGGTGACCTTGCCGACTTCATTGCCCTCGCCGTCGAGCACCAGCGCGCCCTCACGCACCGGCTGGCGGCTGTCGACGTCGAAGCCGACGCGCTTCTGCGGCGGTCCGTTCTCGAGCTCGGCGAGGATCCGCATCGCCCCGGCAAAGCCGCCCTCGCCGCGACGGCGCTTGTTGATCGCGAAATTGAGGCCCGCCATCACCGGCGTCGTGCGGTGATCGAGATCATGGCCATAGAGCGGGAGCCCCGCCTCGAGGCGCAGCGAATCGCGCGCGCCAAGGCCAATGGGTTTCACCAGCGGGTCGCTCGTCAAAGCGTCGGCTAGCTCCTGGACCTGAGTGCCAGGGATCGAAATCTCGAACCCGTCCTCACCGGTGTAGCCGGAGCGGCTGATCCACGTCGGGCGCCCCGAGAATTGGAACGGCCCGCCTTGCATGAATCCGAGCTCGCCGACCCCCGGGATGAGTCGTTCCAGCACTTCGGCCGCGCGAGGCCCCTGGAGTGCGAGGAGAGCCTGCTCCTTCATGTAATCGACGACGACGTCGCCGGGCAGGCGCGTTTCGAACTCGTGGATGTCGCCATGCTTGGTCGCGCCGTTGACGACGATATAGAAATCGTCCCCGCGGCGGGTCGCCATCAGATCGTCGATGATCCCCGCGTCATCATCGAGCAGCAGCGAATATTTGAGCTTCATGTCGGGCAGGCCCCGGAGGTCGCCCGGAAGCAATCGCTCGAGCGCGGTGTCGACGCTGCGGCCGTGGACCAGCAGCTGCCCCATGTGACTGACGTCGAACAGGCCGGCATTCTCGCGCGTCCAAAGATGTTCGGCGATGATGCCCTCGTACTGGACCGGCATCTCGTAGCCCGCGAACGGCACCATCCGCGCGCCCTTCGAGCGATGCCAGCTATCGAGCGGCAGCGTCTCGAGCGTTTCCGAACTCCGGCTGTCCTGATCCATCAAGCTCTCCGCGACAAAGCGACGGCTGCGCCACAGCGGCCCGGCCATCGCCCCCTTCTGTCGCTGTGCCTGAGAGCTTTGCCCCTTCGGCGGCCCGCCTCAGCCGGAGCGTTGGCGGACACTTTCCAGACTGTCAGACGCGCGCGGTCCCTTGTGCCTGAGAGATTCCGGGGGCGGTTGCTCCTTCGGCGCCCGGACCAAATCCGGGTACTCTCCCGCGCGGCCATTCCGAAAGCCTGCGCTCCCGGTGACGCGCACGGCCTTGGCCGCACCCCGAGGCCGAGTCAACGATGAAACCAGAGGTCAATTCTGGCATAAGCGATCCGACGGAGGGGCGAGTCATGAAGCTTGGAATCAAGGCGCTGGCAACGGCAAGCGCGATGCTCTTCACCATGCCGGCATCTGCTGACACGGTGTGTGACTGGATCGATTTCGCACAGACGATCGAAAGCGCTGAGCTCGGTCCCCAGATGGGCGCCGTAAAGCCGACCGAGCATGCCCATGCTCAGACCCAGGTCGCGCTGGCGATGTTCGAGGCACTCGACGCGATCGACCGCCGATACGAATCCTACCTGGGCCTGCCCGCCGGCGATCCCAAGGCATCGCAGGATGCCGCCGCGGCAACCGCCGCTTATCAGGTGCTGATCGCTCATTATCCATCGCAAAAGGCCGCTTTGGACGAAAGCTATGCGGTAACGATGGATGAGATCGCCGATGCTCGAGCCCGCGAATCCGGTCGCGCGATCGGCCAAGCGGCAGCCCAGGCTGCGCTTCAGGCTGGATTGATTGACCAGTCGGTACAACAAGTCCCGTATCTGCCGGCAGCCCAACCCGGCGTGTGGGTCCCCACTCAGCTGCCGGTCTTCGATCCATCTTCCATAGCATTCAAACCCTGGATCATGGATCACGCCGACAGCGTGCGCCCCGGCCCGCCGCCCTCGCTGGGAAGCGAGGTCTGGGCGCGAGACTATGCCGAAGTGAAGGAGCTTGGCGCCAAGGACAGCAAAGTTCGAACGCCGCACCAGACGCTGATGGCCCGCTATCGCATCACTCCCAACATGATGCCGTCCTACCGCATTGCGGCCGACATGCCTGGCCGGTTGCCAGTGCAGAACGCGCGCATGTTCGCGATGCTCGGCATGATCAACGACGACGCGACCGTCGCCATCGCCGATGCCAAGCTCCACTATAATTTCTGGCGGCCAATCACGGCGATCCGCAATGGCGACAAGGACGGCAACGACGCGACCGCGCCAGATCGCGCGTGGGAGCCGCTCATCCCCACGCCCAACCATCCGGAATATCCATGCGGTCACTGCATCTTCGCGGCGGCGACGGCTGAATTCATGAAAGCCGAGGTCGGCAATGCGCCGTCGTGGGGCGTTCGGGTCGCCTCCCGCTCAATCCCCAATGCCGCGGTGCAGGTCCTGCCCAGCTGGGATGAATGGGCGCGGCAAGTCAGTTTCTCGCGGACGCTCGGGGGTGTTCACTACCGCTTCTCGAATGAGGCAGCGGAAGTGATGGGCCGCAAGATCACACAAATGGCGCTCACGAAAGTGATGCGGCCATTGCCCAAGGCCAGGAAGCGGGCCTGAGCTTTTAGCGCGTCGCGTTATACTTCAGCTGGTCCCGGCTCATCTGGAAGCCGACCAGATGCTCGAACGTCGCATTGGCGACGGCGGCGCGGATTGTCGGGTCAGCGAGCGGATCGATCGCGGCTTCGGCCTGGCCGGACTTGCGCGGCTGGGTCAGGGTCCGTCGCACGTCGGCGGGCAGGGTCGCCGCGCCCCGGTTGACCCGGACCGTCGCCTGCACCCGGGTCCACGCATGAATTCCGCCGGCCGGGAAATTGAGCGCGAGCTGCCCGACCTGCTTGGCAGCCACTTCGCTTCCGCCGCGCAGAGCGACGTCGAAATAGGGCAGGATCACCTGCCTTGCCTGACCTGCGTCACGGCGAAGGCCGACGACCGTGAAGGTCGCGGTCGAGACGACGTCGCTGCCAGTGTCCTGGCAACTCGCCCGGACGTCGGTGATGGTGGCCGTGACGTCGATCGCCCGGGCATCGGTGCTGCCTGCCGGGTCGAACAAGGTGATGTCGCCGGTCCCCGCGGGAATTCCAACCAGGGGACAGGCGCTGCGCACCGCCCAGATTCCTCCGCCGTTTTCCGCGGTAATGTCGCCCGAATGGCGGCAGCCCGCGAGCAAGGTGAGGGTAACGAGAGCGGCGAATCGAAGCTTCACGGGCGGTCCTTACGAAGGCGGAAAGGTCTGGGCGGTTCTATGGCAAGCCCCTTCTATGGCTGCAAGCGATGCCTTACATGGCCTCAAGGGTCTGAACCTCATATCAACGAGGCCGTGATGGTGACGAAAAAGTGTTCTGGGAGTGAGCGAGTGAAGCCAGGTAGCAGGGACTACTTGGCGAGCGAGCGAGCGTGCCAGGGCGCTTTTGCGTCCCACCCGGAGGGCATGGCCCTGCCGGCGCCGGATCGTCGTCGAAGCGCTCGGACGGGGGCCTGTTGGCCCGCCCTTCGCGCTTCTCCTAGCCCACCATCCGGCAGGAGCCATGTCCCGGCTCTCGCTGATATGGGGTTCAGACCCTAGGTGGCTGAACTCCCTCCCCTCCGCGTGCTGATCGCAGCGCCGCGCGGTTTCTGCGCCGGCGTCGACCGGGCGATCCAGATCGTCGAGCTCGCGCTCCAGCGATTCGGATCCCCCGTCTATGTCCGCCATGAAATCGTCCACAACCGCTTTGTCGTGGATCGGCTGCGGGGGCTCGGCGCGGTTTTCGTGGACGAGCTCGACGAAGTCCCCGACGACCGACCGGTGGTCTTCTCGGCGCATGGCGTTCCGAAGTCCGTCCCAGCGGCCGCGCAGGACCGCGAATTGACCTATGTCGATGCGACTTGCCCGTTGGTGTCCAAGGTGCACCGCCAGGCGGAACGGCTGATCGCCGAGGGCCGGCATATCCTGTTCATCGGCCATGCCGGCCACCCCGAGGTCATCGGCACCTTCGGCCAGGTTCCCGCCGGTTCGATCACCCTGGTCGAAACGGTCGACGACGTGGCCGATCTCAGAGTTCCCGATACGGCCAGTCTCGCTTTCCTCACTCAGACGACGCTCTCCGTCGATGACACCGCGGCGATCGTCGACGCGCTGAAGGCGCGATTCCCCGACATCCGCGCGCCCCGCAGCGAAGACATTTGCTACGCCACCTCGAATCGGCAGGCGGCGGTCAAGGCGATCGCTCCGGAATGCGACCGGATGCTGGTGATCGGCGCGCCCAACAGCAGCAATTCGCTGCGCCTCGCCGAGGTCGCCGAACGAATGGGGGCACCGGCGCGGCTGATCGAGCGCGCCGCCGATATCGACTGGGATTGGTTGGGCGAGCCCTCCACTCTGGGCCTTACGGCCGGCGCGTCCGCGCCTGAACTCCTGGTGCGCGAGGTCGTCGATGCTCTGCGTGAGCGGTTCGACGTGACCGAGGAAGAGACCGACCACAGCCCCGAGCGCATGGTATTCAAATTGCCCCGCGAGCTGGTTGCCTAGTGGCCGAGCTCCCGCTCGTGGAAATGTTCACCGACGGAGCGTGCCGCGGAAATCCCGGTCCGGGCGGATGGGCCGCTTTGCTGCGAACGGGCACGACGGAAAAAGAGCTATCCGGGGGCGAGCCGCTGACCACCAACAACCGCATGGAACTGCTCGCGGCGATTCGCGGCCTCGAGGCGCTAAAACGCCCGTGCCGGGTCCAGTTGCACACCGACAGCACCTACGTCCGCGACGGGATCACTCGCTGGATCCACAAGTGGCGGCAGAACGGCTGGCGTACTTCGGACAAGAAGCCGGTCAAGAATGCCGATTTGTGGCAGGAGCTGATCGACGCGTCAGAAACGCACCGGGTCGAATGGCACTGGGTCAAGGGTCACAGCGGCCATCCCGAAAACGACCGAGTCGACTCGCTGGCCTGCGCCGAAGCGGACAGCCAGCGAACGCACCACCGGCTCTGATTCAGCCGAATCGATTCGGCGAGAAGATCGCTGGATCGATGTGCCTGACCGTCGCGTCGGGCGCTTCACCAAGCAACACCGATGCCGCGAGCTTCGCCGCTGCCGGTGCGGTCTGGATGCCGAACCCGCCCTGCCCGGCGCACCAGAAGAATCCGCGCGCGCGCGAATCGAACCCATAGACGGGCAGCCGGTCGGGTGCGAACGACCTCAGCCCTGCCCAGCTCCGTTCGACTCGCTCAACGGGCCAGTCGACTGCGCCTTCGAAGCGATCGATCGCGATCGCGATGTCGATTTCTTCCGGCGCCGCGTCGCACGCGTCGGTTTCGATCTCGTCGTGCGGGCTGAGCCAGATCGACCCGTCGCTTTCGCCCTTGAAGTAGAATGAGCCCGCTGCATCATCGACCAGCGGCAGCTCCTTGAGACCCGACCGGCCGACCCGCAATTGCACCATCGTCCGCCGCTTCGGGTCGATTTTCAGCGGCTCGACTCCGCACGCTTTCGCGACCGGGTCGGCCCAGGCGCCCGCTGCATTTACGAGGTTCGACGCGGTAATTGCTGTGCCGTCCTCAAGTGCAATGGCCCACCCCTGGTCTCGCCGTTCAGCGCTGACGAGTCGCGAGGATGCCGCGATCGTCCCGCCCTCGCGCCGAAATCGACGAAGATAGGAGGAATGCAGCGCAGCCACGTCGATGTCCGCGCAGCCCGGCTCGAGAAGCGCTTTCGACCAGCGAGGACGAATTCCGGGGATCAGCCGTTCGAGATCGTCGCGACTCAGCCGCTTCGCGATCACTCCAGCGGGCACCTCCGGCCAATCGCCGTCGGACAGGTGAACGGCCCCGCGCGCATGGAGGAACCCGGATTCGGCGAATTCCACCGGGGGATTGTCGAGAAACGATCGGGAAGCGCTGGCAAGCTGCGCTACATTGGGTCCCCCATAGCTTTCCAGCCAAAAGGCGGCCGACCGTCCCGTCGCATGATAGCCGCACTGCTGCTCGGCCTCGACGATCAGCGATCGCCGCTTGCCCACGACCTCCGCCCCGAGGCTGGCGCCGGCGATTCCGCCGCCGACGATTACGATGTCGAACTCAGTCATTTCCGGCCTCGGTTACGAATTGGAAAGCCACGCCGTCTAGTGGTGCCTTCATGTTCAATGGTGCGTTTACCGAATTGCTCCTGGTGGGACTTGCCGCGATCCTGGTCGTGGCGGCCGCAATCGACGTGCGCACCTTCACCATTTCCAACAAGCTGAATCTCGCCGTCGCGCTGCTCGCGCCGCTCTACTGGCTGTCGGTCGCTCTTCCGCTGTGGCCGGACGTCGGAGTGCATCTCGCGGTCGGCGCCGGGGTGTTCGTGCTTCTCGCAGGCGCGTTCTACGCCGGAATGATGGGCGGCGGAGACGTGAAGCTCGCCGCCGCGCTTGCGCTGTGGTTTTCACCTCAATCAACAATCAAGTTTCTGGTCCTGACCTCGCTTGCCGGCGGAGTGCTGACTCTGGGCGTTCTCGCCTGGCATCGCGCCAAGCGGCGGGAGGGCCGTCCCGAAATCCCGTACGGGGTCGCCATCGCTTTCGGCGGCCTCGCAATTCTCACCCAACGGTTTCTTAACCAATTTGCCTGATTTGTGAGGGCGTAACGGGGAGCCCTCAAGGGGAGGCGATCACGCCATGGATGTCAAGAAGCTCGCACTGCTCATCGGAGCTTTGGTCTTTGCGGTGGTCACCGCTGTCATGGCCAAGAACTTGTTCACCGGAGCCGCGGCCCAGCAAGCCGCAGCCGCGCCTGCCGTGCCGGTCGGCCCGAAGGTGATGGTCGCCAAGAAGGCGCTTCCGGTAGGAACGATCATCGACGCCGAATCTCTCGGCTGGCAGCCCTGGCCGAAGGAGCTCATGCAGAGCGCCTATTATACGGAAGGGCAGCCCGACGCCGACGCGCAGAAGTTGCTCGGCACGGTTGTTCGCTATCAGGTCACTGCCGGCCAGCCGGTCACTCGCGGCGCGCTCGTCGGACCGAAGGACCGCGGCTTTCTTGCCGCGGCGCTCGGCCCCGGCATGCGTGCGGTCACCGTTCCGGTGAACGCGTCGACCGGAGTCGCCGGTTTCGTTTTCCCGGGCGACCATGTCGACATGGTGCTGACCCAAACCGTCCAGGGTGGCGGTGACGGCCCGCCGCTGAAAGTGTCCGAGACCATCGTCCGCAACCTTCGAGTCCTCGCGACCGACCAACGGATCGACAGCAAGGGCGACGACGGCAAGACCGAGGTCAAGACCTTCTCCAACGTGACGCTTGAGGTCACTCCGCGCATCGCCGAGAAGATCTCGGTCGCGCAGAGCCTGGGCACGCTGTCGCTGTCGCTTCGCTCGATCGCGGACAATACGTCCGAGCTGGAGCGCGCGGTTGCCGCTGGCGACGTCAAGGTCCCGGCGGGCACAAACCCGCTGCAGGAGCGCCAAATGCTCCTGGCGGTCGCCAATCGGCCGATCGACAGCAACACGACCTACTCGACTGGCGGCGACGTGTCGCGTTTCCAGCGCCGCACCGTCCCTGCCCGGACTCCGGCCTCAGCGCCTTCGGGCGTGCCTGGTGGAGTCGCCTCAAGCGCCGCAATGCCCGTGGGCCCCGTGGTCCGCGTTGCGCGCGGCAATACCATCACCGTCGTTCCGGTGGGAGCTCGCTAAAATGAAGACTCGCAACAACACCTGCCGGGCACGTCTCGGCACCGCGTTCGTCGCCCTGGCCGTCGGTCTGGGGACGGTCTCCGCGGCCGCTCCGGCGTTCGCCGCCTCCGTCCCCAGCACCTACAAGCCCTCAAGGCAGGTGCTGCTGTCGATTGGCGAAGGCCAGATGGTCAACCTGCCGCGCAACGTCGCGAGCGTGTGGACTTCGAACCCCGAAGTCGCCGACGTCTACGTCCAGAGCCCGCGTCAGATCAGCGTGTTCGGCAAGGCGTTCGGCGAAGCGACCATCATTGCAACAGGCAATGACGGTTCGGTGGTCTACGGGGCCAGTGTCCGCGTCAGCCAGAACATCAGTTCGATCAACGAGGTGCTTCACACCGCGATGCCGGACTCGAACATCACGGTGACGAGCGTCGGCCAGATGGCGGTGATCAACGGCACGGTCGCCTCACCGCAGGACGCGGCACAGGCGGAAATTCTCGTTCGCACGATCCTCAACCCGGGGGTCAAGGATACCGACGGGCTGAAGATCCTTCCGGTCAACCGCCTGAAGGTCGCAACTCCGCTCCAGGTCACGCTCAAGGTCCGAATAGCGGAGGTCAACCGCTCACTTCTGAAGAATATCGGTGTGAACCTGTTCAGCAGCGATGCGACCAGCGGGTTCAAGTTCGGTATTGGCCAGGGCAGCGCCGGTGCGACGTCGGGTCCCAACTCGTCGCCGTTCAGCGTCGGCGCGCTCGCGACCGGCGGAACAACTCTTGGTTTGGCCGGCAAGCTGTTGGGCCTCGACCTTTCGGGTGCGCTCGATCTCGCCCAAAAGGACGGTGTCGCGACGATCCTCGCCGAACCGAACCTGACCGCGCTCTCGGGCGAAACGGCGAGCTTCCTCGCCGGCGGCGAATATCCGATCCCGATCTCGCAGTCGCTTGGCGCGGTATCGATTGAATATAAGCAATATGGCGTCGGCCTGGCCTTCACTCCGATCGTGCTC
>Ga0207703_10002128_pt1 | contig 17424 bp, 11 predicted proteins | sample KBSSwiS12_FD_184304 | JGI IMG/M metagenome (GOLD analysis project Ga0207703, IMG submission 184304) | Switchgrass rhizosphere microbial communities from Kellogg Biological Station, Michigan, USA - KBS Switchgrass S1-2 (SPAdes) (version 2) | ecosystem: Host-associated > Plants > Roots >...
TCGGGATTGGCTCCAATGACAGTCTGTTGCAGCAGGTAGAAAACGCTCAGGAAGCCGTGCTCGACGCGGCGGGAGGTCTCATAGCGTCCCGCGATCTTTTGCGCATCGACTTTCGCCGACGGCAGGGCTGTGGGCTCCCCGGAAGCCGGCAGCGGCGGAAAGTAACGCGCCATGAACTGATCGAGCACCGCCTTGCGCAGCCCGTAGACCGCGTCTTCCCGCCCCCGGCTGTTGAAGCTGTAGAAGATTCCAACACCTTGTTGCGGCAGAAGCTCCATCTCTGTATGGAAAAACAAGGTATCGCCACCGTGTCCGATGAGGGTGCGGCCATTGCGGGTCTCCTGGAAGAAGCCATGTGCCATGGTGCTGAAACCGGGCAGCGCGGTCTCAGACGGGCTGTGCATGAGTTGGGCGGTGTCGTCATGCAGGAGACTCGAGGGTTGCAGATGAGCGAGCATGAATCGCGCCATGTCACTTGCCGTCGTAGCGGCGCTGCCCGCCGCCGGTGTTGCTATCAGCTCGTACTGGTGGGCGGGCTGGGACGCCTGACGGTAGCCGAGCGCCGCTTGCCCTTTGAATTGTTCGGGCAGCGGTTGCTCGAAGGTCGAATGCGCCATTCCCAGCGGGCGCAGGATGTGGTTCTCGATGTAGCGCGCATACGGTTCACCGCTCACTCGTTCGACAATATAGCCGGCAAGCGCGGTACCGTAGTTGGAGTAGGCCGGCACTGAGCCGACTGGAAACAACAGGGGACGCGGATGTTGTTTCAGGTAGACCTCCTGCGATTGCAACCGTGCGGGATCCAGGGCAAAGATGTCCTTGAGCCCCTCCTCGAAGCCGGCCCGGTGATTCATGAGATCCAGCAGAGTGATGGGTTGGCCGCCGGCCGGTGACACCTTGAAGTCCAGGTAGTCATCGACATTGCGATGCAGATCGAGCTTGCCCTGCTCCACGAGCTGCATGACCGCGGTCCAGGTGAACAGCTTGGACGTGGAGCCGATGCGGATCAGGACCTTCTCAGGATCCATGGGAATCTTCCCCGCCACATCGGCATAGCCGTAGCCGCTCTGGAAGAGCACCTTCCCATCCTTCACCACGACAACCTGCGCCCCGGCGATATCGCCATTCTCGAGGCCATAGCTCATCAGGCCATTGAGCCAGGCTTCCACATCCGCGGCATTCAGCTCAGCGGATGAGACAGGGGCCACCAGCAAAAAAGCGGCGAGGAAGGCCGCTGAAATCCGTCGGATCATCGTTATCTTCCGCAAGAATTCAGGCGATTATGCGGCCGTCCAGGCGCCGCCCTGCCATTTCAGGACGAGCGGTTCGAAAGGCGGGTTGAACGGACTGGCGGGACGGGTGACGATACCGGATGCGTCATCTGATACCCATCCTCGCCCTTGCCTCGTTCTTTGCAGGAACCACCGGCACCGCCGCGCAACGCTGCATCAAGGAGTCCGATCACGTACGCGCCCGCGACTTGGGGATAGCTCCCGGCGTGTTGGCTCCGGGTCCGCTGGACGCAATCAGTCCAGTGCGTGCTCGTTGGCTACAGTACCGTGTGTCTGGAAACACGATTCACACGGGTGCCACGGCGATTGTGCCTCACGGCGGCAACCTGTATCAGTCCAAGGTTCCGGCCGGCGTGGTCGTGTTCAACGGCTATGGCAAATCCGCGGGGCTGAGCCAGATCGCCGAGCTGGGCGAGATTGAAACACCTATCGTGTTGACGAACACAATGTCGGTCTCCAAGGCCATGGACGCGATCGTCGACTGGACCTTCGCACAGCCGGGAAATGAGAAAGTTCTGTCCGTCAATGCGGTAGTCGGAGAAACCAACGATGGCACGCTCAACGACATCCGGGGTCGGGCACTCACTTCAGAGCAGATTCTGCGCGCGATCCGGGAGGCGCACCCGGGCCCCGTGGAGGAAGGCTCCGTTGGTGCAGGCACAGGAACCGTGGCGTTCGGTTGGAAAGGTGGCATCGGCACCAGTTCCCGCCGCCTGCCCGATTCCCTCGGCCACTGGACCGTGGGCGTACTCGTTTAAACCAACTACGGCGGCATCCTCAACATCAACGGCCGGCGCATCGGTGAAGAGCTGGGCAACTACTACTTACAGCACGAAATCGCCAGCAGCAAGGCCGACGGCTCGATCATGGTTGTCATCGCCACGGATGCACCACTATCGGATCGCAACCTGACCCGACTCGCGCGCCGCGCCGCCGGTGGAGTAGCACGCACCGGATCCAGCTTCTCCAACGGCTCGGGCGACTACTTCATTGCCTTCTCAACGGCGGCCGATGTCATCCGCACCCCACAGAAGCGTGCGACGACTGCCCAATACGCGCAAATTTCCAACGACAACATCTCACCGCTCTTCGAAGGGGCCGTAGAAGCCACGGAAGAAGCCATCTACAACTCGCTCTTCATGGCATCCACGACACGCAACCACGATGTGATCAAGAACGAAGACGTAGTCATCGAGCGCCTGCCGCTCGCACCTTTCCTGAAAGGGCGGAAACAGGACTGCCGCTAGGCTGTCTGCAGCAGCGAAGTGACCGTCAATCGCCAGTCGGCGGAGGTCTTTGGAGGCTCAAATCCCCGCCTGATGTTCGCCGCATGCAGCACTCGCCCGGGATAGACGATGGCACTGTTGAACAGCAGCTCATTCGAAAAGATCGTCTCAAACAGCGCGTTGTCGCCGTTGACATACTCGCGCTCCGGCGGCCCTAGCAAGCGCAGCTCATTATCCAGCGCGAGCTGATAGTTCCGGCGGTTTTCTTCCGTGATCTCCTCGTACCCCGTACGGCGATGCCGATAAAACGACGTTCCGGAGAATCGCGAGTCACACAGATAAATGACCACCGCAAACAGGCCCGGATGGGTCGAATCATAATGCGGAATCCTCTGAATGGGCAGCAGTTGCGCGCGCGCGGTCGTCACAACAGAAAAATAGCTCGTATCCTGCTGGAATTCGCGCTGTAACAGCCGCCCGAGCCACGGGCGGAATGCGGCCGAAAAAGCCTCCGGAAGGGGCGCCCGCATCCCGGGGTAGAAGTTGTTTCGATCCGCGGCGAACGATTGAGCAAACCCGAAGGCGGCGACGGCTTCCGGATTGCGAAACACGGCGTTGATACGAGTTATTGGAATTTCACCCTCACCTACCCGCCTCACCAGGCCCTCCGCCTGGTCATTGAAGACAAAGTCAGTCATGACTGTGCCAGGCTCGGCCCAGCGCGCTGCGGCGGTTTTTCAGCCGGATGAGATTGAAAATCTGCCCACCCGCCAACAGCACCGCATAAATCAGATCGAGACGTCCGCTGCTCCACAGAATGGAGAGCTCGGCCGCGGGGAGCTGCCGGAACCGTTCCTCATCGAGGCCGTACAAGCCCTGGACTTTCAGCGGCGTGCCATCATCCAACACGATATCGAGCAGTATGGGCGCCAGCAGATCCAGGGACAGCAGGTTGGCAACAAACTGCCCGGTCGGCGCGCGTCCTGCCACCAGCTCTCCCAGTGTGGCCAGGACCTTCTTCAAATAGTCAGAGTCACTGCCGTCCGGGTTCACCAGTACTTCGGTACCTGACTCGTCGAGGCACGGACTCTCCAGATCGACACACAGAACACCCGCGCCGTCGGGGTTGTCGCCCACATAGAAGGGCTGCCGCCGCACATTCAAGGGCACATACGCTGCATCCAACTCCGTACCCGACCAGAAGAGATTCTCCTCAGGCGCGAGCCCCATCAGCACATACGGCGCGAACCGGCCATCTTCCGGACTCTTCGCGAACACGATCGGATATTGAACGGCGGCCTTGCGAAACTCACTGACCACGAGGGGAATCAGATGTTGGCCCGCCGCGGTGGCTTCGATCTGCTGCGTCCGGATCCGCAGTCCCGCATGTGCGCTCCGTGACAGCTCCACCAGCCGCATCGCACCTCTCCTAGATTTTTTGCAACCCGTGCTCTTTGATCTTGTTGATCAGATCGCGATTTCGCGGCAGCACCCGGGTCCATTTTACTTTGAGGGCCTCGTTCTGGGCGAATGCCCGCTGGGCGCTGCCCGGGTCCCGGTCGAGCGCCGCCAGGCTCGCATCCATTCTAAAGCCCATGCCAAACAGCACGTACTGATAGCTGGCGGCGGGAAACATCTCGCTGTTGCTCATGAAATCCTGATCCCCCGGCGCCCGATAGCGCCACAGCTCCATCTGCTCGCGCAGGCTCTGCGGGATACCCACCGGATCGCGGTTGTCGATCCAGAACGCCGAGTCTGTGCGGCGGCTCAGGATGTAGTGGAGCTTGAGGAAATCGATGATGCGGTCCCAGCGATAGCGGGTCGTTTCATTGAAGCGCCGGGCCACGATATCCATGGTCTCGCGCGTGGCCGGCATCAGGGCGCTGATCATTTCGGCCGACAGCTCGATCAGCACCAGCGCCGAGGCCTCGAGCGGCTCGAGGAAACCGCCTGACAAGCCCACGGCCACACAATTGCCCTTCCAGAAGGTTTCGCGATGTCCCGGGTTGATCCGGATCTCCCGCGGTTGCAGGTCTTCGTGACCGGCACCCACATAAGCGCGCAACTCGTCCAGGGCCGCATCCGTATCCGTATGCCTGCTCGAGAACACGTAGCCGACGCCGCGCCGGTTCTGCAGCCCGATGTCCCAGATCCAACCGTTCTTCTGCGCGACCGACTGGGTATGCGGGACGATGTTGCTGTCCTCGTCTTCATACGGGACCTGCACAGCCAGCGCACGATCAACAAACAGTACATCGCCGCGGTTGACAAACGGAACTCCGAGGGTCTGGCCCAGCAACAAGGCCCGGAAGCCGGAACAGTCAATGAACAGATCCCCACTCAGGCGTCCGGATCGGCTGGTTTCCACGTAGGCAATATCGCCCCCCTCAGTCCGCCCCACCCGCGTTACATCATCAACAATGTGCCGTACACCCAGGTTCTTGACACAATGTTCACGGATAAACGACGCAAATCGCCCGGCATCGAGATGGTAGGCGTAATTGGCAATCCCGGCGTACTCGGGCGAGGTGATCAGCTTGGGTGCGAGCCCCATTTCACAGACGGCCTCCTGGTAACACACGGAGCTCGAGAAGGACTGCGCATTCTCGTGCTCCGCGGAATATTTCGTCCAGTAAGGTGCGAGATCCAGGCTGGGAAAGCCCTCGGGCAACACCAGCGGATGGTAGTAGAAGTCATTCGCCTCCCCGGTCGTCCACCGGGAAAACTTCGCGCCCTGCTTGAATGAGGTGTTGCACTGACGGAAGAACTCCGTCTCGGACACACCCATCTTTTTCAAGGTTGAACGCATCGTCGGCCAGGTGCCCTCACCCACGCCGACAATGCCGATGGTCTCGCTTTCAACCAGGGTGATCTGCAGGCCGCGACCGTGGCGGGCTGCAATGATTCCGGCCGTGAGCCATCCGGCCGTACCCCCGCCAACGATACAGATCGATCGAACCGGGCTCACCAAGGCCCTAAGACCTGCTTCCCAGCATCAAAACCTCGCGCGCACGCCGATCTTGAATCTCCGTCCACTGTCCTCTGCATAGAGGAACTGGTTCTGATAATAAGCGTACTTCTCCAGGTACGTATTGGTCAGATTGACGCCCTCGACGAACACCCCGATGTTCTGGTTGATGTGGTACGTGGCCCCCGCGTCGAGCTGGTAGCGCGAGCGCACCTGGGTGACCGCCTGGCCGGCGCCATTCAATGGAGGGGGTGCCAGATACTGCAGGAAGTGATCACGCCAGTTCACCGCCGCGCGCGCCTCAAACTGTCCCTTGTCGTAGAACAGAACGCCGTTGGCCGAGTTCGACAGGCCGGTCAGCGCGAACTTGTTGGTCAGATCCAGCGGGTTCAGCTTCTTGTCGCTGTGAGTCAATGTGCCATTCAGCTCGACACCGAATCCTGTGTCCCAGAACAGGTGCTGAATCGCTGCCTCCAAACCCTCCACAACCGCGCTCTCACCGTTGGCGGGCGCGGTGATGGTAAACTGCGCCGGCAATCCGGTTGCCGGGTCGAGCAGCGCCGAGCCGGATACATTCTTCACCGGGCCGGTCGTTTGATTCAGCACGATGAAGTTGCTGACGTTCTTGTAAAACGCACCCAACGATACGTAGTCGGATGGGCCGTAATAGTACTCAAACGACAGGTCGAGGTTGTTGGAACGGAACGGCTTCAAATCCGGCGTACCGCTGGCAGCCGCGAAGTTGCCGGGGCGCAAAGTAACCAGCGTGGTCACCGGCGACAATTGCTCCAGAGTGGGCCGCGTCATGGTCTGGGAGGCAGCAAAGCGCGCGGTAAAATTGTCCATCGCATTCCATTTGAAAGAGATGCTGGGCAATATATCCGTATAGCTGTTCGAGCTCGTCTGGGTGCTGCTGCCGGAGCTATTGACGCCATACTGAGTGGCATCATTGGCCAGCCGGATGAGCTCGACAAAGTTGGTTGCGAGCCCGCCGACGGTTTCCTGAGTATTCTCGGCACGGACGCCCACCACTGTCGTGATCGGCCTGTCGAACAGGCGACCGGCAAACACAGCCTCCAGATAACCTCCATAAACGCGCTCTTTCACCAGCGAATCATTGACTTTTGGAGGCGCGAACGTGAACGCGGGGTTGCCCGCCAACTGCTGTTGCGTGATGGAATTGAAAAGTGACGAGCCGTCGAAGGTGACCCACTGGGTGGTGAGCCGGTTCGCGCCGCTGATCCCCGACAGGAAGTTGTTGCCGGCATCGAACACGCCGATGGGAACGTCCGGTGGCGCCGGGAAGTTGTATCCGCAGGTGGTACAACCGGTTCCGCCGTCATTCGAATACAGCGCCGTGTCCTTTTCGTCGTGCGAATAAAACGCACCCAGCCGCAGATCCGCCAACCCTTCGTCCGGATTGTCGCCCTTGATATCGAGGTCAGCCCGGAACTGCCCGACCTTGTCGTCCGTACCGTAGCCCCGGTACAGCATGACGTGCTGGAACAGTGGATGGCCGCCGCCGGCGACGCCCGCATCAGGGCCGCTCGTCGGTTTCACAAAACCCGTGGTATAGGGAAGGATCGACCCATCTGAAATGTAGTTGATCGTCTGCCCGCTGTAGCCGAGCAACGCGAGCTCGCTTTCACGTCCGCCGTTGGGTAACTCGCGCGCATGAGAGAAGCTCCCGTCGAGCCCCAGGGTCACGTTGTCCGCAATCTTCCACTGGGCATTCAGACCGGACGCGACCAGGTCGGTTCGCTTGTCAAACTTCTTGTCGTGGAAGTCTGAAGCCATGCCGACGCTTTGTGTCAGATCGACCGCCGTGCCGTTGGCATCGGTAACCACGTTGGTCAGATTGGATGGCGTGAACCAATGTCCGAATGAACGAGCATCGGTGGTATCGGTGAACTTTGAATACAGAGTATCCGCCGTCAGTGTCAGATTGTCGGTCGCTGCATACTGCAGGACCACCGTGCCGCCGACCCGCTGGCGGTCCTCGAAAGTCACCTTGGTGTCAAAGTTCTGCGGGACGAACAGATTCCCCTGCGGATTGGAAGCTCCGGTCGGAACTCCGGCTCCGCCATTGATTCCCGTGGTCGGCGTGCCCCCGTTGACGATCCAGCCGTCGGTCTGAGCCTGATTCAACCGGTCCTTGCGCCGTTGAAAGCTGCCGGACACGAGCACGCCGAACTTGTTGTCAGCGAAGCGGTTGCTGACCAGGAAGGCCAGGTCCGGCTCGGCCTTCTTCGCGTTCACATCATAATTGGCGTCCGCGGAGCCGGAAAACTTGAACCCGGAATAGTCAAACGGCCGGGCCGTCTTGACATCAATGGCCGCGCCCACGCCACCGGACTGCAGGTGGGCCGTGGATGATTTGAATACTTCAACACCCGATACCAGCTCGGAAGCCAGTGTATCGAACGAGAATGCCCGGCCGCTCGCCTGGGCAGGATCGGTCGGTGTTGCAATCTGCCGCCCGTTCAGCAGCAACGTGTTGAATTCCGGGCCAAAGCCGCGCACCGTCACGAACTCGCCCTCGCCGCCCGAGCGGTCGATGGATACCCCGGTGATACGCTGCAGTGACTCCGCCAGGTTGGTATCAGGCAGCTTGCCGATGTCCTGGGGGGAGATCGCGTCGACGATCCCAAGGGAGTCGCGCTTGATGCTCATGGCGTTGACCAACGCCTGGCGGGTGCCGGTGACAACGACTTCAGCGACCTCATCGTTCCGCGGACTCTGGGTCGGGGCCGCGCCGGTGTCTGCCTGAGCCAGGCGGATGTAGCCTGGATACTGATCGGCCGTAGTCGATGAGGTTGGCGGGGTACTGCCGGGGCTCGACTTGTCGCTGGTGCGGGTGCCGGAGGTTGGTTTGCCCGCCGTGGAAATCAAGCGGATGGTCGCGGTATTTTCGCCGCTGTAGATGGCCTCGAGCCCCGTGCCGCGCAACATCTGGTCGAGGGCCACGCGCTTCTCGAGCTGCCCCGCCACCGGGTTGGCCGTGGCATGGCTGACGACATCGTAGCGGTAAAGAAGCTGCATCTTCGCCTGCGCGGCGAAGTTTTTCAGGGCATCCGGCAGCGGTTGGGGCGCGATATCAAACCGCGCCGGATCGGCGCTCGCCCTTCCCGGTGTTGCCAGCAGCAATCCCGATGCGCAGGCCAAGGCCTGCAAAACAGCCAAACGGACCAGACCGTTGGTCGCTCTCATTCCCCCTCCCCTTCCATGCAATGAGCCTTCCTGGATTACGACCCGTGAGAGGGACAAATCCCCCACTCCACATATTGCGACGGAAGTCGCGGACCCTGTTGCTGCTCAGCAATTACCATAACTCACTGGACAGTCACGCAGGAACGCGTCGACGCGATCTGCGGCCTCGGACGGCCAGGACCCTTCTTTTGAGCACGTTGTATGTCGTCCAATGTCGCGCTCGGGGCCGGCGATCGATCCGAGGTCAGCTCCGCCTTCCCCCTCGCGGAAGCGTTGCTCGGCGCGAGTTTGTTTGTCGCCTCCTGTATTTCCATCCTGTTGACCCGCGTCCCGGGTGGCATCGCCCTCTTCTGGCCCAGCAGCGCCATCGCCGGCGCCGTATTGATCCGCCTGCACCGCGTCCGCTGGATCGCGGCGACGTTGAGCGTATTCTTTTCAATCGCGCTCTCCAACATCCTTGCAGCCCATAGACCCTGGCAGATCGCCTGCCTGTTGTCGGGTGTCAACCTCGTTGAAGTCGCGCTGATGGTGGTCGCATTCCGGTTTGTCTGGAGGCGCCCCTATCCCAACATCTCGATCGAACATGCCGCGCTGATGACGGCACTGTACGGCATCTGGATCCCAGGCGTCGCTGCCTGCCTGGGCGGCCTGATGCTCCATCTGCTGTTTGGAACACCCTGGCTGACAGGCATGCGGCACTGGTGGTCATCACACACCATCGGCGCGTGCCTCCTCGGACCACCTGTCATCCTGTTCAGCCTGAAGGGCCTCATGCGGCTCACGCGGTCCCGGTTTTTGGCCGAGAACCTCTTCACGCTGGCCGTGGGGCTGGTGGGCTGCTACCTGACTATCCGCTATGTCCGGTTTCCGTTCGTGTCGATCGGCCTGATGCTCATTGTGGCGTCCTTCCGGCTCGGCGGGTTCGGTGCTTCCCTCATGAGCCTCGCCTTCGGCCTGATGATCACCAATCTCTGGATTGCCGGCATCCGGCCCGTGGGGCTGGATCCCACCCTCAGCACCCAAGGCACCCTGCTGGACCTGCCGGTTATTGCGTTTCTCGCTACCGTGATGCCGCCCATCGCGGTGGGCCTCGGCAGTGACGCGCGTCGCGCTGCCGCACGCAATCTCCGCGTCAGCGAACGGCGATTCCGCGAATCGATGGCGCATTCACCCATCGGCATGTTGATCGCGGAGCTCGACGGAAAATGGACCTACACCAATCTCGCCCTGCAGAAGATGCTGGGCTACTCGGACGCCGAGTTCCGATCGATGCCGCCCGGAGGGCCGTCAAAGACTGACGACTGGAAGAACAGCAAGCCCAGATTGGACAGGCTGCTGTCCGGCGAAATCGATCACTATGACATCACGCGCTGTTTCCGCCACAAGGACGGGCGCTGGCTGTGGACTCATGTTGCCGTCTCCATCACGCGCGATGATGACGGGGCGCCCCTGTACTACATTGCGCAGATTGAAAGCCTGGAGGCGCGCCAGCTTGCCGAACAGAATCTCGCGGCCGAGCGTGAGCGCCTGACCACTACGCTGGGCGCGATCAGTGATGCGGTCATCACGACCGATGCTGACGCCCGGATCAACTACATCAACCCGGCCGCGCAGACCCTCCTCGGCCTGCAGTTGGATGCAGTCGCCAATCGCAGGTTATACGAAGTCATTCACCTGGTTGACCCACGGACCTCCAGGTCTGCCGCCAACCTGATCGGCCAGGGTGCGTTGCACGGAAATGTTCTGCGGCGCGAGCAGCCGTGCCTGCTCCATCGTCCGGACGGTACCGTGTGTTGGGTATCCGATGTGGTTTCCCCCATTGTGGATTCCAGCGGCGGAGTGAGCGGCATGGTGATCGTGTTCCGGGACGCCACCGAAGAAGTCGTCCGCGACCGTGACCTGCAACACCGCGCCATGCACGATCCATTGACCGGCCTCAGCAACCGGATCGAATTCCAGGAGCGCCTGCACGATGCGTTCCTGAAGTCACGCCACCTGAACCGCCCGGCCGCCGTGATTGCCATCGATCTCGATCGCTTCAAAGCAGTCAACGACACGGGCGGCCACGCGGCCGGTGATGCGATCCTGCGCGCGGCGGCAGAAGTCTGTCGCCGCGCAGTCCGGGTATCCGACACCGTGGCGCGGCTCGGCGGTGACGAGTTCGCCGTGATCCTGGAAAACTGCGGCACCGCCAACGCGGACCAGATCGCCCGTCAACTCCTCCAGGCACTCAACCCGCTGGCCATCGGATGGGATGGCCAGGGCTACAGCGTCAACGCCAGCCTTGGACTCGCCATGACATCAGCCATGATGTCCGATGAAAAGGACTGGCTCGAGAGCGCCGACAAGGCCTGTTACCAGGCGAAGAAGGACGGCCGCGGTCAGTTGGTCAGTGTGTGGTGATCGCGAAGCCCGTTGACGCATACGACGTCGCGGTAGTCTTCCCTCCGTTCTTGTCACAGGCTCCGCCCACCGCATCCGATGCACCTGTCGGCGCCGGACCGTGAGTAGCACCCCAGAAGTTGCCATTGGCATTCAAGGGCGAGACGACTGGAGGATTCGGGAGGTCAATCGCGAACTGAGTCAGCTGACCGGCATTGAGCACGCCACAATGCGCGCTTGGACCGGCATTTACGGGCACGTCCGAATTCTGTGCACTGGAGATGGTCAATGCCGGCCGATTCCGGTCGTTACCGTAGAAGTTGTTTTGTGTGAATGAGGTGAACCCCACGGACGCAGGACCGTCCGGATTGAACAGATCGAGAAAGAACTGAACGATGGCACCGGGGCCGGCATTGCTGACCGCCGTGTTGCCCTGAAACGCGCCGCCCGCAACCACCCAGAAACCCGCCTGCGAATTGTTCGCGGCCGTGTTGTTGAGCATCTTGCCGGGCACGAGCGCAAAGAAACCCAGTTTGTTGTGCTCGGCTACGTTGCCGGTCAGGGAAATGTTCGCCGAGCTCTGGGTCCCGAACGGGAGTCGAGCGCCTCCGGGAACGTTGAACCCGATGCCCGCGCCCCGTGCGTAGTTGTTTTGCGCCACCACGTTCACCGAGAGGTACAGATCGTTCGTGGTCAGATTGAATGCAGCAGTGGGATTGTCGATCGACTCGTTCTGAGCGATCGTGATCACCGCGGTCGGAATACAGTCATCGACCGGACACACGCTGTCGTAGTATTCCCGGCCGAGATAAGCAAAGCCTGTCGCATCGGCAAGGTCCACATTTCCCGCAATGCTGACATTCTTCTTCAGGTGGATCCCCAGAGTACCGGTTGCATCATCCTGATCGAAGACCACGCCGTACCCACTGCCGCCGGTCAGCGTAAATCCGCGACCGGCGGCTCCGAAATTCACACCCTCGTGATTGATGAATACGGTTGCTTCCTGCGAGGTCAGCGGGGCACCTTCGATGATCGTGACAGAAGGACCGTGCAGCGAGTAGATGCTGACCGCCTTCTGGATACAGATGATGCAGCCCGTTACGCCTGTGAAGTTAGCAAGGGGTTGAGGATGCTCATCACCCGCGCCGCTGTACGACGCGCTGCCGCTGATGTTGCCGTAACGGCCGGCGCCCACCAGGATGGTATCACCATCGCCGGCATTCTCGAGACCCTGCGAAATCGACCTGCAGGCGTTCGCCTGAGCGCCGCAACCGGCGCTGTCGGTTCCATCATTGGTGACGTAGATATTCCTCCCTGCTGCGCTCGCAATGTTGGAAAGAATGAAAGTGCATACAATTGCAGCGCCTGCGTAACCGATCTTCATTGCTGTTTCCCCGAAATTGTTGTTCGATCCGATCCGCTGTTGGAGGAACGCCGGCACGATTCTCGTTGTTCGGGCCGCGGTCAGTTGGTCAGTGTGTAGTGATCGCGAAGCCCGCTGACGCATACGACGTCGCGGTAGTCTTCCCTCCGTTCTTGTCACAGGCTCCGCCCACCGCATCCGATGCACCTGTCGGCGCCGGACCGTGAGTAGCACCCCAGAAGTTGCCATTCGCATTCAAAGGCGCAACGACTGGAGGATTCGGAAGGTCAATCGCGTAATAAGTCCGCTGACCGGCGTTGAGCACGCCACAATGCGCGCTCGGGCCGGCATTTATCGGCGCGTCCGAATTCTGTGCATCGGAGATGGTCAATGGCGGTCGATTCCGGTCGTTACCGTAGAAATTATTTTGTGCGAATGAGGTGAACCCGTGCACGATCACAGGAGCGTTTGAATCGGGCTGATCGAAAAAGAACTGAACGATGGCACCGGGTCCGGCATTGCCAACCGCCGTGTTGCCCTGAAACGGGCCGCCCGCAATCAGCCAGAACCCGGCCTGCGAATTGTTGGCAGCCGTGTTGTTGAGCATCTGGCCGGGCGCTTGCGCAAAGAAACCCAGTTTGTTGTGCTCGGCTACGTTGCCGGTCAGGAAAATGTTCATCGATCTCGAGTCACTCGGGATTTGGCAGCAAAAGCCTCCGGGAACGTTGAACCCGATGCCCGCGCCCCGTGCGTAGTTGTTTTGCGCCAGTACGTGCAGCGAGGGCCAGATCTCGTTCGAGGTCAGATTGAATGCAGCAGTGGGATTATCGATCGACTCGTTCTGAGCGATCGTGATCACCGCGTTCGCAATACAGTCATCGACCGGACACACGCTGTCCCAATATCGCCGGCCGATATAAGCAAAGCCTATCGCATCTCCGAGGTCAACATTCCCGGCAATGCTGACGTTGCTCTTCAGGTGGATTCCCAGGGTCCCGTTTGGATCATCCTCATCGAAGACGACACCGTACCCACTGCCGCCGGTGAGCGTGAATCCGCGCCCGGCGGCTCCAAAATTCACACCCTCGTGATTGATGAACACAGTTGCTTCCTGCGAGGTCAGCGGGGCGCCTTCGATGACCGTGACAGAAGGACCGTGCAGCGAGTAGATGCTGACCGCCTTCTGGATGCAGATGATGCAGCCCGCTACGTCATCGAAGATACTGCCGGGGAAGAATTGAGGATGCTCATCACCCGCGCCGCTGTACGACGCGCTGCCGCTGATGTTGCCGTAACGGCCGGCACCCACCAGGATGGTATCGCCATCTACGGCATTTTCGAGACCCTGCGAAATCGACCTGCAGGCATTTGCCTGCGCGCCGCAACTGGCGCTGTCGGTTCCATCATTGGTGACGTAGATATTCCTCCCTGCTGCGCTCGCAATGTTTGAAAGCATGAAAGTGCATACAATTGCAGCGCCTGCGTAACCGATCTTCATTGCTGTTCCCCGAAGTTATTGTTTGATCCGATCCGATGTTGGATTATGTGAGCTGGCGGGCTCACCCGGATTAAAACATCGAATCAGAAAAAGGGAACGGCCATGCAAATCAATAAATGTCAAAGTGTCGGCTGGGTCACACTTTTGCTCGGTGCGGCAAGTTGGTGTGGAACCGCGGACGCCGGCACGATTCAGGTGTGTCCAACCTGCAATCACACAACCATCCGGCAGCGCGGTCAACGACGGGTCGATAACGATATAATCAACATCGCCCCCGGGCCGCCATGACCATGGTCGCGCCTCTGGGTTCTCCGGTCTCGACGCCCAGCCGGGGCGTGGCAGCGGAGCAGTCCACTGCCACGCCTTGGACTCAGAATGGCCAGTAGTTGTTGGCCAGCTTACGTGCGCGGCGCACGTACGGCCGGCTGTATCGGACCGCCCGGTCCCGATACTGTCCGACTTGTCCGGCGAGTCCCGATTCCGGGATGAAGTTGGAGGCCACTACGGCCGCGACACAGCCAACGGCTATGCCCGCGATAGCGCCCGTGGCCACGAAGCTCCACGGATTTTCTTCGATGACCTCGCGGACGGAACCCGCCGTTTCTGCGGCTGATTCGCGCCATTCCTCGACGCGCGGCTCCAGCGCATCGATGCTGGCGGCAATCCGTTCGCGCAGCGCGGTCGTGGCCTCAACGCCCTCCTCGTTCAGCACATCCAGCAGTGCTCGCAGACGAATGAGGAATTCTTCAACGGTCGCCCCAGCCCGGCCGGAGCCATTCAATGCGGTTTTCATGTTTCTTGAACGCCTGATGGCAAAGCCAGTTCCGAGGATCTTCGGCGCGTTCAATCCGTTGCATCAGCACAATGATCATCCTCCTTACCGTGCTCGCCACGCTGGTGGTCGTGATCCTGCTTTTAAATCTGCATACCCCGGAGAAGGAGATCCGGCACCAGGTGGAGCACTATCACGACATCCTGGATCCGCAGTTCCGGCGCGAGATGGGCGCGCTCCTCGGCCCCGCCATCGTTCCGGGTAACGCCATCAAAGCCCTGCAGAACGGCGCTGAGATCTTCCCGGCAATGTTGGCCGCCATCGCCGCCGCCACCCGCACGATCACTTTCGAAACCTACATCTACTGGTCGGGGAAAGTCGGCAACCAGTTTGCCGATGCCCTGATTGAGCGCGCCCGTGCCGGAGTCCAGGTTCATGTGATGCTGGACTGGGTGGGCAGCAAGCGTATCGACGAAAAGCTGATTGATCGCATGAAAGCTGTGGGAATCCAGGTCGTGCGCTATCACGCGCTTCGCTGGTACTCGGTGGCGCGGCTCAACAATCGCACCCATCGCAAGGTACTCATCATCGACGGCCAGGTCGGCTTTACGGGCGGGGTTGGAATCGCCGATCAGTGGAGCGGCCATGCCCAGGATCCCGATCACTGGCGCGATGTTCACTTCCGGGTCGAAGGTCCGGTGGTCGGACAGATGCAGGCGGCGTTCCTCGACAACTGGATCAAGACCACCGGCAATGTGCTGCATGGAGAGGGTTACTTCCCCAATCTGCGCGCGGCAGGCGCGCTCGACATGCAGTTGTTCATCAGCTCGCCTTCCGGCGGCAGCGCGAGCATGCGGCTGATGTATCTCGCCGCAATCACGGCTGCGGAACGTTCGATTGATATCGCGGCCGCCTATTTCATCCCTGACCGCCTGATGACCGAGGAGCTCGTCAAGGTATGCAAGCGCGGCGTCAGGATCCGCGTGCTGGTGCCCGACAAACATACGGACTCCCAAGTGGTCCGCATCGTCTCGCGGCGCGAATGGGGGCCGCTGCTGGAAAGCGGCGTGGAAATCTATGAATTCGAGCCCACCATGCTGCACACCAAGTTGCTGATCTTCGATGGCTTCATGGTGTCCGTGGGCTCTACCAACTTTGACACCCGGTCGTTCGAGCTGAATGACGAAGCCAGCTTGAACGTTTACGACTCTGCGTTCGCGGCCGACATGACTCGCCTGTTTGAGGCGGACCTGGCCCGTGCCACTCGTTACCGCCTGGAAAACTGGCGTTCGCGTCCGCTGACTCAAAAGCTCGCTGAGGAGATCCTGCTGCCGTTGCGCGCTCAACTTTGATACGGTGAAAGCGCCGGCGGGAGATAAGTGACCCGGGCCTCCAGATAGGACTCGAGGCCGAGCGTGCCCAATGCCCGGCCGACGCCCGATTCCTTGAAGCCACCGAAGGGGATGTCAGCAGACGCTCCGCCGTGCGCGTTGATCCAGACAGTCCCAGCCTCGAGCTGGCGTGCAACCTCCTGCGCCCGGGTTACATCGCCGCTCCAGACAGAGGCTCCGAGACCATAGCGGGTCGCGTTGGCACGCCGGACAACCTCTTCAATCGTTTTGAAAGTCAACACGGGCAGAACGGGCCCGAACTGCTCCTCATCCACGAGTCGCGTTCCTTCCGCGATGCCGGTGACAATCGTCGGCGCGATGAAGTAACCCGGCCGAGGCAGCGCGCCACCCCCGGTCACAAACCGGGCTCCGCGCTCCCGCGCATCCTGGAGAATCCCCAGCACCTTCTCATACTGCGGTTGGTTCTGCAGGGGCCCGAGCTCCACACCCGGCTCGAAACCACTCCCCACTTTCACTTGCCGGGCTTTGCCGGCCAGGGCGTCGATCAGGCGCTCAGCCACCGATTCGTGCGCAAATACCCGCTTGACGGCCATGCAGATCTGGCCGCTGTTCACGAATGCGCTCCAGAACAAGCGCGCCGCAATCGCATCGACATCCACATCATCGAGCACGATGGCCGGGTCATTGCCACCCAGCTCCAGGGAGACCCGCTTCAGTGTCGAATTCGCCGCGCTCGCCATGACTTTCTTGCCGGTCACCGTGGAGCCCACGAAGCCGATCTTGTCGATGCCGGGATGCTCGGTCATCCATTGACCCAGCGCGTTGCCGCCTGAGACCACATTGAACACACCGGCGGGCAGCGTTTCCGCGGCGATCTCTCCCAGCCGCAAGGTCGTCAGCGGAGTAAACGGTGAAGGCTTCACAATAACGGTGTTGCCTGCCACGAGGGCCTGCGCGGCAATCTGTGTTGCCAGAATCAGCGGGGCATTCCAGGGCGCGATCGCGCCAACCACGCCGAGAGGTTGATAGTCGAGCAACACACGGCCACTCGCATCCTCGCGCAGGATTTCGGATTTGACTTCGAGGACGGCCAGGCCGTCGATGCGATCGGCGGTTGCCCGGACTTCACGCTGCGCGGACGTAATGGGCTTGCCCTGCTCGCGCGTGAGCAACCGGGACAATCCCTCGATTTCCGCGCGCACGCGGGCCGCGAACGATTGCAATGCCGCGACCCGCTCGGACTGCGTCAACCTGCGCCACTTTCCAAACGCTTCCCGCGCCACACGGACGGCCAGATCCAATTGACCGGGGGTTGCATCGGGAGCCTGGGCGAAGACCTTGCCCGTTGATGGATCGACGAC
>Ga0207703_10002141_pt1 | contig 17356 bp, 12 predicted proteins | sample KBSSwiS12_FD_184304 | JGI IMG/M metagenome (GOLD analysis project Ga0207703, IMG submission 184304) | Switchgrass rhizosphere microbial communities from Kellogg Biological Station, Michigan, USA - KBS Switchgrass S1-2 (SPAdes) (version 2) | ecosystem: Host-associated > Plants > Roots >...
CGAGCACGAGCACGATCACCACGACCACGACCACGACCACGACCACGACCACGACCACGAGCACGGCGAGCACTGCGACCACCCGCACCACCACGCCCACGACGACGACGTCAAGTCGTTTGTCTTCCGTGCCGAGAAGGCGTTCGACGCCGCCAGGCTCGAGGACTTCCTCGGCGCGATCGTCCAGGTCTACGGGCCGAAGATGCTGCGCTACAAGGGCGTCCTGCACATGAAGGGCGCCGACCGCAAGGTGATCTTCCAGGGCGTGCACCAGCTCATGGGCTCCGATCTCGGGCCGAAGTGGGCGCCGGGCGAGAAGAAGGTCAGCAAGATCGTCTTCATCGGCATCGACCTGCCGCGAGACATCCTGAAACAGGGCCTCGAGCAGTGCCTCGTCTGAGCCGCGACGGCCGTGCGGACGGGCCCCTGAACAGGGTCTCGATCGCCCGGACGGCGTGACTACAATCCGCGGCGCCCAAAACCGGCCCCGCCTTCGCGATGCGCGTCGCGTGCGACGCGCGTGGTGCCGTTGCGAGGAGAATCCGTGAAGAAGCCCGCCCCCCACAAGACCTCGAAGAAGTCCGCCGCCAAGGCCGCGCGCGCGCGCCCGGCGGCCAAGCCCGCACCGCGCCGCGCCGCTCCCGCGAAGGGCAAGGTTGCCGCGAAGAAAAAGCCGGTCGCGACCAAGAAGCCAGCGCCGAAGCAGGTCGCGGGCAAGGCGCCGGCGCGCAAGGTCGCGCCGCCGAAGAAGGCCGCACCGGCCAAGAGCAGGAGCCCGGCCCCGGTCGCGACGAAGGCCGTGAAGGCACCGGCCGCGAAGTCGCCGTCGCCGGCGCCCAGGCCGATCGCCCTGAAGAGCCAGGCTGCACCGGCGTCCGCCATGCCCGCGCCAGCGCAGGCGCCGCAGGCGCAGGCAGGCGCGCCTGTTGCTACGCCGACCGGCTTTGTTCCGCGCAAGGCGGGACGAGGCACTCCGAAGTATTTCGTCCCACCGGTGCAAGCACCGTTGCCGCCACCGACCTCGAGATTTGCCGACCGCTTCGCGCCGCCGCGGCCGCCGACCCGACAGATGAACAAGCAAGAGCACGACACGCCGCGCCAGGCGCACAAGGCCGACCCCAAGCTGGCCAACGCCTGGAAGAGCAAGGCGGGCCGCGACCTCACGGACGACGAGCTGCTCGCGATGCCCGAGTCCGAGTACATGAACGAGAAGCAGCTCGAGTTCTTCCGCATGAAGCTGCAGGCGCTCAAGGACGACCTGCTGAGCAACGCCGGCGAGACGACGGAGCACCTGCGCGAGGACACGTCGATCGTCCCCGACCCGGCCGACCGCGCGACGATCGAGGAGGAGCACGCGCTCGAGCTGCGAACGCGCGACCGTGAGCGCAAGCTCCTGAAGAAGATCTCGCAGTCGCTCGCTCGCATCGACTCGGGCGAGTACGGTTTCTGTGACGAAACCGGCGAACCCATCGGGCTCGGCCGGCTGATCGCCCGGCCCACCGCTACACTGTCGCTCGAGGCGCAGCAGCGGCGAGAGTTGAAACAAAAGATGTTCGGCGACTAGGCGTCGGCCGCTGCCGAGCCGGGCCCGGCCACGAGCCGGTCGCGGCCGTCCGCTAGGACTTGTTCTCGATGGCGGAACCCAAAGACACGACGAGCTTCTTTCGCAAGGTGGTCAAGTTCGTGGCAAATCCGGCCACGGAGTGGACCGACCTCGACGCCCAGAACGACGAAGCGCGCGAGAACGATTACGCCAAGGGCGAGCTCAAGGCGATGATCGAGCGCAAGCGCCGCAACGACTTCGTGCGCAAGCGCGAGTTCGACATGCTGCGCAAGGTCCGCCGCGAAGGCCTCTCGGGCGAGCAGCTCGCCGCGCTCGGCGGCTCGTCGCGCATCGACGACTCGGAGCCGCGCACCGCCGAGACACCGGCCCGCCAGGACGCCGGCGTCAAGGCGAAGATCGACGAGATCGAGCAGCAGATGGTCGGCGACGGCTACTCGAACACGAGAGCGCGCGCCCCGGAGTTCTACAACGCACCGACGCAGCCGGCGCCGCTCGACATCTCGAAGCTGAAGCCCGCCGCGATCCCGTCGCAGCTCGGCGGCCGCGTCGAGGACTTCGCGCCGCCCGCCGCGCCCGCGCGAGCCCCGGCGGCCGCGCCTGCGCCCGCACCGGTGCAGGCAGCGGTGCCGCCGCCGACGCCGGCGCGCCCACCGGCCGCGCCGGCGATCCGTCTCGACGTGCCGCAGGCGGAGGAGTTCAGCAAGGCATTCGCGGTCGCCAACAGCGAGGTCAGCCACGATCCCGAGCTCGACGAGGCGGTGATCGCCTTCGCCAACGCCGACTTCGAGCTCTGCGAGCAGGCGCTGGCAGCGCTGACCGGACCCGGCGGCACGCGCTCGCAGCACGCCGAGACGTGGCTGGTGCTGTTCGATCTGTACCGCGCCACCGGCCAGCAGCACAAGTTCGAGAGCCTCGCGATCGACTACGCGCAGCAGTTCGGCTGGTCGGCGCCGCAGTGGTTCTCGCTGCCGAAGATGGTCGCCGAGGCGGCCAGCGACGAGCGGCCGAGCAGCACGCGCATCGAGGGCCAGGTCGGCTGGGTCTGTCCGAACTACCTCGACGCCGACGCGGTCGCGCGGCTCGGCTCGCTGGCGCTGCAGATGCCGCTGCCCTGGGTGTTCGACTGGGGCACGCTGCAGACGATCGACGTCGAGGCCGCAAGCCGGCTCTCCGAGCTCTTCCGCAGCTGGATGCCGCAGGACCTCGACATGCGCTGGCTTTCCGGCGAGCGGCTGTTCGCCGTGCTGCAGGAAGCGGCGCCGACCGGCGCGCGCGACGCCGATCCGGCGTACTGGCAGCTGCGCCTCGACGCGCTGCGCATGAGCAACCGCCCCGACCACTTCGACGAGGCGGCGATCGACTATTGCGTCACGTACGAGGTCTCGCCGCCGTCGTGGGAGCCGGCGCGCTGCATCGTCCGCATCACCGGCTCGAACCAGCCGACGACGCAGCCGCCGCTGTCGGTCGTGAGCGACGTCTCGACGTCGTTCCTCGAGTCGCAGATCACCGATTCGCCGCAGCTTGTCGAGGTCGGCACCGTCGAGCTCTCCGGGCAGCTGATCGGCGACATCGGCAACACGCTGAAGAAGATGGACAATGAGCTCGGCACCGCCCGGATCGTCAACGTCTCGTGCGCGCGGCTGATCCGGGTCGACTTCATCGCCGCCGGCGACCTCCTCAACTGGGTGCTGGCGCGGCGCGCCGAGAACCGCGCGGTGGGCTTCGTCGAGGCGCACCGGATGGTCGCGCTCTTCTTCGGCGCGATGGGAATCAACGAGCACGCGAAGGTGAAGGTCCGGACGGTGTGAGCGGCCGGACACGGCCCTGTCGTCCAGCCAGTGCGAGCCGCATCGGGTCGCGGCGCCCAGGCGGCGCCCCGGCGCGGCGAGGCGCCCGGCGGCGGACCGGATGGCCCTCGCAGCGCTAGACGTAGGCCCAGTGCGGATGCCGCAGGCGCTCCGTGTCCGGCGCGGGCGCGGCTAGCACCGCGGCCGGGGGAAGGCGCTTGAGCACGCGCCGACACATTTCCGGCGACGGCAGCGAGAACGACGCCGGGAGATCCCACACCAGTCGGAGAAGCTTCTTGCCCATGACGGATGCCGGTGGTCAGGTCGAAACGAGGGTAGCCCCGCTGCCATCGGCGTGGCGCAAGACGCCCGGAGACCGTCTTGTAGGACTGGGAAGCAAGTCCGTCTCCGAATTGCCCGACGCCGCGGGCCCGTGGGCCCGTGGCCGCCTGGCGCCAACTGCCGCCGTGGCGGCTGCGCTCTCCTAAACTCCGTCGCGATGATCAAGTGCCCGCAGTGCAACGAGGAGAATCCTCCGAAGTTCCGCCTGTGCGGTTACTGCGGCGCGCCTCTCGTCGCCGCGCCGCCGGCGCTGCCAGCGCGGGAAATCCGGCGCACCGTCACGATCGTCTTCTGCGACCTGAAGGGCTCGACCGAGCTCGGCGAGTCGCTCGACCCGGAGTCGCTGCACGAGGTCAAGGAGGGTTACTTCGCGGCGATGGCGGCCGAGATCACGCGCCACGGCGGCAAGATCGAGAAGTACATCGGCGACGCGATCATGGCCGTCTTCGGCCTGCCGCTGCCGCATGAGGACGACGCGCTGCGCGCCATGCGCGCTGCGCAAGGGATGCGAACCGCGCTCAAGCAGGTCAACCTCGATCTGAAGGAGCGCTACGGCGTCCAGCTCGCGAACCGCACCGGCGTGAACACCGGCGAGGTGGTCGCGGTCGATGACCCGAACGCGACGCAAAAGCTGGCGACCGGCGACGCCGTCAATGTCGCCGCCCGGCTCGAGCAGGCCGCGCCGCCGGGCGAGATCTATCTCGGCGCCGTCACCTACCACCTGGTCCGCGACGCGATCGAGGTCGCGGAGGTCGAGCCGCTGACGCTCAAGGGCAAGAGCGAGCCGGTACGCGCCTACCGCTTGATCGAGGCCCGTGGCCTCGACGGCTACGTTCGACGCGCCGACAGCAAGATCGTCGGCCGCGAGGAGGAGCTCGCCGCAGTCGACGTCCGGCTCGGCGAATTGCTGCAATCGCGCACCGCCAGCCTCGTCACGATCATCGGCCACGCGGGAATCGGCAAGTCGCGGCTCGCCCGCGAGGTCATGGCGCGCGGCGCAGCGGCCGGCGCGCGCACCGTCCAGGGCCGCTGCCTGCCCTACGGCGACGGCATCACCTTCTGGCCCCTGCGCGACATCGCCACCGGCGCAGCAGACGTCCGTGCCGACGACAGTCCGGCCGAGGCGCGCGCCAAGCTCGCCGCCCTGATCGACGACGCCGACGTCACCGCGCGGCTCGCGTCGGCGATCGGCCTCAGCGAAGGCGCGTTCGCGCTGCACGAGATCAACTGGGCCGCGCGCAAGTTCCTCGAGAAGCTCGCCGCCGATCGGCCGCTCGTCGCGCTGATCGACGACATCCACTGGGCCGAGCAGGCGTTCCTCGATCTGATGGAGCACGTCCTCGGCACCGCCGAGAACGCGCCGATCCTGCTGCTCGCCACCTCGCGGCCCGACCTGATCGAGAAGCGACCCGAGTGGGGCGAGCGCACCGGGTCGCTGCGCATCGAGTTGCGCCCGCTCAGCGACACGGCGGCAGCGCGCGTCGCCGAGAACCTGCTCGGCGCGAGCTTCCCACCCGATGTCACGGCCCGCATCGTCGCCGCCGCCGAGGGCAACCCGCTCTACGTCGAGCAGATCCTGGCGATGCTGGTCGACACGCAGGCGATCGAGAAGCAGGCCGACGGTCAATGGGCGCGCGGCAAGAACTACGGCGACATCGATATTCCTCCGACGATCAAGGCGCTGCTCGAGGCGCGGCTCGGCCAGCTCGGACGCAACGAGCGCTACGCGATCGAGCCGGCGTCGGTGATCGGGTTGCAGTTCCCCGTCTCCGCCGTCGCGTCACTCGAGCCCGAGATCGCGCGGACCGGGATCGACGAGCAGATCGCAGCGCTGACGCGCAAGCAGTTCGTCCAGTTGATGTCGTCCGAGGACTCGGACCTCATCTATCGGTTCCACCATCACCTGGTCCGCGACACGGTCTATGCCGGCCTGCTCAAGCGCGCCCGCGCGAACATGCACGTCGACTTCGTCCGCTGGGCCGACAAGGTCAATGCCGAGCGCGGGCGCGCGCTCGAGTTCGAGGAGATCCTCGGCTATCACCTCGAGCAGGCACACCGCTACCTCGGCGAGCTCGGCCCGCTCGACGAGAAGGCGCACGAGATCGGGCGTGACGCGTCACGCCGGCTCGGATCTGCCGGGCGGCGTGCGCACGCACGCGGCGACGCGCACGCGGCCGAGGACCTGTTCCGTCGTGCCATCGCGGTGCTCAAGGAAGGCGATCCCCTGAGCTTGCCCCTCATGCCCCTGCACGCCGAAGTCCTGCTCGAGCTCGGCAAGTTCGAGCGGGCGAAGGCGCTGGTCGAGCGAGCCCGGTCGCTCGCCGAGGCCGGCGGCGACGTGCGCGCCCGGGCGACCGCCGACCTCGTGCGCATGCACGTTCGCCTCGAGAAGGCCGAGCCGGGCGCCTGGTCCGACGCGTCCGTCCAGCTCACGAGCGAGATCATTCCGCTGCTCGAGAAGGAAGGCGCGCATGCAGAGCTGGCGCGTGCGTGGCGGCTGATCGCGTTGACGATGCAGATCGCCGGTGCATACGGCACCGCCGGCGACGTGATCCAGAAGGTCGTCACCCACGCGCGGGAGGGCAGAGACGACCGGCTGCTCGCGCGCAGCGCGCTCGGCCTGACCTTCAACGCGCTCTACGGGCCGACGACGGTGCAGCAGGCGCTCGAGCAATGCGAGCAGTTCCTCAGCGGCGACATGCGCGATCGGAATGTGCAAGGCCTCATCAAGTGCAAGCTCGCGCAGCTGCGCGCGATGAACGGCGAGTTCGAGAAGGCGCGCACCATGTACCACGAGGCGCGAGCGATGCTCGACGACCTGGGCCACACCGTGAACGTCTCGACCACGTCGTTCGACCTCGGCATGGTCGAGCTCCTCGCGGACGACCCGGCCGCGGCCGAACGCGCGCTGCGCGCCGACTACGACACCCTCGTGCAGCTCGGCGCGAAGTACCTCATCTCGTCGATGGGAGCGATCCTCGCGCGCGCGGTGCGCGCGCAGGGCCGCGACGAGGAGGCGCTCGAGCTGACCCGGACGGTGGAGGCCGCCGCCGACGACGACGACGTCGACGCGCAGGTGAACTGGCGCGCGATCCGCGCGCCGATCCTCGCGCGCGCAGGACGGATCGCGGAGGCGGAAGCGCTGGCGCGCTCCGCACACGAGAAGGCACGCGAGACCGAGATGCCGAGCCTGCGCGGCTTTGCCCTCACCGAGCTCGCTTCGGTGCTGCAGGTGGCGGGGCGAACCGAAGACGCACGCGCGGCGTTGGTCGAGGCGATGGCGATCTACGAGAAGAAGGGCGACATCGTTTCGGTGGGACGCGCGAAGCGGCTGTTGGCGGGCACGGAAGGCTCTGCCTGAATGAACAACGGGCCCGAGCGGGCCCGTTGTTCAGTGCGAAAGACGGGTTACCACTGGACGATGCCGTTGGTCTTTTCGAGAACGCGGATATGCCAGTGACCGGCGCCGTCAACGAACGTGAACGGATTGGCCGGCGACGCCGGGATGTAGCAGCGCTCATCGGTACCCGGGTACGTGTAGTCAGCCAGCGTTGGAGGCGTGGTCGGCGGAATGGACCCGGTGTAGTTGCACGGATTGATCGGGACGGTCGACGTGCCGTTGCTGTACGACAACGCCAGGTTGTTGATGTCGGCGAAGCCCTTGAGGGTCGACTTATCCCGCAACAGATCAACGAACAGCGGTGTGTCGTCGAACCTGATGATCGTGTTCGTCAGCGGATCGACGATGCTCAAGGTCGACTTGAAGCACTTCTTGTACATCGCCGAACAAGAGCTGCTATCGATGTCCTGCTTCAGGTCCACCGGCACGTCCTTCGGTGGGGTCACCTGGGTGTTCGAGTTGCCCACCGTGACCTTGAAACCGGTGCCGTGCACGACATAGCTGCGCAGCCCGGCCGAGCTGTCGAGCGACAGGATGATGGGCGGGCTGTCGTGCTGAACGACGTTGGAGGGATTCGAATCCGAGTTGCCCTGTCCGGCTTGGACGGTCCACACCAGCTTCAATGTCGAGTCCTGCCCGGAATTCGGGGCGTTCGGCGTCGGAATCACGAACGTGATGGCTGTGGAGGTCGCGGGAACCGTCGCCGGTAGCGAAACCAGGCAGACCAAGCCAGAGCCGAGCGGTGCGATCTGGGAATCGACCGTACACCCTTCGGGCACGATCACGAACACCGGACCCTGCCCATCGTTGATGGACGTATGGACCTTGAACCAGGCGCTGTTGATGTTGCTCGTGGTCGCGTTCGTGAGCGTCGCTCTGTAGGCGGCATTCAAGGTCTGCCCGAGTGCTGCCTTGACGCCGCTGTACGACACGGAGGGAGCGCCGGAAGCGTTGTTCGGGACCAGAGGGTCGACCTGCACGTCGATGAACTTCGTGCCGGCAAGTGCGGACGCAGAGACAAACGCTGCGCCAAGCACGCCGATCGATGCCAACGCGCGCAGCGAACGCGCGACTCGGCTCCTGTCGGGAGCGTGCCGACTATCGATGACAAATTCCGAACTCTTCATGCTGAACTCCCGTTGGTGTCTGTCGCCCGCCAACCTGCTGGTTGGCTCGACGTCGAAAAGAAAGCGACCACGATCTCCAGCCGATCTGCGGTCCGGCTCTTTTCGCGCCTCGGCACATGGGCCGCTGGCTGGGCCGCACTGTAAGGCACGTCCTACAGCGCGCTTGAAAATCCGACCGCGCGACCCCCCTTGAACGCGGGGGATCGGAGCCCCGTTCATCCACAACTGTGTGGAGGTCGGGTCGGGGGGCGTCACGACGGAGGCAAACCCTGAGGCCTCGGCCGCCTCCCGGCGCCTCGGCTTGAGATCGGAGCCGCCCGCCACAATGTGCGCCCGATGGACGACTCCTACCACGGCACGACGATCGTCAGCGTGCGCCGCGGCGCGCAGGTCGCGCTCGGCGGCGACGGTCAGGTGACGCTCGGCAACGTCGTGGCCAAGTCGACGGCGAAGAAGGTGCGGCGGCTCTACCACGACAAGGTCCTCGTCGGCTTCGCGGGTGCCACCGCCGACGCGTTCACCCTCTTCGAGCGCTTCGAGGCCAAGCTCGAGAAGCACCAGGGTCACCTCGTCCGCTCGGCCATCGAGCTCACCAAGGACTGGCGGACCGACCGCGTGCTGCGCCGCCTCGAGGCGATGCTCGCCATCGCCGACCACGAGACCTCGCTCATCGTCAGCGGCAACGGCGACGTCCTCGAGCCCGAGCACGGCATCGTCGCGATCGGCTCGGGCGGCTCGTTCGCGAGCGCCGCCGCGCGCGCGCTGCTGCAGGAGACCGCGCTCGCGCCGCGCGACATCGTCAAGCGCTCGCTCGAGATCGCGGGCGAGCTCTGCATCTATACCAACCAGAACCACACGATCGAGACGCTCGACTGATGGACGCGCCACGCAAGTCGAGCATGACGCCCAAGGAGATCGTCTCCGAGCTCGACCGCCACATCGTCGGGCAGGCCGCCGCCAAGCGCGCGGTCGCGATCGCGCTGCGCAACCGCTGGCGCCGCCAGCAGGTCGACGAAGGCATGCGCGGCGAGATCACGCCGAAGAACATCCTCATGATCGGGCCGACCGGCGTCGGCAAGACCGAGATCGCGCGCCGCCTCGCGCGGCTCGCCGATGCGCCGTTCATCAAGGTCGAGGCGACCAAGTTCACCGAGGTCGGCTACGTCGGCAAGGACGTCGACTCGATCGTCCGCGACCTCGTCGACATGGCCGTCAAGCAGGAGCGCGAGGCGGCGATGAAGCGGCAGCGCACGCGCGCCGAAGACGCCGCCGAGGAGCGGATCCTCGACGTCCTCGTTCCGGCGCCACGCAGCGACTTCGGCTTCGGCAGCGGCGCGCCGGGGCCGGCCGAGGACAACACTGCGCGCCAGGTGATGAGGAAGCGCCTGCGCGAGGGCCTGCTCGCCGACCGCGAGATCGAAATCGAGGTCGCCGAGCCGAAGCCGGCGCTCGAGATCATGGGCCCCGCGGGAATGGAGGAGATGGCCGAGCAGCTGCGCGGCATGTTCGCCAACCTCGGCGGCGCCAAGAAGAAGACGCGCAAGCTCAAGATTGCCGAGGCGCAGCAGCTGATCCTCGACGAGGAAGCCGCCAAGCTCGTCAACGACGACGACGTCAAGGCAGGCGCGGTCGCCAACGCCGAGCAGAACGGCATCGTCTTCATCGACGAGATCGACAAGGTCACCTCGCGCAGCGAGACGCAGGGGCCCGACGTCTCGCGCCAGGGCGTGCAGCGCGACCTGCTGCCGCTCGTCGAGGGCACGACGGTCAACACCAAGTACGGCATGGTGCGCACCGACCACATCCTGTTCATCGCGTCGGGCGCCTTCCACCTCAGCAAGCCGAGCGACCTCATCCCCGAGCTGCAGGGGCGCTTCCCGATCCGCGTCGAGCTGGGATCGCTCTCGGTCGACGACTTCGAGGCGATCCTGACGCAGACGCACGCGAGCCTCGTCAAGCAGTACAAGCTGCTGCTCGCCACCGAGGGCGTCGAGCTCGAGCTTGCTCCCGATGCGATCCGGCGCGTCGCGCAGATCGCGTTCGACGTCAACGAGCGCACCGAGAACATCGGCGCGCGGCGCCTCGCGACGGTGATGGAGCGGCTGCTCGACGAGATCAGCTTCGACGCGCCCGATCGCTCCGGGCAGACGGTGCGCCTCGACGCCGGCGCGGTCGACGACAAGCTCGCCGACCTGGCGAAGAACGAGGACCTGTCGCGCTACATCCTCTGAGCGCGCGCCGTCATGCGCGCTCGGAGTGCGATTGCAGCTGCAGCAGGCCGTCGAAGATCAGCGTCTCGACGGTCTCGAACGGCAGGTCGCTGATCGACGCGAGCTTGACCGCGGCGCCGCCGCTCATCATCAAGGCCGGCTCGCGGCCGGTGTGCTTGAGGAGCTTGCGATGCATCCGCTCGACGGCGCCGGCGATCGCGTCGGCGCCGCCGCTCATCAGCGCGTCGCTGGTGTTGGTCGGAAACTCGACCGCCTCGCCGGTCGGCGCCTTCAGCCCTGCAGTGCCCATCTCGAGCGCGCGCAGCATGAGGCCGAAACCGGGCAGGATGAGGCCGCCGAGGAACCGCCCGTCGGTGTCGAGCGCGTCGACCGTGACCGCGGTGCCGACCATCACGACGAGCGCCGGCCGCGCCGCGCCGCGCGCGAGGATGCGCTGGCGCGCGCCGATCATCGCCACCCAGCGGTCGACGCCGAGCCGGATCGGGTGGTCGTAGCCGTTGGTGACGCCGCCCGCTGCAGCGCTGCTGACGACCCAGCGCGGCTCGACGTCCCACAGCTCGAGCTGCTCCTCGGTCCGGCGGCGAATCCCCTCGCCGGCGACGACGCTGCCGAGCATCTTCGCCGGCACCTCGAGGTCGCGCCAGGCGCGCTCGGCGAGGCTGTCGATCGCCTCGAGGAAGACGGCGCCGTGCGTCAGCATCGCGGCGCCCGGCTCGCCCTTTTCGTAGAGCGCCCACTTGAGGCGCGTGTTGCCGATGTCGACGGCGAGGAAGCTCACGTCGTCTTCCCGGAGGCGCGCTGCACGTCGCAGCCCTTGATCCGCCACGAGCCGTCGGCCTGCCGCTCGAGCCGGTACGTCGCGAGCCAGATGCCGCCGTCGGCGTCGCCGAGGTGCACCGTCTGCACGATCTCTTCGCCGTCGCGCTGCGGGACGAAGAAGGTCGCGCTCGCGTTGCGGTAGACGACCGGATAGCCGGCGCGGACCATCGCGACGAAGCGCTCGGGGGTCTGGAACATCGCCTGGATCGCCGGCGCCGCGTACGAGAACGCGCGCGCCGCGTCGTCCTGCGCGAAAGCGTCGAGCTGCGCCGCGACGACGCCGCGCACCGCGCGCGCATCGCCGCTGGCGACAGGCCCGGCGACCGGCAGCGGCGCGGCGCGCGCGACCGCCAGCGCGAGGCCAATGCCAAGTGCGATGAGCAAGCGCAACATCGAGCCCCTCCACGCGAGCCGCAGGGCGACCATGATGCCGCGTCCGGGCGTTGCCCGCGCGCCGCTGCGAAAAGGTCTGTAAAGGCGGGCGCCCGCGGTCATCGACAGCACCGGCCGGCTGGTTGAACGGTCATGGCGCGGGACCGCGCCTTGCCTCGTCGAGCCAGGAGAACGCCCATGTGGACCAGAACTCTCGCCGGTGCGGCGCTGTGCAGCGCCGTGCTCTCCGCGTGCGTCGTCGCGCCCGCGCAACCGTACGGCTACTCGGGACCGGTGGGGCCGGTCGTCGTCGCCGACGTCGCGCCGCCGGCGCCGTACTACGAGCCGGTTCCCGTCGCGCCGTATCCGGGCGCGGTCTGGATCACCGGCTACTGGGGCTGGAGCGGCGGCCGGCACACTTGGGTCGGCGGCCACTACGAGCACGGCCGTCCCGGCTACGCGTGGCAGCCGCACCAGTGGGTCCGTCACGACGGCCGCTGGCAGCTGCAGGAAGGCCACTGGGCACGGCACTGACCGGCTGAGCGTCGCGTCGCACCGCGCGGCGCGACGCGCGCGAGCGCCGGCTACACTGCCCGACCGACCGGCGCACGAGCGCCGGCGCATCCGAGGGTCGGGCCACCTTGGCGAAGAAGAGCAGCGCGCGACTCGCCGACTACCAGTACGCCGGCGCCGCGCCAGCCCGCCCGGATGGCAAACGCGCGCGCCGCGGCTTCGATCTGCGCCGCTTCGATCCCGCCGCCAAGCCGTTCTCGCGCGGCGACAAGGCCGTCGACAAGGCTGCCGTTCAGGAGCTCGCCGCCGAGATCGACAAGCTGCAGGACGTGCTCTGGGCCGACCGCCGCTTCAAGCTGCTCGTCGTCCTCCAGGGCACCGACACGAGCGGCAAGGACGGCACGATCCGGGGCGTCTTCGGCCTGACCAGCGCGCTCGGCGTCCGCGCGGTCGGCTGGAAGGCGCCGACCGAAGTCGAGCGCGCGCACGACCACCTCTGGCGGATCCACCAGCAGGTGCCCGGCGCCGGCGAGATCGTGCTCTTCAACCGCAGCCACTTCGAGGACGTCCTCGTTCCGGTCGTCAAGGGCTGGATCACGAACGCGGAGACGAAGCAGCGGTTCGCGCAGCTCAACGACTTCGAGCGCATGCTCACCGAGACCGGCACGGTGATCCTCAAGTTCTTCCTCCACGTCTCGAAGGAGGAGCAGCGCCTGCGGCTGCAGGAACGCCTCGACGACCCGACCAAGCACTGGAAGTTCGCGATCGGCGACATCGACGAGCGCAAGCGCTGGGACGACTACCAGGACGCGTACAGCGCGATGATCGCGGCGACAGGGACGCCGTGGGCTCCGTGGACGGTCGTTCCCGCCGACTCGAAGACGCACCGCAACCTGATGATCGCGACCGCGGTCGTCGCGGCGATGCGCGCGCTGAAGCTGCGCTATCCGCCGGGCGATCCGGCGCTGGCCAACCTGAAGGTTCCCTGACGCAAGCGAGGTCGCCATGACCGAACTCACCGCCGACTACAAGGCGCTCGCCTCGTATCGACCGCAGCACAAGGTGCGCTTCGTCACCGCGGCGAGCCTGTTCGACGGCCACGACGCGGCGATCAACATCATGCGGCGCATCCTGCAGGGCATGGGCGCGGAGGTGATCCACCTTGGCCACAACCGCTCGGTCGACGAGATCGTGACGGCGGCGCTGCAGGAAGACGTCCAGGGCATCGCGATCAGCTCGTACCAGGGCGGCCACGTCGAGTACTTCAGGTACATGGTCGACCTGCTGCGCGAGCGGGGAGGTGCCGGCATCCGCGTCTTCGGCGGCGGCGGCGGCGTCATCGTCCAGGGCGAGATCGCCGAGCTGCAAGCCTACGGCGTCGAGCGCATCTACAGCCCCGAGGACGGCCAGAAGATGGGCCTCGCGGGAATGATCGGCGAGATGCTGATGCGCTGCGACGTCGACCTCGCCGCCGGTGCGCCGACGTCGCCCGAGGAGATCCGCGGCAGTGGCGAGCCCGAGCGGCGCGCGCTCGCGCGGCTCATCACGGCGCTCGAGAGTGGCGCAGCAGCGCCGGCGCTGCGCGACGAGCTGCGCGCGGCGGCGAAGCAGACGAAGACGCCGGTCGTCGGCATCACCGGCACGGGCGGTGCCGGCAAGTCGAGCCTGACCGACGAGCTGATCCGGCGGCTGCGCCTCGACCAGGGCGACCGCCTGCAGATCGCGGTGATCTCGATCGACCCGTCGCGGCGCAAGACCGGCGGTGCGCTGCTGGGCGATCGCATCCGCATGAACGCCATCGGCCCGTGGTCCGACGGGCCGCGCGTCTTCATGCGGTCGCTGGCGACGCGCGACTTCGGCAGCGAGATCAGCGCCGCGCTCCCGGACGTGCTCGCCGCGGTGAAGACGGCCGGCTTCGATCTCGTCATCGTCGAGACCTCGGGCATCGGCCAGGGCGACGCGGCGATCGTGCCGCTGGTCGACGTTCCGGTCTACGTGATGACGCCCGAGTTCGGCGCCGCGAGCCAGCTCGAGAAGATCGACATGCTCGACTTCGCCGAGTTCGTCGCGATCAACAAGTTCGACCGCAAGGGCGCCGCCGATGCCCTCCGCGACGTCGCCAAGCAGGTGCAGCGCAACCGCGGCGCCTTCGGCAAGCGTCCGGACGAGATGCCCGTGTTCGGCACCGTCGCCAGCCGCTTCAACGACGACGGCGTGACGGCCCTCTACCACGCGATGCTGCCGCGGCTCGCTGCGCTCGGCCTCGCGGTGAAGCCAGGCACGCTGCCGGCGGTCGAAACTCGCCACAGCACGCACCAGGTGCCGATCGTTCCGCCTTCGCGGGTGCGCTACCTCGCCGACATCGCCGACGCCGTGCGCGCGTACAAGCGCGAGGCGATCGCCTCGGCGCGGCTCGCGCGCGAGGTCCAGCAGCTGCGCGCCAGCAGCCGCATGCTCGCCGAGGCGAAGGCCGACAAGGGCAAGGCGGCGATCGACGCACTCGGCAAGCTCGCCGACGAGCGCGAGGCGCGGCTCGATGCGCGCGCGCGGCAGCTCCTCGCGATGTGGCCCGACATGCAGCAGGCCTACGCCGGCGACGAATACGTCGTCAGGATCCGCGGCAAGGAGATCCGCACCGCGCTCGTCTCGACGACGCTTGCGGGCAGCAAGATCCGAAAGGTCGCGCTGCCGCAGTACGAGGACGCCGGCGAGATCCTCAAGTGGCTCTTGCTCGACAACGTCCCGGGCTCGTTCCCCTACACCGCGGGCACCTTCGCGTTCAAGCGCGAGAACGAGGACCCGACGCGCATGTTCGCCGGCGAGGGCGACGCCTTCCGCACCAACCGCCGCTTCAAGCTCCTCTCGGCCGGAATGCCGGCCAAGCGCCTCTCGACCGCGTTCGATTCGGTGACGCTCTACGGCAACGACCCGGCGCGCCGGCCCGACATCTACGGCAAGGTCGGAAACTCCGGCGTCTCGATCGCGACGCTCGACGACATGAAGGTGCTCTATTCCGGGTTCGACCTGACGGACCCGGGCACCTCGGTCAGCATGACGATCAACGGCCCGGCGCCGACGATCCTGGCGATGTTCCTCAACACCGCGATCGACCAGAAGCTCGAGCAGTTCGTCGCCGACAACCGCCGCCAGCCGACCACGGGCGAGGCCGAGAAGATCGCGGCGTGGGTCAAGGAAAACGTCCGCGGCACCGTGCAGGCCGACATCCTGAAGGAAGACCAGGGCCAGAACACCTGCATCTTCTCGACCGAGTTCAGCCTCAAGGTGATGGGCGACATCGCCGAGTACTTCGTGCGCCACCAGGTGCGCAACTTCTACTCCGTGTCGATCTCGGGCTACCACATCGCAGAAGCCGGGGCCAACCCGATCAGCCAGCTCGCCTTCACGCTCTCGAACGGCTTCACCTTCGTCGAGGCGTACCTCGCGCGCGGGATGGCGATCGACGACTTCGCGCCCAACCTGTCGTTCTTCTTCTCGAACGGGATGGACCCGGAGTACACCGTCATGGGCCGGGTGGCGCGGCGGATCTGGGCGGTCGCGATGCGCGACCGCTACGGGGCGAACGAACGGAGCCAGAAGCTCAAGTACCACGTCCAGACGAGCGGCAGGAGCCTGCACGCGCAGGAAGTCCAGTTCAACGACATCCGCACCACGCTGCAGGCGCTGATCGCGATCTACGACAACTGCAATTCGCTGCACACCAACGCGTTCGACGAGGCGATCACGACGCCGACCGAGGAGAGCGTGCGCCGCGCGATGGCGATCCAGCTGATCATCAACCGCGAGTGGGGGCTGGCCAAGAACGAGAACCCGAACCAGGGTGCCTTCATCGTCGACGAGCTGACCGAGCTCGTCGAGGAGGCGGTGCTCCAGGAGTTCGAGAAGATCTCCGAGCGCGGCGGCGTCCTCGGCGCGATGGAGACCGGCTACCAGCGCGGCAAGATCCAGGAAGAAAGCCTGCACTACGAGATGCTCAAGCACACCGGCGAGTACCCGATCGTGGGCGTCAACACGTTCCGCAACCCGCACGGCGAGGCGGTGCCGCAGCAGATCGCGCTGCAGCGCTCGACCGAGGACGAGAAGGAAGGCCAGCTCGCCCGCCTCGCCGACTTCCACGCTCGCCACGCGAAGGAAGCGCCGGCGATGCTCAAGCGGCTGCAGGACGCCGTGATCGCCAACCGCAACGTCTTCGCCGTGCTGATGGAGGCGGTCCGCGTCTGCTCGCTCGGCCAGATCACCGACGCGCTGTTCGCGGTCGGCGGCCAGTACCGGCGCAGCATGTGAGCCACGAGATTTCCAGGAGATCGACCATGACCCGACCCGACATCTTCGTCATCGCCGCGGCGCGCACTGCGATCGGCACGTACGGTGGAGCGCTCAAGGACGTCCCCCTGACACAGCTCGCCACGATCGCGTTGAAGGGAGCTCTCGAGCGCAGCGGCGTCGAGCCTGCGAGCGTCGGACACGTCGTCATGGGCAACGTCATCCCGACCGACGTTCGCGACGCGTATCTCTCGCGCGTCGCGGCGCTCGAAGCGGGCCTGTCGCAAGAAACGCCCGCCTTCAACGTCAACCGCCTTTGCGGGTCGGGGTTGCAGGCGGTCGTCTCGGCGGCGCAGGCGCTCGTCCTCGGGGATGCCGAAATTGCGATCGGCGCCGGCGCCGAATCGATGAGCCGGAGCCCCTACTTTCTCGCGGCGACCCGCTGGGGTGCGCGCATGGGCGACGTGACCGCGACCGACTACATGCTCGGCATCCTGCACGACCCGTTCCACCGCATCCACATGGGCATCACCGCCGAGAACGTCGCCGAGCACGACGGCATCACGCGTGCCGACCAGGATGCGCTCGCCGCGGAGAGCCACCGGCGCGCCGCCGCAGCCATCGGGGAGGGGCGCTTCGCCGCGCAGATCGTCCCCGTCGAGCTGAAGACGAGAAAGGGAACCACGCTCTTCGCGACCGACGAGCACGTCCGCAGCGAGACAACGGTCGAGGTGCTCGCCAAGATGAAGGCCGCGTTCAGGGAAGGCGGTTCGGTGACAGCTGGCAATGCCTCCGGCGTGAACGACGGAGCGGCGGCACTGGTGCTCGCCACCGAGGCGGCCGTCACCGGATCGTCCAGGCTCAAGCCACTCGCCCGGCTCGTCGGCTACGCTCACGCGGGCGTGGATCCCAAGCTCATG
>Ga0207703_10002148_pt1 | contig 17332 bp, 14 predicted proteins | sample KBSSwiS12_FD_184304 | JGI IMG/M metagenome (GOLD analysis project Ga0207703, IMG submission 184304) | Switchgrass rhizosphere microbial communities from Kellogg Biological Station, Michigan, USA - KBS Switchgrass S1-2 (SPAdes) (version 2) | ecosystem: Host-associated > Plants > Roots >...
CGAGCCCATCCCGGCCGGCCTGACCCCGGGGCCGGCGACCTGACCCCGCGGGCCGGCGGCCTATCCCGACCGGCGGGCCAGCCAGCGGCTGACCGCATGCCACAGCAGGCGCAGCAGCACGATCCCGGGCACGATGACCACCAGCCAGGGGATGAGCCCCGCTATGAACCGGATCACCTGCGCAATCGCGTCACTAAAGTCCGAGGTGAAGGACTCGAAGGCATCATGAATGGGCGCTCGTTGGGCAATGAGCGTTTCAGCCGGAACATTCAGCTTGAGCGTCAATAACTCCGTATCGATCCGCCGATGCAGGTTGGCGCGTGTAGTCGCGGCGGTGTCAATTTGAGTCTGGACGCTGGCCAACTCCCTCGACACCGTCATGACCTGATCGATCTTGAGGCTCTTGTCTTTCGAAAATTCGATCAATCGATCGCGATGGGCCGTCAGGAGCGCAAGCTCGCGTTCAGTATCGTTGACCTGCTGGGCCAGGTCTTCGGCATGAGTGATCTGTTCCTTGATTGCGCCATTTTTCGACGCCGTTGCCGTAAACACGGCAACCCCTCCCGGTGCCAGGCGCATGCGGATCGTTCCGCTCGGAGCGTCGGTGGCGCTGCGAAGTAAAACATCCAGCAGCGTGCAGCCATACTTTTTGTCCGTCGCGCATGCTTCCTGAATTTCCTTCATCCGGTTCGGCAGAACCGCGGGTTCGAGCGCGATGGTGACGGTGTGCTCGTAAGCGAGACTCTTATCCCGACGCTGCTCCTGGGCTACGGAGTCCATGACGTCAACCTGCATGGCCGGGCTCAGCGGCTTTTCACGCTGACATCCGCCGAGGAGCAGCAGGCTCAACATAATCCAGCTAGGCGCTTTCATCCTCGAGGAACCTCTCGGAATAAATCCAGGGTGGCCGACGTCTTGCCTACATCGACTCACTGGGATGAATGTAATGAGAAGACTGTTCGGGTTGCTTTGTAGCACGTTGTTGTGCGCTTCGACGGCCATAGCAGGTCCCGCAGGCGATCCGGTGCACGGCAAGGCCCTGTATCAGGGCTGCGCGGCATGCCACTCAATTGATGACAACGACCTGGGCCCGATGCATCGGGGCGTCGTAGGGCGCAAGGCGGGAACCGTCAAGGATTACAACTATTCGGCCGCCCTGAAAGCTTCCGGACTCACCTGGACCGAGGCCAACCTGGATCGCTGGCTCACGAATCCCAGCGCGCTGGTGCCGGGAACCAAGATGTTCTTCAAGATTGACGACCCGCAGGCGCGGGCCGACATCATTGCCTATCTCAAAGAGTTGAAATAACGGCGGCGGGCCCTTTGTCCATCGGACTGTCGAGCTCCGGGCCGGCCTCGTTCAGCCTTTCTTCGCCTCACCCGGCGGCATGAGGGCAACCGCGGCCTCGCTCGTGAGATACCTGAACGTGAAGGATTCCTGCAGATACAGCCGGACCACACTGTCAGTGTGGCTCAAATAGCCGATGGAGGTGTCCTGACCGAGGGTCAGCTCGAAGTCACCGCCGCGCGCGGTCAATACAAAGGCGCCCGCAATCGCGGGTGCCCAAATGAGGTCGTCTTCGACGAGACGCCGGACGTGCTCCAACACCGGATATCCGTGGTCGCTGGTTTCGGCCAACGCGGTGTATGCGTCAGCACCCAGCAGCACCTTGTAGGGACCGTTGACACCAACGAGGCGCAGTTGACTCAACGCCTGGGCGATTGCATCAGGATAGTGACGAACCTCTGTCGGCAGTGTCATGACGGGATTGCTCGTTCCCTGGCGGATGCCGACGATCCCTGCGTCCGGGTAGCCGCCGAAGATCGCGTTGTCTTCAGCGAACGCGATCTTCTTCGCGGCATCCTTCACCGGCTGCCAGTCAGAATCGTTGGCCCCGCGCTCAACATCATCAATGGCGTCGCGGCTGAGCTCAAAAGGCACACGCAACTCGACCAGCGGCTTGGACTCTCGCAGCCGGGCAGCGATCCCATCACCCGGGGGCGCAATCTTGTGCAAATGCCCGGTCCCTACCGCCGCGAGCTCGGTGCCACCAGGGGCGGCCATATCCACCACGCGGCGGCCCGCAAAATAACGTTTGAGCGTGCGAGTCGCTTCCTCAGCGATTTGATCCCAGGCCGCATCCGAAACGGGTGCGAGCTCACGATGCAGATTATTCATTCGGTTGTCCTTTCAAGGAGCCAATATTCAACGATCCCGCGGCAGCGGTTAACGCGCCTGCGCCCGCGGCCGGCGCGCCATCGGTGGCGGGCGCGTCGGCGATGTCGTCGAGAAACGTAGCCGTCGGTACGAAAAACAACCCACCGGTTACCGCGGTACTGAAATCCAGAATGCGGTCGTAGTTGCCGGGTGGGCGTCCAATAAACATGTTTTCGAGCATCTGCTCGGTCGTGCGGGGCGAGCGGCTGTAGCCAATGAAGTACGTGCCGAATTCACCCTTGGCGATACTGCCGAACGGCATGTTGTCCCGGAGGATCTTGACCTCCTGGCCGTTCTCTTCAATCACGGTGAGCGCGGCGTGCGCGCAGGTTGGCTTGGTTGCCTCATCCAACTCAACATCGGACAGCTTCCTGCGTCCAATGATGAGCTCCTGCTTTTCGGTCGACAGCGCATTCCAGGCATTCAGATCATGCAGATATTTCTGCACGATGACATAGCTGCCGCCTGCGAAATCGGGGTCTTCATCTCCTATCAACGTCGAGTCGGCCGCCAGTTGGCCTTGCGGATTCTCTGTCCCGTCCACGAACCCCATCAGATCGCGGTCGTCGAAGTATTTGAAGCCGTGAACCTCATCGACGGTCACGGCGGCGTCGCCGAACGCCGTGGAGATCTGCATGGCCAGCTCGAAGCAGAGGTCCATGCGCTTTGACCGGATATGGAACAGGACATCGCCGGGTGTCGCTGGCGCGTGGCGCGGTCCCGAATGAAATTCCCGAAAGGGATGCAGCTCTTTCGGCCGCGGGGCTCCCAGGAACCGATCCCAGGCGTCCGAGCCGATTCCCATGATGCAGGAAAGGCCTGCTTCGACATCCCGAAAGCCCACCGTCCGCACCAGGCCAGACAAATCCGCGCACAGCCCGCGCAGGGCCGCACGGCTCTGCGCACCCGGTTTGACGGTCATGACGAGAAAAATCGCGGCGCGCGAAAGGGGTGCCGTTACCGCCTGAGAGACAGCGGGGCTCGCTTGATCCATGAAGTGCGATGACTCAACTGAGGATCAATGAAGTATGACAAAAGCAGGGTGCACGGTCACGAGCCTTAACCCCAAAGAGGCAGCTTCATAGGGTCACCCTGCGTGCCGAGATCGTCACCAGCGCCATGAGAGCCGCCAGCATCCAGAAGGCGGAGGGCAGGCTGCTGAGTTTCGCAACGAAGCCGACGGCAGCGGGGCCTGCAAGGATGCCCGCGTATCCAAAAGTAGAGATGGCTGCGACAGCCAATCCGGCTGGCATCACCGTTTGGGCGCCAGCGCGACGGAACAATACAGGTACGATGTTCGACGCTCCCGCGCCGATCAAAATGAATCCCAGCATGGCGACCCAGGCGAGTGATGCCGTTGCCACGAGGACAAATCCAACCGTGGCGAGAATGCTTCCCCAGTACATTGTCTTGCGATCACCGATCCGACCAACAATGAAATCGCCACACAGCCGGCCGGTGGTCATGGCTACGCTGAACAGCATGTAGCCGAGACCTCCACGAGCGTCGGTGACGAGCTTTGCGGAAGTCATCAACAACGCGCTCCAGTCGAGTACGGCCCCCTCGGCCAGGAATGTAATGGCCGTCAGAAGCGACAGGAGCCAGACGATGCCGCGAGGGACAACCGATGTATGACCCGAGCCGGGCTGGCCCCCTTGCAACAGCCGCGGCCGGATGAAAAAGGTCGCCACCAACATGAGGATCGAGCCGGCCACCGTGCTGGCAAGCGCGCCGAACCGGACCGACAGCAGAAACGTCATGAAGCCTGATCCAATAAAGCCGCCGATGCTGTAAAGCGCGTGAAAACCGGACATCAGGGATTGCCCCGACGCCTTCTCCACTTCGACCGCATGGATATTCATCGCTACATCGAGCGTGCCGAGCGAGGCACCAAACACCAACAGCAGCGCGCCCAGCTCGGCAGGAGTGCCGGCCAACGACAGCAGCGGCAGAACCGCGGACAACCCGATGCAGCCCGCGATGATCATCGGTTTGCTGCCGTACCGGTCATTGACCACGCCGGTCAGTGTCATTGCCGCAATCGACCCCAGGCCGAGGCAAAGCAACAGCAGGCCCAGCACTCCCTCATTCACCATCAATCGTTCCTTCGCGAAAGGAACGAGCGGCGCCCAACACGAGACCCCGAATCCAGCCACGAGAAACGCGAGCCGCGTGGCCAGGCGGGTAGCAGGCCGGTCTGGAGGCATCAGACCGGCTCAGCCTGGATCAAAGATACTCCGGCCTGGGTAAGCGGCCTCAATACATCAGCGGGCGCATCGTGCTCCACGAAGATGGATTCAATCTCTACGAGCGGGGCCACCCGGTAGGGTCCCCGAGCATCGAACTTGTCTGTTGTCATCAAAGTTGAGCAGTGCTTGCTGATCGCGACCAGTGCGCGTTTGAAGGTGGCATCCGAGCTGTGAAAAGCGCTTATTCCGGCTGCGGAAACCGAGCAGGCGCCAATGAAACAACGATCTATGTTCAACTGGGTAACACTTTGCACCGCGGCGCCGTCGACACATCCGCCTACCAGCGGATCAACGGGCCCGCCGATCAGGATGAGCTGCAGATCCTGGCGCCGTAGCAGAGCCGCACCGATGTCCAACGAGTTCGTTGCAACAATCAGCTCGTAGTCTTCCGGGAGGACGCTCGCCAACGCGAGATGGGTGCTGCCACTATCGAGAAAGATGAGCTCGCGAGGTTGAATCGTGCGCGCGGCGGCGCGCGCGAGCGCCAACTTCCGATTGCGGCCCACTTCGCTTCGTGCGGCCAGGCTCATTGAAGCGGGCGTTACAGGTAGCGCACCGCCGTAGACTCGGCGACACAGTCCCTCATCGGCGAGGGCGCGTAGATCGCGGCGGATTGCGTCCTCGGAGACTGCAAATTCCTGAGCGAGGGCGCCGGCAACTACGGAATGCCCCTGGGCGAGGCGGCTGGCAATGACATCTCGGCGGGCGAGGGGAGGTTCATCAGGCATGATCAAACGATATCAGGCACAAACAAGAATGACAACGTGTACAATCACGCGGAGGAGGACCCGTATCGCAATAAAACGAAACCCAAGATGTCCTCTTTTGCACCAGGGAATTTTCGGTTATCTTCGTTTCGACCCAAGATGAGGCATTCCGCGTGAAGAAGCTGCGTACCAGCAGACGTCGATTCCTGAAGCTCGCCGCAGGCGCCAGCGTAGCCACCACGGCTCTCGATTTCGCCGGTGCAACACTCGCGGCGTCAAAAGCCGCTGATAAAGGTCCCCCGATCGTGGGTGACAGCCTGATCTCACTCGAATTCGACCCCCAGATGCGCTTGCGCGTATCGGGCGGGGCGGCCGCTCTCACCCCCGGAGCGGCCGCCCCGCAGGCGGCCCTGACGAGTTGGTCCACACCTGACGCTGTGGAAGTTGGCGGCGGCGCGCCCGTTGATAATGGCACTCACCTCGATGGTGAAACCCGGGTCGATGGCGGCACCCGCGTCGACAGCTTTGACCTGACATCCCATTCAAAACAGGACTTCGATGGCCCGTTCGGGAAGGGGACCCGGCTCCAGTTGGTTGGCCGGTCGGAGTCGGCACCGGTCGAAAAGTCGGTGACGGTGGAGCTGTATCACGACTACCCGGGGCTGGCTGTCTACCAGGTTTCCTTTCGCAATCTCGGCAGAGAGCCCCTGGCGGTCCGCGGCTGGAGGCAACTCGACCTGACGGTTCCACACGAAGGTGTTGCGCCTGGCACGGTTCCCCATGAGGCGGGTCCCCGTGACACGGATCCCCCTGAGGCGGATCGTCCCCCTGAGGCGGGTGCCGCCCATCGGGCGGATCCCCATGAGGCGGCCAATGCCGCGGAGCCTCTGTTCTGGAGCTTCTGCGGCAGCACCCATTCCGACCGCCGCGACTGGGTTCAGCCCGTGCGCGTGGGTTTCCAACAGGTCAACTTCATGGGCATGGAGGCTTCCGACTACGGTGGCGGCACTCCAATCGTTGATGTGTGGAGGCGCACGGGTGGCCTCGCCATCGGCCACCTCGAACCGACACCGAAAATCGTCTCTCTGCCACTGACCTGCGGTGAGAAAGACCTGACGCTGTCGATGACAGCGACGACCCACGAGACGCTCAAAGGCCGCGAAGAGCTGGTGTTGCCGCAGGCATTTGTAGCGACCCATGCGGGTGACTACTTTGTCGTGTTGGATGCCTACCGGCGGCTCATGGCCGTGCGTGGAATTGCCTCGCCGAAGCCGCCAAAAGCGGCTTATGACGCTGTCTGGTGCGCCTGGGGTTATGAGCGTGACTGCACGCTGCAGTTGATTGTGGATACGCTACCCAAGGTTCGCGAGTTGGGCTTGCGTTGGGCAGTCATCGATGATGGATGGCAAACCAACGTGGGCGACTGGAAGGTCAGCACCGCGAGATATCCGGGTGGCGAAGACGACATGCGCAACCTCGTAAAAACGATCCGTTCGCACGGCCTGGAAGCACGATTGTGGTGGGCCCCCTTGGCGGTTGCGCCCGGTGCGGATCTCCTTCACGACCATACGGACATGTTGCTGCTGAACAAAGAGGGAGCCGTGCAGAACGTCTCCTGGTGGAACTCGTTCTACCTGTGCCCCGCCTATCAGCCGACCGTCGATTACATGGTTGGCCTGGTGCGGAAATTCATGGCGGAGTGGGGTTATGCGGGCCTGAAGATCGACGGCCAGCATCTGAATTCCGTGGCGCCGTGCTACAACCCGGCCCACAAACACGCCCGTCCCGAAGAGTCGGTGGAGAAGCTGCAGGATTTCTTCCAGGCCGTCTACCAGGCAGCCCTGCAGAGCAACCCCGAAGCAGTGGTGGAGCTGTGTCCCTGCGGCACCTCCTATTCGTTCTTCAACTTCCGCTCATTCAACTCAGCTCCCGCCTCGGACCCCGAATCATCCTGGCAGGTTCGGCACAAGGGTAAATCGCTGAAGGCCCTGATGGGGCCCAGTGCGGCTTTTGCAGGCGATCACGTCGAATTGAGCACGGGAGGGGCGGACTTCGCGTCCACGGTCGGCATCGGTGGCATCGTGTCCACGAAGTTCACCTGGCCGCACGATCCCAAGCCGAAGGACTCATTCCTGCTGACCCCGGCCAAGGAGCCGATCTGGCGCAAGTGGATTGCCCTTTACAATCAGAAGCAGCTCCCGCTCGGCACCTACCGCGGCGAGTTGTACGATATCGGCTTCGACAAACCGGAAACGCACGTGATCGAGAAAGCGGGACGCTTTTACTACGCCTTCTATGGCCGCAACTTCAGCGGTCCCGTTCCATTGCGGGGCCTCAAAGGCGGCCGCTACCATGTGCGCGACTACTACAACGACCGCAAGCTGGGTGAGGTTTCCGCCAAAAACAACCGGCTCCAGGTCGCCTTCAACGACTTCCTGGTCATCGAAGCGGTGCCTGCCTGATGGTCGAAAGCGGACTGTTGATTGAAGAGCGGCGGCGGCGGATCTGCGAGTTGTTGCTCGCGGATGGGCGCGTCACGGTCGAGGGACTCGCGAGCCGGTTCGGCACCTCGCAGGTGACCATACGGGCGGACCTGTCTGCCCTGGAATCCGCCGGGATGCTGACACGCACGCACGGCGGTGCGCTGCCTCGCGAGGAAGAGCCCGATGAATCGCTGGACGTAAAGCAGCTGCAGCATCACGCCGAAAAGGTGCGGATTGCCCACGCTGCCATCTCGATGATCCGCGATGGCGAAACCATCATTCTCGATTCCGGGACCACGACGGCCGAGATTGCGCGGGCGTTGCGCAAGTCGGACCTGAAGTCCATCAATGTCATTACGAATGCATTGAACGTGGCGGCCTTGCTGATGGACGTGCCGTCCGTTCGGCTGATCATGTTGGGCGGCATCCTGCGGCGGGAATCCAACTCTCTGTCGGGCCCCATGGCCGCGGCGGCGCTGGCCAGTCTGCAGGCGGACCGGTTGTACCTGGGCGCCGACGGCCTCGATCCCCAGCTCGGGGTCATGACCCCGCATCTGCAGGAAGCCGAGCTCAATGCGCAGATGATCCGGATATCCCGCCAGGTCGTGGTGGTCGCAGATTCCTCCAAGCTGCTGCGCCGCAATGTGTCCGTGATCGCCAAAGTAGAGCAGATCCATACCCTCATCACCGACACCGGCGCGCCCAAGAACGCCGTGGACGCCATGCAACGTCGTGGCGTGGAAGTCCGATTAGTCTAGTTTGATTGGCGCGGCACTATCCCCGAACGGTGGACTGGCCGCGCGGAGCCCGGGTCCGCTCACGCCACCCAAAAGCGTGGTTTTGGTGGCTGCGCCAGTGCCGGGGCGCCTTCGGCGCGCGGAGCCCGCGTTCCTTTCGGTCGGTTCCACTCCTTGACAAGCTCGAAAATAGAAATAAGATAAAAAGCAAGAAAGCGAAAGTTCAGGGATTCGCTTGCCCAGGATCGGCCTCCGTCTTATTTCGTTTTCGATCGATAAATAGAACTTCTGCAAAGTGGGGAGCCACAGTGCTGCGACCGAAGCCTGCGTCCGTTGCCTATTGGGTGTCATTCTTGATTTCGACCGGTGGAGCGGCGGTGGCGGCAGATGCGCCGGCAACTGCCCCGGCGCCCGCGGATCAACCACCGCAACAGCTGGAAGAAGTAGTCGTCACCGGCCTGCGCAAGAGTTTCGAGAGCTCCCTGGAAGACAAGAAGAATTCCTTCGTGGTCCAGGACTCCATCAACGCCGAGGAGTTGGGTCGCTTTCCGGATGCCGACGTTGCCGACTCGCTGCAGCACATCCCTGGCATCACCATCAGCCGTACCACCGGCGGTGAAGGCCAGAAGGTCAGCGTCCGCGGCTTTGGCCCGCAATACAACATCGTCACCCTGAACAACCGCATCCTCGCGACCGATGACGACGCGCGTGACCTGGCGTTCGACGTGTTGCCATCAGAGATCATTTCGGGTGCCGACGTTCTGAAGTCGACCCAGGCTTCCGCGTTGGAAGGCAGTATCGGCGGTACCGTCAACCTGCGGACCGCCAGTCCCTTTGAAAACAAGGGATTCCATGCCGGCGCGCATGTCGAAGGCAACTACAACGACATGTCCGAGCTGTGGGGCAAGAAGGTCTCCGCATTCCTCGAGAACACCTTTCTCGATGACACCCTCGGTGTCCTGGTCGGCGGCGTCTACTCCAACAACAAGACCCGCACCGACTCGCTGAATGCCTACAATCAGAACTACTATGGCCCGTCATGCTACCCATTTACCCTGACGACCGATGAGTGCGCCCACACACCTGGTGTGACGCAACTCGCCGCCACCCCCAACAGCCTCACGTTCGGCTCCGTTTTTGACGATAAGAAGCGCGAGGCCGTCTCCGGCAGCCTCGAATGGCATCCCTTTGAAGGGTTCAAGCTGATTGCCGATGGCTTGTGGACCAAGCTCGAGGACAAGCAGAACGGCTACAACCAGTCGTATTATTTCCCTTACGGAACCGATGGCGACGGCAATCCGTACTGGACCAATCCGACCATCAGCAATGGTCTGGTCACCGCGGTCACTTCCGGCGGCTTCCAGCCCGAAATCGTCAACAACACCATCAACCGCAACGTTACAACCTCGTTGTATGGCCTGCGTGGCAGTTGGCAGGCCACTGAAAAATTCAAGCTCGACTTCGATGCGTACCGCTCGGCAGCGAGCCGGCCGGAAGGCGGTACTGATACCTTCGTGACGGCGGGTCTGGTGTCCCAGAATCCGACCGCGCCCGATATCCTCGTGATGCAGGATCTGCCCCACAGTCTCCCGAGCCTGAATGTGTTGGTTCCTCCGGACCAGCTGGGAATGACGGCCTGCCCGAGCGGAACGGCGAGCAGGACCAACGCGGCGTATTGCTCATACACGGCGCTGATGAACTCCGGTGCGTTGAATGACAACAAATACTGGTCCACGCACTACGACGGCCTGAACGGCTACTCGGTCCATGATCAGGTCACCGGCTTCACACTGGACGGCGCCTGGAAGGCGCAGGCAGGTCCCCTGGACTCGATCCTGTTCGGCGCAGGCTACAGCCATCGCGAGAAGACCCGCGTAGACATCAGCAATGACTGGAACAACAACTCCGGCGAATACGGTTTGTTGTACAACACCGCCGGTTGCCCGATCCAATGTTCGCCTTACAGCTTCGGCAGCCAGGGATTCAACGTCATTTCAATGACCAGCCCGCCCCACTTCATGCAGGGTGCCGGCGGCTCCTATCCCAATGTGCTGCCGCGCCTCGATGTGGGACAGTTGTTCGCCTTCATGAAGAGCCTGGATGGCAAGCCCAATCCGCAGTTCTGCAACGATCCGAATGATCCGGCGAGCTGCACGCCGTTCAGCTTTGCCGGGGTGCAACCGGCGCGTAATCCGTTCAACTCGTACGACGTAATCGAGAAGACCTTCAACTTCTACACGGAAGCGACTTTCCAGGGTGAGCGATGGTCCGGGAATGTCGGTGTGCGTCTCGTTCATACGAAGACTCAGGCCACCACTGCGCAAACGGTGCCGGTGTCGTTGTGGAGCGCAAATCCCGACGCCTCTACTGTTACTTACAACGTTCAGTACGCTGACGGGGTGAATTTCTCGGAAGACTCCTCCTACACGTTCGCCCTGCCGTCGGCCAACTTCAGCTATTGGCTGATCCCCGAGCAGCTGCAGTTGCGCGCCGCCGGCGGCGAGACGATTGCCCGCCCCGACCTGAACCAGTTGGCCCCCAATGCAACCAACCAGGCAACCAACGGCACGCCGATCATCGACTACACCGGGACCGCGGGTCTGAAGCCTATCAAGGCCTGGAATCTCGACATATCGGCCGAGTGGTACTACCAGCCTCATGCAGCAGTGACGCTCGGAGTGTTCGGCAAGAAGGTGACGGATGACATCTATACGGCAGTCACTCCGGATGTAGACCTCGGTACTCTCATATACAACGGCGGTACCCAGCCGGGCACGCCTGGCGCAGTCCAGGGCGTGCCGTTCCACTGGAGCATCTCTGCTCCGGCCAACGGTGCCAAGGAAACCTACAAAGGCGTGGAGTTGACCTGGCAGCACTTCCTGGAGATGGGACTCGGCGCGCACTTCCAGGTCACTCACACCTGGGAAGCCGAAGGCGCTGTCAATCAAGCTCCGCCAACGACCGTATCAACCAGCCTCATCTATGAGAAGGGTCCGATCAGCGCCGATGTCAATTGGGACTACACGTCCCGTTACACCTCGTACTGCAACACCTGCACCGAGATTCCCGGCTGGCCGGCCATCACCGACCCGTTCTCCTGGGTGACCGCGAGCGTTCACTGGCGCGCTTTCCAGGGCTTCGAGGTTTATGTCGAAGGCCGTAACCTGACCAACTCGATTGCCCGGACGTACCTCAACGGCAACTCATTGCTGCCGTGGGCACCTGGGCAGTTGGTGGGGCAGAGCGCCAGCGGCGTGGGATATGGCTATAGTGCTTATGGCCGCAGCTACGTAGCCGGCGTGTCGTACCGCTTCTGAGTCATGCCCCTGGTCAGATAATGAAGAAGGCGTGGTTCATTTACGCGTTGATCACCACCCTGTTCTGGGGTGTGTGGGGAGCCTTTGCCGAGTTTCCGACCCGGCACGGGTTCCCGGACACGCTGGTGTATGTAGTCTGGACCCTGACGATGATTCCGCCGGCCCTCTACGCAATGCAGCGGGTGGGCTGGCGGGTGCAGCGCAACGGCAAGTCCGTGCTCCTCGGGTCATTGATCGGATTCACGGGCGCGGGCGGGCAGATGTTGCTGTTTCATGCCGTACACACCGGTCCCACGTACCTGATATTTCCTGTCATCGCCTTGTCGCCGGTCGTGACCATAGGGTTGTCCATGGTTTTCCTGCGCGAGCGGGTGACCCGCGTGGGCGCGTTCGGCGTGTTGTTGGCACTCGTGGCGTTGCCATTATTCAACTACTCGCCGGCCGGTGATGCGGGTGCCGTTCAGGGTGTCACCTGGTTCATTTACGCGTTGATTGTGTTGTTGGCCTGGGGAGTGCAGGGCTACTTCATGAAGCTGGCCAATGCCTCCATGGACGCCGAGAACATCTTTCTCTACATGACTGTCTGGAGCCTGCTGTTGGTTCCTATCGCCCTGTGGATGACTGATTTCTCCAATCCGATCAATTATGGTTGGCAAGGCCCCGGCCTTGCCGCTGTTACGCAGATACTGAACGCTGTGGGAGCGTTGACTCTCGTCTACGCCTTCCGCTACGGCCGTGCGTTGGTCGTGGCGCCCCTGGCCAACGCCGGGGCTCCGATGATCACGGCAATTGTGTCCATGATCGTGCTGGGCGTGATGCCGAGCTCAGTCACCATGGTTGCGATAGCACTGGCATTCCTGGCCGCCGCGCTACTCGCCATCGAGCCAGAAGACAAGCTCGTCGAGCAACCTGTATGAATTCAATGTTGGATCTGGTACGCCGCCACAAATCCGGCGAGCGCGTGGGCATAACTTCCGTTTGTTCCGCTCATCCGCTGGTCCTGGAAGCCGCGATGCGACTCGCCAGGCAGACGGGCAGCCTGGCTCTGATAGAGGCAACCTCAAACCAGGTGAACCAGGACGGTGGTTACACCGGTATGTTGCCTGGGGATTTTCGCGAGCGGCTTTTATCGATTGCCACTGCGGCGGGTCTGCCGCATGAGCGGGTTGTATTGGGCGGCGATCATCTCGGCCCGAATGCCTGGCAGTCACAGACATCAGCGGCAGCACTGCAGAAAGCAGGTGTGATGGTGGGGCAGTACGTGGCCGCCGGCTTCCGCAAGATTCACCTCGATTGCTCGATGACCTGCGCCGATGATCCTCGCTCCCTGGGAGATGAGGTCATTGCCGAGCGTGCGGCCGCTTTGTGTGAGATCACCGAAGCCCAGTGGCGCAAAGTGGGCGGTGAGCCGCCGGTCTATATCGTCGGTACGGAAGTGCCCGTGCCCGGTGGTGCGCACGAGGATCTCGAAGGGCTTGCTGTCACAACCCCGGATGCCGCTCGCACGACGATCGAAGTCCATCGCAGGGCGTTCGAGCGCCATGGCCTGGAGGACGCCTGGAGCCGCGTCATTGGCCTCGTAACGCAACCCGGCGTCGAGTTTGACCATCATAAGGTGATTGACTACGTGCCCGCCAAGGCAGTGGCCCTGAGCCGCAGCATCGAGTCGGTCAATGGCCTGGTGTTTGAAGCCCATTCGACCGACTACCAGACCCCCCACGCCCTGGCCGACCTGGTTCGCGATCACTTCGCGATACTGAAGGTCGGTCCGGGCGTGACCTTTGCGCTGCGTGAGGTGTTCTGGGCGCTCTCGGATATCGCCGGAGAGCTCGGCATCACTACACTGAAGGATGTGGTGCTCGCCGAAATGAAACGCAATCCCCGCTACTGGAAGGCGTACTACACGAATGCCGGGCAGCAGGACTTCGACCTGCAGTTCAGTTTGAGTGACCGGATCCGGTACTACTGGAGTACCCCCGTCGTGGACAGCGCCTGCGCGCAGCTTCTCAAAGCGCTGGCGACCCGCGGCATCCCGCTGACTCTCATCAGTCAATATCTACCGGTGCAGTACGCCGCCATCCGCGAGGGAAGGCTGGCGAATGATCCACGCGAGCTGGTGCTCGATGGCGTGGAGCAGGTACTGCGTCATTACGACCGCGCGTGTCGGCCTCCAGTCCTTCACGCTGCCATCTCTCGAGGACCTCAATGAACTATCTGGGACATCCGCAAGCCGAGCTCGAAACGGCCGGCGGAATCTGGACTGCCCGCGAGATCTCGCAGCAGCCTGCTGTCTGGCCGAAGATCCAGAGCCAGTTGAATGCGGGCGCGGGCGCATTGCGCGCCTTCCTGCGGCCACTGTTGGAGCGCAAGGACCTTCGCATCGTTCTGACCGGCGCCGGCACATCGTCGTTTATAGGCGAATGTCTGGCACCTGCCATCAAGTATTCAACGGGCTTACGTGTCGACGCTGTGGCGACTACGGACCTCGTTGGTTCGCCTGACACCTGTCTCGACGAATCCATCGCGACGCTGGTGGTTTCCTTTGCCCGCTCAGGCAACAGCCCGGAAAGCCTCGCGGCCGTGAATCTGGTGGAGCAGGTCCTTCGCGATCGCCATCACCTGATCTTCACATGCAACCAGAACGGCGAATTGTATCGCCGTGCCCAGCAATTGAAGAACACTCATGTAGTGCTGTTGCCCGAAGAAACTGACGATCGGGGCTTTGCGATGACTTCGAGCTTCAGCGGCATGGTGCTCGCAGCCGCTCTGGCATTTGAGGCATTGCCTCCGGATGAGGTGTCAGCCATCTCGAAGTGGGCTGCCGCCCTGCTGGAAAGCCGGGTGCCATTCATCGCCGAGCTGGCGCAGGCGGGTTTCGAGCGGGTGGTGTATCTTGGCGGCCAGGAGTTCAAGGGCTTGGCGCGGGAGGCTGCGCTCAAGATGCTGGAGCTCAGTGACGGCAAGGTGGTCGCGCTGGCGGAAACCCCGCTGGGTTTTCGTCACGGCCCCAAGACCATTGTGAATGGCAAAACACTGGTTGTGATGTTCCTGTCGAATGACCCCTATGCGCGGCAGTACGAGGCCGATCTGTTGCGGGAGTTGCGTACCGATGGGGTAGCGGGGCGGGTTGTTGCTTTGGGCGCTGCGGAGGATGGCATTCCAGTGGGTGCTCCTTCGACGGCCGGCAACCTGGCGCTGTGTTTCCCATACGCGGTGTTTGCTCAGACGTTTGCATTTCTGCGCTCGCTTTCCCTGGGACTTCGTCCTGACACTCCGAACGCCCGGGGCGTCGTGAATCGAGTCGTGCAGGGTGTGTCGATCTATCCCTGGAGTCCATCACGGTGAAAACCTTTCTCGGCATCGACGGGGGAGGTACGAAGACGGACTTCCTGTTGATAGACGAGAACGGACAGCTGCGGGCCTCCTACAGGGGAGGCTCCGCGTATTATCTCGAGACCGGGCTCGATGCCCTGCAGGCCATGTTGGCCGCAGGCATCGCGGCCACCCTGGAGCAGGGCGGTGTAGCGGCATCGGAGCTCGGGTTTGCATTCATCGGGCTTCCCGCTCACGGCGAGGACAGCGGCCTTTTGCCGCGCCTGGACAGCATCGCCGTGGATATTCTGCCTGCGGCAAAGTTCCGATGCGGAAATGACATGGTGTGCGGTTGGGCTGGCGCATTGGGCGGCAGCGACGGCATCAACATCGTCGCCGGCACGGGCTCCATTGCTTATGGGGAATACCTGTCGCGCCAGGCGCGCGCCGGCGGGTGGGGCGAGTTGTTCAGTGATGAAGGCTCGGCTCATTGGATTGCGCGTGAGGCATTGACGCTGTTTTCCCGTATGAGCGATGGGCGGGAGCAGCGGGGCGCCTTGTACCATCTGATGCGGAATCGGTTCCAGCTCACTTCCGATCTCGATTTGTGCGCGGTGGTGTATGGACCTCCGCCCTTGAGTCGCAGCAAGCTGGCGGCTCTTGCTCCATTGGTTGCAGAGGCCGCTCGCGAGGGTGATACCGGTGCACGGCGTGTGTTTGAACAGGCCGCGGGCCAACTCGCCGCGATCATTCATGCCGTTCACGACCAACTGCATGTTCCTCCTGATACGACCATCCCTGTGTCCTACTCGGGCGGAGTATTCAAGCTCACGGATCTCGTCACGTCCCTGCTCGAAGCGGCGCTTCGGCAGGGCGAGCGCCGTTACCGGTTTGTGGCGCCCCGGCTTCCTCCTGTCGCGGGCGCCGCTTTGTATGCCGCCAAGCTGGCCGGCTTTCCCTTGTCGGTCCGCAGCATCGAGCGGCTGGGGACTCATTCCGTCGTCGAGGACCCTGCATGAAACAGCTTCTCGGTTTTGGTCTCGCCCTGTGGGCGACGGCTTCGTTTGCTGACACCTCATACACCGTCGATGACTTTGCCCGGGTCCACAAGTTCGACTCACACGTGCATGCGAACGTGGACGACCACAAGTTTCTGGACATTGCGAAGAAGGATGGATTCGAGCTGCTCTCCATCAATGTCGACTACCCCGATTTTCCGCAATTGAACAAGCAGGCCGCGGTGGCCCATGAGCTGCAGAAGGAAGATCCGCAACGCTTTCACTTCCTGACGACCTTCACCATGAAGGGCTTTGAGGGCCCCACATGGACTGCGGACAGCATTCGTCACATCGATGAAGAAATCGCGAATGGCGCCGTCGGTGTGAAGGTCTGGAAGAACGTTGGGATGGTGGAGAAAGACGCGAAGGGCAAGCTCATCTTCCTCGATGACCCGCGCTTTGACGGCCTCATGAATCACCTGGAGCAGAAGGGAATTCCCCTCGTAGCTCACCAGGCCGAGCCCAAAAATTGCTGGCTGCCGTTGGACCAGATGACCACGGAGAACGATCGCAGCTACTTCAAGGAGCACCCCGAGTACTACATGTACCTGCACCCCGAGCAGCCGAGCTATGAGTCGCTGATGCAACATCGCGACAGGTTTGTGGCCAAACATCCGAAGCTGATTTTCATTGGCGCGCATATGGCCAGCCTGGAATGGAGCGTTGACCGGCTGGCGAAGTTCTTCGACGAGTATCCCAACGCGACCGCGGATCTCGCGGCGCGCATGACGCAGGTTCAGTTCCAGTCCAACGCGGACCGGGAGAAGGTGCGTCAGTTCTTCATCAAGTACCAGGACCGGTTGTTGTACGGTACGGACCTGACCGAGAACCCCCCGGACCCGCACGCCCGTGCCCAGAATCCTCCCGACAACGGGCAGGGTTTTGAGAAGGAGGCGGATGACTTCTGGCGGTCAGACTGGAAGTACCTGGCCACTGATGGTGTCCAGCACATTGACGCCATCCAGGCAGACACGAAGGGTCTGGCGCTCCCCAGATCGGTCATCGACAAGATCTACTACGCGAACGCGCATAGGGTCTTCGCGCGCCTGTCGAAACCTGCCGCGAACTGACGGGGCGCCAAGGACGTCTCGGGTGCTGGTCTGCCTGGCTAAATTGTCAGCTCGGTGAGCATCGCCGAAAAGACGCTGAGCACCATGCTGCACCCGAAATAGGCTCCCAGAACCTTCCGTGCCAGTGGACGATCGATCTCGCACCAGGTGACGAGCGCCGTCCCGACGAAAATCACGGTTG
>Ga0207703_10002149_pt1 | contig 17331 bp, 10 predicted proteins | sample KBSSwiS12_FD_184304 | JGI IMG/M metagenome (GOLD analysis project Ga0207703, IMG submission 184304) | Switchgrass rhizosphere microbial communities from Kellogg Biological Station, Michigan, USA - KBS Switchgrass S1-2 (SPAdes) (version 2) | ecosystem: Host-associated > Plants > Roots >...
AAGTGCCGCCTAGTGCCAAAGAGATTGGCCAATTCGCGATGACGTGATTAGCAAATGCCACGGTAGCCGGAATGCCGTCTGCGTCAAGCCGCGCTCGCAAGACGTAAGCCTCCCAGGGATCGAGGAACCTGGCCAACGTAACCAGCATGATTTCGTGAAGGCTAACGCTTGAGGTGAGTGGCCGCTGCCACAGTGGGCGTCAGATTACCGTGGCCCGTCGCAGCGGTCCACTTGACCGAATTGTTAGGTTGCAGATGCCAATGCCTCAGCGAAGCTGCGCCACTCTGACCGCGTAAACCGGCGCTGTTGAGAAGAGGCCAAGACCAACTCGCCCTCCCTGAGCAGGAGCCGAAAGCTCTGCAAGAAATTAGACGGCTCACTGCCGGGTTTCACAACTGCCAAACCATCCTGGGCCGGGGCGAGCAAGCTCTCCGGATCGGCGAGCAAATATACCTTCTTGGTGTAACGTGGAACGAGAAGCGCAACCGCGCTGCGCACCAGCAACGCTACCTCATCTGGGGCTAGCTGCACGACAAGGTTGTCGTTGGTGGGAGTAAAGCGCACCGCTCTGCAACCTAACGCTTGAGGTAAGTGGCCGCTGCCACAGTGAGTGTCAGATTACCGTGGCACGTCGCAGCGGTCCACTTGACCGAATAGTTAGGTTGCAGCCACATCAGAAGGAGCAATGCTTTGGGGTGCTTTGCTTGCTAGCATGCGCGAGACAAAAAGACGAAAGAAAAAGAACGAAACCGGCAAGCTGGCAATAAAGCCGGCGAGTGCTGTTGGAATTGCTACAGATTTGGGTGACCAGCCGGAGGCGCCGAGAATGGCACCGAGGACGACGCCAGCTACGGCGCCCGCAACCATGCCACCGAGTGCTGTGCAGAAGGCATACAGGGCCCAAGTCTTCAAATAATCGTACTCGGTCACGGTTTGCATGCCTCACAACCTCCCAATTGCAACCTAACGTTTGACTTAAGCGGCGTGCCGTAGGCACGTCCGCTTGAAGGAATGGTTAGGCGGCACTCGTGGAACGCTCTGCTTCATGACTTCCGCCTTTATGCTGGCTGGGCTACTGCCGCTGCGGGGCTGCCGCCTTCTTGGCTGATTCAATGAGTCCTGCAATTTCATCTTCTGTCAGTCGTGACAGCTCAGCGAACGCGGGGTCAGTTGCACTCTTCCTTCCCGTGCCTTCTCCAAAGAGCCTTCGCTTCCCGTTCTGAGGAGTGAGCATGAAGTAGAAGGGCGAGCCGGGATTGCCTTGTGAGGTGACTACGACCAATGACTTATTGTCGGAGCAAGCATAGACCAGCCAGGACGAGCCGCCGTAGGTCTTGGCGAGTGGCCCAAGGCTGCAGTCGAGTTGGGGTTGCTGAGCGCGCGATAGCCGCGGGAACGCTGCTGCGCCCATGCACGCGAGGATGATGAACAGAGTGGATACAGGTCGAGTCATCTGTGACGCCTAACGCTTGAGGTAAGTGGCCGCTGCCACAGTGAGCGTCAGATTACCGTGGCCCGTCGCAGCGGTCCACTTGACCGAATAGTTAGGCCTCACGCGGGCTGCCAGTTAGCAAGCTGGCTGAGCAAGAGATGCCCGACGGCTACGAGGACCAGCGAGTGATGAAGACGCTATCGCTGTGCGCCGAGAGCGAGTGAACTGTAGCACCCAGGACACGATGAAAGAGTGGGCCTGTACCCGTACCGGTGAGACGAATGAACATTTGGCCCTCGTCAAATTCCGGTTGAACCGAGATACGCTCGGATGGCGATTGAAGCTCTACTGTGTACCCTTCGCCAGCAAGAAACTCTGGCCAAGCGCGCAGCTCTGATGCCAGATCGGTGGGAAGCGAGAAGTACGAATCGATGCGGATGTCTCGATCGGACATGCTTTGTGAGGCCTAACGCTCGAGGTGAGTGGCCGCTGCCACAATGAGCGTCAGATTACCGTGGCACGTCGCAGCGGTCCACTTGACCGAATAGTTAGCTATCGATCTCACAGGCCTCGTTTCTTACGCTCTTCAAGGATTTGAGCCTTATTTGCTACCACCTCCTCTTTAAGCTTCTCTAACCCCAAACGAGCGTCTTGCCACTGCTTGGCATAGGTGGCCTTGGATGTGAATTTGTTGTCGTTGGTGGCGTCCCAAGCTAGAGCGCGCCCCATTTGCTTTGCCCATGAGTCAGGGTCGGCGCCGGCCCACCCGTTGACTACAGAACCGACCTCTTCATGCAAAGAACTGAAGAGAGCAGGGGCGCCACTAGGATCGAGAGTGGGGTTTGCTGCAAGGTAGAACCGGTAGCGAATTTCACCAACGTAGAACCAGAAAACGGCGTCTTCTTTGGCACCTTCGTGGAAAAGCCTCGCAGCATAAACATAGTAGTTTGATGGATCGGAAGACGAGAGCTGCTGCTCAACTGCTGAGCGAGGAAGCTTTGCTGTGTCTTCTGATTGAAGCGGCGCACAGCCTTGTATAGCGATAAGTGCAGAGAAGAGAAGACCGAATGGGAGTATGCCGCGCACGTGTCGCTCCAACGGTAGCTAACGCTTGAGGTGAGTGGCCGCTGCCACGGTGAGCGTCAGGTTACCGCGGCACGTCGCAGCGGTCCACTTGACCGAATAGTTAGACCTGGCGTTGAGCGAAAAATGTTACGGCAAAAGTTAGAATGGTAGCGGCGAGGCCGAGCCAAAAACCGAGCGCAATTTGCCCCCAGACAGTGAAGTATGCGGGGGCGTAGAGCGACGCAAAAGCAACAGCTGAAAGAACAGCAAGTTTGCTTTTGCGGCGAAGCAAGAAAGCAGTGGCGATGGCAAGTAGGCCAGAAGCAAAGAATGCCATGCGCCAAAAAGTTGGCGCTTCTTCAAAAGTGTGAAAGACGGGAAATGACGGCGCGTGGCCGGATGCAACAAGGGATGTTGAAAAGATTGGACCAACGGCTAGGAAGACAAACAGCCAAAAAGTGATTGCTTTTAGTGCTTGCAAACAGCCTCCCGAAGCAAGGTCTAACGCTTGAGGTAAGTGGCCGCTGCCACAGTGAGCGTCAGGTTACCGTGCGACATCGCAGCGGTCCACTTGACCGAATAGTTAGCCTTCACTTTCACCCCACTCCCACTGATAGCCACAGTCCTTGCAAATGAATCTATTGCAACGGGTCGGAAAAACGGCAAGAAAAAGAATGATTGCAATGGCTGATAGGCGTTCGCGCAACGGCATAGTGCGTTGGAAATTCATCGAGCTACAGCGTAGGCAGCGCTCGCTTTGTAACCCAAGCTGCTCATTCAAGACAGATTCAAGAGCACCAGCCGAGTAGTCGGAGAGAATCTGCCGAGATTGGCCTAGAAAACCCGGAGGTACTTGAACAGAAGTGCCGCCTAGTGCCAAAGAGATTGGCCAATTCGCGATGACGTGATTAGCAAATGCCACGGTAGCCGGAATGCCGTCTGCGTCAAGCCGCGCTCGCACGACGTAAGCCTCCCAGGGATCGAGGAACCTGGCCAACGTTACCAGCATGATTTCGTGAAGGCTAACGCTTGAGGTGAGTGGCCGCTGCCACAGTGAGCGTCAGATTACCGTGGCCCGTCGCAGCGGTCCACTTGACCGAATAGTTAGGGCGTCGCGAACCAACGCGCTAAAGCCCATGCGAGTAGCCCAGTGATGAAAATTGAGAGGGCCGTAAGTGATGAAACAAACGGAAGCTCGATGGATGAAAACCTCGCGGGAGAGGAAAAAAATGAAATGAGGCTCCAGCCGAGAGGTAACGGGAGCGGGTAGATTCGCCCAAGGACTGGCGAAAGCAGAAGTGAGCCAAAGAGAACAAAGACGGCTTTTTGCATTGTTGCCGAAAGGCTGAGCGTGCGGAATAAGTACACGAGCCCTGCAAATGCGCCTATGGCAACGAGCCAAATGCCGGCAAACGCAACGATGGTTAAGAGCAGAATGACCAAAGCCCTAACGCTTGAGGTAAGTGGCCGCTGCCACAGTGGGCGTCAGGTTACCGCGCGACGTCGCAGCGGTCCACTTGACCGAATAGTTAGCGCCCGGAATCGGTGATGTGCACATCGGTGAAGCCGCCCCGTTTGCCTGATTTGGTGAACGCGGCGACTCGCACAGTTAAGTCGAGTGGCGTATGTGTATTCGTTGCGCCGTCAAGCCAGGGGAAGGCAAAGACAAGCAAGCCATTCCTTTCATGCCCCGTACTCGGACCGGGTGGGAAAATCGCTTCTTGTGTAGGCGCCTTACCTGCTATTTGCTCAAAGGTGTAAGCGAGGTTTCGGCTCGTATCGGTCGCCGGAATTGTTAGGACGACGACTCCAGTGTCGGCGCAGGAGTCGCCGCGAAAAGACACACGGCCTCTGCGAACGGACTGAATTGCGACCGAAGGCGCCGAGGGTACTCTCTCGTGGCCAGGCCCGAAAAAAGCTGTTGGTTTGAAAGGTGACGGAACCGCAAATTCACAGGCGAAGCAGTGCAACGGGAGAAGGAGTGTTAGAGCTACAAGACGAAACATTTAGGGCGCTAACGCTTGAGGTAAGTGGCCGCTGCCACAGTGAGCGTCAGATTACCGTGGCGCGTCGCAGCGGTCCACTTGACCGAATAGTTAGCTGCCATGCTTAGTGACGTTTAGAGTAACTGTGTTTGACCAAATGGGATCGGCGCTCCAGTCTGGTCGAAGCGACACGCGAACTGAATACGTGCCCGCTGGGAGCTTAGAAACGGCGAGAGGAAACCCGTTGTGCGCGAATTTGAGTTGCTCGCCTGGGGCGAGCTCGACATAGTCTGTTTCGTCGATGGGACCTGGATCGGAGATGAAAACAGGAAGCTCTACCTCCTTGTTGCTTTCGGTGATGAGCAGATGCACGTAGGTGTCTTTTAAGTCCCCACGCGTTTGAAACTTTAGAACTTTCTGCGGTTTGGAAACAGCCTGAATGGAAATTTGAAAAAGAGGAGCACCACCTTGCGCGAAGTGTTGCTTGCTGGGCGTGAGGCTGACTATGAGATTGTCGCCAAAAGCTGAAGTACTAACGGCGAACAGCATGGCCAGAACGGGAATGCGCGCATTCATGGAAGCTAACGCTTGAGGTAAGTGGCCGCTGCCATAGTGAGCGTCAGATTACCGTGGCCCGTCGCAGCGGTCCACTTGACCGAATAGTTAGGGCGCATGCTCAAACCTCGCGGCAACACTGGGGTGACGTGAAACCAACAAACAGCCCAACCAGGCAAGCCCCGACAACACGAGCAACACTTGGGCAGCCGCGGCCAAAATGGCGCCGGCTCCTTGAACGAGTGCGAATCCAGCTAAGGCGACGCCGCCAAAAAGCGCAACTGCGCCGAGCCAACGCCCCCAACGGCGAAACAGCAGCAGCGCCACAGCAGCAACCAAAGTAACAACGCCAACCAGGAGCGCCACTGGTGCGAGGAAAACCGTGGCAGGCGGCGCGTTGAGGTCGACGTGGATTTGAACCGCGTGTTGTAGCGGCAACAAAAGCGCAGCACAAAGCGCAACAATTGAAAGGACTACAAGTATGCGAAATACCTGGACCATGCGCCCTAACGTTTGAGTTAACGCGCCGCGTAGGGCGCAGGATTGTCGCGGCGACACGTCACGGTCGCGTTGAACGAATAGTTAGGGACCACGACTACCGATTGCCTGCTGTAGTAACCCAACCAGTTCTTTTGCCTGATCTGAAGTGAGCTTCATTGGAACCATGCTCGCACCGAGCGGCGCTTTTGACACTATTGAAAGTGCAATGGTTGGCTTTTCACCAGCCGAAGCCTCTAGCGTTTGTACCTTTAGGACGTGAGAAGATAGCTGGCTTTTCGACAGAAAAATTTCGCCGACTGTGTTAGTGACACGAGCGCCGAGTAAAGCGCCCGTCAAGCTACCGTTTCGTATAAGCCGAAATAGAAACGAGCCGAAGAACACGACGAAAACCGCTGGGAAGATGTAGTCAAATAATTGAGAGAACTGCATCGTGGGCCCTAACGCTTGAGGTAAGTGGCCGCTGCCACAGTGAGCGTCAGGTTACCGTGACACGTCGCAGCGGTCCACTTGACCGAATAGTTAGCCACGCGCTACCAACGAAGCGGATAGGAGGCACTGATAAAAGCGAGCGCCAGGCTCAGCGCACTGCTGCTCATTAAAGCCCTCAGGCTGAAATTGGCTGGAGAAGACGGCAGACAACGCGTGCGCAGCCGTACTTGGTGATGAGATGCGCGGTATATGAGTTACAAGTTTTGCTACTTCGGCGCTGTACTCGTCTTTCGGTGCGCCGCCGGAGAGGAGTTCGCACGGATCCCATTCGGACACAAATGCGTCGACGATTCTCAGTGCGTGCTCGTAGTCTTCCCGGTTACGCATTAGTGGCTAACGCTTGAGGTGAGTGGCCGCTGCCACGCTGAGCGTCAGATTACCGCGGCACGTCGCAGCGGTCCACTTGACCGAATAGTTAGGCGTCGCTAGCAGTGCGCGCATATAACTCAACGCCGAGAGAGATACCGCGCTGCCCGAGCTGCAACAACGTTTCCGAAGACAGCGCGATACCGTCGTTAGTTGTTTGCATGAATGCACCGCAATAGATGTCCAGTTCAAAGCGTTGACTAAGCTGACGCCAAACCCCCAAATCACTTGTGACCCGCGCCAGCACGTCGCCTATTTGCGCCCCGATATCTCCCGGCTCTGCGTCCGCGGCTTCCAAGAACCACGAGCCTGTTTTGGCGTAGTAGTTCGGAGCCTGCCGCAGTTGCCCCTTACGGTAGGAATGCGTCGGCTCACACTTGAGTAGCGCAGAAACTTCCTCGGGCACCAGTTCGTCTCCAAAGATTCGAAGGGCGACGGTTGATTCCTGGAGTGCCATTAAGACGCCTAACTACAAATAGACCCCACATCCGGGGCGTTGCACGGAATATTCAGTTTGCTTCGGCAGCGCGTCAAGCAAAATTCCGCGCGTTGGCAAGCAGTTAGCCGATCTTCGCCGCCTGCGTCTGTACTGAATGTGCCGCGCAATCATCGCAAAACGAGGGCGTAACGGATTATCGGGTCGGAAACAGGGGCGTAATGGCCGCGCCTAACCGCCCGGCATGCTTTCGATCTTCGCCTCGAGCGCGGCGCTGCGCGGACTGATCGGACTGAGTTGGCGCGCGGTGTTGAGAGCGCGCAGCGCTTCGCCGCGACGACCTTCGCCGACGAGGCGGTCGGCCTGGTCGTAGTAGACCTCGGCGAGTCGCGCGCGCAGGCCGATCAGGGTCGTGTTGCCGGGATCGGTGTCGGCGATCGCATCGAGATAGCCGCGGGCGTTGTTTGGTTTGCCGGCGCTGATCGCCTGATCGAACAGCGCGCGGGCGCGCGGCGCAATCTGTTTCAGGCCTTGCAGCGCGCGCGTGTTGTAGCCGTCGATGCCGAGCACGGCGCGGTATTTGTCATAGGCGCCGCCGGGATCCATCAGGTCACCCGCGGCGAGCGCGCGATCGGCCTCGGCGAGCAGATCCTCGATACGCGCGCGCTCGGCAAGGCTGGGCTCGCGCTGCGATTCCTGTTGCGCTTCGTCTTGTTCGCGCACCTCGCGCTGACGTGCGCGTTCGGTGCGCGCAATCTGCGCAGTTTGCTGGCGTGAAGGTTGCGTCGGAGGCTGTGGCTTTTGCGGCGCCTGCTTCGATGGCGGCGGCACCGTTGGCGGAGTCTGCTGCTGCGCTTGCGCTTGCGCGTCCGCCTCGCGGCGCTTGGCCAGCGCGCTGCGCAATTCGGGAATCGCGGCATGGTTCGGCGCGAGTTCGGCAAGCTGCGCGAGGCGCTGGCTGGCGAGTTCTGCGTCGCCCTGTGCGAGCGCTTCGCGCGCGAGCTGCGCCTGCGCGGCGGCAACCTTGTCGAGACCATGACGCGCCACCGCGTTGCCCGCGTCGGCGTCGAGAATCTGGCGATACAACGTCGCCGCGCCATCGGCGCCGAGCAGCCGCTTCGCGGCGAGAGCAGCGTCGGCGCGTGCGAGCAGGTTCTCGACCTGGGTGCCCTGCGACTGGGCGGTGTCGAGTGCGGTCTTCAGTTCCTCGACCTGCGCACCGCCGCCGAGCACCTCGTTCGCTGCGTCCAGATTCTCGCGCGCTGCGGCGAGATCGTGCTTCTGCAAGGCCACGCGCGCATCGGCAAGCAGGCGCTGGCCGACCTGGTTGAGGCCGTCGCGCGCACGCTCGTCGTCCGCATCCTGTTCGCGCACGCTCTGGAACAATTCGCGCGCGCCGCCCGCGCCCAGCAGCTTGCCGTCGGCGAGCGCCTTCTGCGCGCGCGCGATCGTATCGTTGACTTGCGTGTTCGGCACGAGCGTGCGCAGGCGATCCTGCCAATGCCAGGCCACACCGCCGAGCAGTGCGAGCGCAAGCACGATCGCTGCGGGAACGATCCAGCCACGCCGGTCGCTGGAACGCCTGGCCGCGCGCCGCCGGGCATCGCGGCCGACGGCACGGTAACTGCCGGTTTCGCCGAGATCGTCAAGACGACCTAACGCGGGATCAGTGCGGTGATGCAGCGCAGCCACGGGCGTGGTCGGCCGCGCCGAGCCGGGCGCAAACCGGTCGTCGGCAATGAACGTGGTCGGAGTCGCTTCGCCGAAGTGCGGGTCGTCCGCACTTGCGGCGACGGCGTCGGCGAGTTCCGGATGCTCGCCTGCGGCGATCGCGCGCTCGAGGCGCTCGATCGCTTCGGCGAGTTGACGGCCGCTCTGGTAGCGATCGTCCGCCTGCTTGGCGAGCATGCGCGTGAGGATCGGCTGCAGGGTCACCAAATTCTCCGGCAGCACCGGCACCGGTTCGGTGATGTGCATGATGCCGACCGCGAGCGAATCCTCGGCGTGATACGGCACGCGCCCGACCAGCATCTCGTAGAGCACGACGCCAAGGCTGTAGAGGTCGGCGCGACCGTCGACCGTCTTTCCCCGCGCCTGCTCGGGACTCATGTAGTGCGGCGTGCCGATCACCGCGCCGGTGCGCGTCATGCGCGCGGCCGAATCGAGGGCCCGTGCGATGCCGAAATCGGTCAGCGCGGAAGATCCGTCCTCGCGCAGCAGGATGTTGTCCGGCTTGACGTCGCGATGGACGAAACCCTTGGCGTGCGCGTAATCGAGCGCGAGAGCGATCTCGCGGGTGACGCGCAGCGCGAACTTCAGCGGCCGCGCGGTGCCATCGCGCGGCAGCACTGCGCCACCGCCGAGGTATTCCATCGCGATGTAGTTGTAGTCGCCGCTGCGCGCGACATCGTGGATGCCGACGACGTGGCGATGGTGCATCTGCGCCGCGATGCGCGCCTCGCGCAGGAAACGCTCGGAGAAATCGGGATCGGCGAGCAACGCCGGCGACATCACCTTGAGCGCTACGTCACGCTGCACCGATTCCTGCGTGGCCAGATACACGGTGGCCATGCCACCGCGGCCGAGCTGGCGCAGGATTTTGTAGCCGGGTAGTTCGATCAAATGTCCGTCCCGCCGCGCAAACAAGACCCGCGGCGTGGTTTGCTGGTGACATCCAAGCTTAGCATGCCATTGCCGCGCCGGCCGCTCAATGCAGGCTCGACAAGTCCGCCGTGGCCGAGCACACCACCACCTCGTCGAGGGTTCCGCAACGCGACGTGTCCTGGCCATAGCGCGTGATGAAGGCGCCAATATCCGCGCTGCTGCGGTAGAGATACAGCGTGCCCGGCTCGCGTACGCTCAACGCCGCGGCTTCCCGCTCGCGCTTGCAGTTCTTGGTGTAGCGCGCGGGGTAGCTGCTGTTGGTCGGCTTGTTCGCGCGCGCAGCGATCAGATCGATCTGCATTTCCTGGTACTTGTCGACGCCGATCTCCTCGCCGTAGATGCCGCCGCACTCGAACGAGGGGAATTGGAAGATGCGCTCGTGCGTCGCGATCAGTCCTTGCCATGCCTGCTGATGGATCGCCGGTTGCGCGCCCGCGGCACTCGCCGCACGACGTACGGACTGCGTCGGCTGCGCGTCGACCCATTGCAGCACAGCGGCGGCAACGAGCACCGCCGCAGCCGTCGTGCGCCGATAACGCGAGGCGACGCAGGCGATCGCCATCGCGATCAGCGCGTACGTGGCCGGCCACGCGAAGCGTCCGCTGCCACGCAGCGCGCTGAACGCCGAGCGGACGAAGTCGGGCAATGGCACGTGCAGCAGCTCGTGCGAGCCGAGGCCGACGCGATTGGATATGGCGAAGACCAGCGCGAGCGCGAGCGCGGAGACGAGCACGGCATGGCGTTTCAATGCGGGCAGCGCGCCGCGCCAGAACGGCAGGCAGGCGAGCAGCGCGAGCAGTACGCCCGCGCCGAGATAGACGCCACCCTCCCACTGCCAGATGCCCTCGATGCTAGGCGTTGCCGTGCCGAGCCATTGGCCGAGCCGCGTATCGGCGAACGGGACGAACGGCGAGAGCAGATTGAACGAATACAGGCCATAGTCGTCGTGCGGATGCGTGTCCGGGAAGACGAAGCCGCCGATCAGGACCACGGCAGCGGAGGCGAGCGCGATCGCGCTGATACGCAGGGCCACGCCGCGCAGAGCCAGTCTGCCCTCGCGCCATTGGTCAAGGATCGTAACAAGCGCGAGCATCAACGCCATCGCGGCGAGATACGGCTGGACGAGAATCGCGACCACCGGCAGTGTGCAGATCCAGGCCCAGCCGCCGCGGCTCAAGCCTTCACGCTTGGCACGCACATAGCCTTCGAGTTCGGCGAGAATGAAGAAATGCCCCATCAGGGTCATATGGCCGAAGCGCGCGAACAGGAACGGCACGTAGCAGAACAACACGATGCCGGCGAAATGCGGCAGCCAGTCGCGCACGCCGAGCGCACGCAGCAGGCGCGAGGCGAAGATCGCCTGCAGGAAGAAGCACAGTGCGACCCAGAAACCGGTGTAGGTCGGCAGCCAGCCGGTCAGCTTGTAGACGATCTTGGCCGGTAGAGCGAGCAGCGGCAGCGAATCGGAAAGATAGACGTTGCTGCCTTCCGGGTCGTGGTAATTGCCGATCGCGAACAGCGGCAAACGCCACTGATCGTGCGCGTAGTACATCCAGCCGATCTCACAACGCGCCGCGTCGCCCTGCGGAAACTGCCAGAACGCGCCGCTGCCGCTGACGAAACCCGGACTGAGCGACAGCCAGACGAACCCGATCGCCGCGAGCACGACCGCCAGGCGCAGGCGCCACGAGACGCCCGCCGCGGACGCATCCGGATTCGATACCACACGAGCCCCCTGACTACGGTCAAGTCGAGACGCCATCATACCTTGCGCCGCTGACCCGGTCGCGCGCCTCCATATCGCGCCATGTCGCTGCATCGATGTAACCATTCGCTGTGAACATATCGCGCACGGCTGCGCCCTGATCGTAACCGTGCTCGAACAGCAGCCAGCCGCCGCGCGCGAGATGGCGACGCGCATCGCGCGCGATCGTGCGGATCGCGTCGAGGCCGTCGCTGCCCGAAGACAACGCGAGCGCCGGTTCGAAACGCAGGTCGCCTTGCTCGAGGTGCGCATCGCCGCGCGCGATGTAGGGCGGATTGCTCGCGATCAGATCGAACTCGCGTTCGCCGAGCGCCGCGCACCACTCGCCCAGCGCAAATTCGACGTTGGCCAGCGCCAGCCTCTGCGCATTGTTGCGCGCGACGGCAAGTGCAGCGTCGCTCGCGTCGGTCGCAAGCACGCGCGCGCGCGGCCGTTCGTGTGCAAGCGCGAGCGCAATCGCCCCCGAGCCGGTACCGAGATCGGCAATGCGCGGCTCGGTGTCGCGTGGAATCCTTTCGAGGGCCAGTTCGACCAGCAACTCGGTTTCCGTGCGCGGGATCAGCACATCGGGCGTGACGTCGAGGTCGAGCGAAAAGAACTCGCGGCGGCCGGTGATATAGGCAATCGGCTCGCCCTCGGCGCGGCGCGAGACGTAGCAGCGGAACTGTCCCGCCAGCACCTCGTCCACTTCGTCGCCGGCGTGCGCGAACAGCCAGGCGCGGTCGACGCGCAGCGCATGCTGCAGCAGCAGTTCCGCTTCGCGCCGCGCCTCGCTGGCCGTGCGGTCCGCGGCCAGCGCAGGTCCCGCTTGCGCGAGCAGGTCGCGCACCTTTGTCGCAGTCACGTCTTCTCCGCATCGGTGGTTTGTGCGGTGCCCGCTGGTGGCGCACGCTGGGCTTCGGGTCGCGGCTGCCAATAGCCGCCGCGCGTCCACGCCATCCATGCTTCGCGTAGCCAGCCGATCAGCGCGTTCGCAAGCCACAGTGCCCAAGCGAGCATCAGCACCTTGTAGAGCCATATCGGCAGCGAGAATGCGCTCGCCTGCGGCAGCGCGTCGGCGGCGCGATCGGCAAACCAGTTGAGCGAGGTCGCGCTCGAACTGTTGCCGACGACGTGCATGTCGGGGGCGCCGAGCAGGCCGAGCTTGATCGTCGACACGAGCGCGACGAGCGCGACCACGGTCAGCACGGCGAGCCCGATCTGGACGAGATCGAAGCGCCACCACGGCTCCTTGGTCTCGCAGCGCGCGCGCCAGTCGAACGCGAACAGCCACGCCGCGAACACGATCGGGGCCAGCCACGACGAAGTCGAAAAGCCGAGGCCGAGCAAGAGCCAGTCGCGGAACTTGAGTTTGGTGCGGCGCGTGCGCGCGAGCGCCCAGGCGACCGCGACCATGACTGCGAGTTCGCCCCAGTAAAGCACCGCCGGACCGACCGCAGGACCCGAGGTCGCGAGCAGCCAGCGATCCGCGGGCACACGCGCGATCAATTCAATGTTCGCTGCAGGCAAACCGAGACCGACCTGCGGCGTGCGCACGACAAAGCCGAGCGCGGCGTCATCGCGAAAACTGACCTGATAACGCTGCATGCCGGGCTTGACCGGCAGCGTGAGCTTGCCGTCCTGCGCACGCAGGTTGAGCGATTCGTTGTCGCGCTGCACGGCGGTGACTTCGGCGCCCTTCGGCAGCATGATCGCCTGTTCGCCGCCCTGGCTCGCGCGCAGGGTGAAGCCGAGCACGTGGCTCGCGCTGCGCTGGCCTATGTCGGTGACCAGGCTGACCGCATCGATCGCGCGCGTCGCGCCGGCCGCCGCCGCGGGCCGCGTGACCTTCACCGTCAGCGTCTCGCCGGGCAGCGGATGGAATTCGAAGTTGCGGTAGTCGTCGGCCTCCTCGCCGGCAGCGAGGCCGACGACGGGCACGCCGGTGAACTCCGCATGCCAGGTCGGACTGACGAGCACGCGCCAGACTTCGGCGCGGTCGGCGAGCGCGGGCGCGACCAGAGTCAGCGTGTCGGCTTTGTCCAGCGCGCCGTTCCACGACGTCTCCGCCGCACCGTCGGCGATCGCCACGGTCGCAGTGGAATTCTGCACTTTTATACCCGGCGTCGAGACATGCTCGCCGGCCAGCACGGGCAGCGTGACCGCCACCCCGCCCACCGCGGGGGAAACACGCTGGACCTGGGTCTGCACGCTCCAGTCGAGGCCGAGCATGAGCGAGCGCACGACGCGCACGTAGGGCGGAAACTGCTGCGCGCCGAGCTCGGGCTTCGCGCCGGCACCGGCATCGTCGCGCGTGCGCGCGAGGCTCAGCGAACCGCCGAGCAGGCGTTCGTCCTCGATGCCGCTCGCACTCCAGCCGGAGCCCGAGAACAGGACGCGCGCCGGCACGAGGACGAAATTCAGCGCGAGCCGGTCGGCATGTACGGCATAGCTCGCCTCGACGCGATGCACGCCGCGATCGAGCGCGATCCAGGCACTGCCGTCTGCCAACCGTGCGACCGGCACGTCGGCCGCATTGTCCACTTTTACACTTTTCAGCGTGACGCTCGCATCCGCGCGAGGTAACGGCAGGGCGAGTCGCTCGCCCGCATGCGCCTCGAGCACGACGTTGAGCGCATCGCCGCTGGCGATGACCTGCATTTGCGCGATGCCGGCACAAGCCGGCGCGCACTTGGGCGCCTCGGTCAGGCGCTCGCGCAGCTGCTCCAGCAGTTCGTCGGACGGAATGCCTTGCGCCTGGGCATGCGGCACGCACGCGAGGCTCGTCGCCAGCAGCACGCCGGCGAGGCCCGCGGCCGCCATGCGTGAGGGCAGAAGTGCCGCCGGGCGACCGCGCCAGCTGCTCCAGGCGAGCCAGGCCAGCAGCAGCGCGAGCACGATGCGCAGCGGCCGCACCAGCCACGGCGGCGCGACCACAAGACGCACGCTCTGCGCCGGCGTGACCGGCCCGCTCCAGCTTAGATGCGCCGTGCTGCCAACTTGCCAGCTCGGTTCGCCTGCACCGGTCTGCATCACCGTGGACTGGCTGTAGTGGTCGATCAGATCCGATTTGCGGACGACGTTGCCGGTGACGGTGACCGATTCCAGTTCCTTCTTGTCCGCATCCGGCTCGGCGACCTTGGCGGCGCCTGCGACCGTCGGCATCGGCACAGTGCGATGGAGTTTGGGCTTCGCCAGCATCGGCGGCGGTGGCGGCGCCGGCGCGGCTGGCGGCGGCGGTATCGCCATGGTTTGTGCGGGAGCCGCCTCCACCTCGTCGCGAACCGGAGCCCCGTTGTCGAGATATGGACCGTCCTTGCGCGCGGCGTAGTACGTCCACGCGCCCTGCCCTGCCTCCAATTGCGGATACAGCGCATAGCGCACCTGGTCCGCCGCGAACGGCAACGCGACAAGGACAAAGGCTAGCATCGCCGCTCGGCGCAGCCATAGCGCAGCGACCTGGAGTTTGCCCGCAGGCAACACGCGCATGATCAGCGCGAGCGCGAGCAGCGCGACCAGCGTCCACAGCGGCGAGCCGGATTCCTGGTAGCCGAGCGCGAGATAGCCCACCGCGGCCAGCGCGCCGGGCACGCCGAGCAGGCGCCACGCGAGCAGCGCGACGATCGCAGCGACGAATACATCGAGTAGGCTCCAACGCGACATCCAACTGCCCTGCACGCGGTCGGCGCCGGGTGCCCCGAGCAGCTTGTAGGCATAAGGAAAATGTAGCGTCGTGTCGATGCGGTCGAAACCTTGTTGCCAGCCGGTAGCCGGCAGATCGGACACGGCATCGATACGCACCGAGCCGGCGAGATGCACGTTCGGCGTGCGCCATTCGACGCCGGACAAGGCTTCGTTCGCGCCGCGCGTGACCAGCAGCGCCTCGCCCGTGCTCGTGCCCGTGCGCGCCATCGTGCTCGCCTCGGCACGCTCGAGCTTGAACGGCGCGGCGACGTCGAGGCGCCAGCCCTGCACCATCGAGCCATCGATCGCATCACGCGCGTACCAGCCGGAGCCGGCGAAATCGAGCCAGGCCTCGCGGCGCAGGCTCAAGCGATTGGCCTCGCCGGGCGACAGGCCACGCGATCGCTGCTCGATCATGATTTTGTCACCGTCGGCCAGCGCGAACGCCGGCAATGCCTGCCACTCCGCCGGTACCTGCGCCTGCTGCGGATCGACCGAAACCTGGGCCGCGGCATTGGTCACGCGCAGGCGCGGCGCCGCGGCGTAGCTCCACACTTCCTGCTTCGGCCAGGGTGTCGCGGGCAGATGCGCGGCGACCTCGGCGAGCGGCGCGAGCGCGCGCGCACTCAGGCTCAGCACCGCCTCGCCCGGTTGCACCTGCACGTGCAGGCGGCCGTCGTTGTCGAGCCGCGCAGGCCAATTGCCGCTGAGCGCGGTTGCGACGAATCCGGGCGGCAACACGGGACCGAATGTTTCTTCGCGCGCCTGCCCGGCGACGATGAAATGGATCTGCGTCGTCAACAGTGCGGGCACGCCGTCGGCGAGCTCGCGGAATACGCGCAGATCGACGCTGTCCGCCTCGGGCGCCGCGGCGGCGCTGCGCCCGAGCGTCACCGCGTCGCCGTCACGCTGCACTGGCGCGACCGCCTTGCCGTCGACGCTCAATGCGATCAGGCCGATGCCGCTCGGCACCGGCAGCGACTGTGGTCGTTCGTGCCAAGGAATCGTGCCGGCAATGTCGTAGCCGCCTGCGGTCAGCCACAGCGCGGGCGTTCCCGCACGATCGAGCACCGGCTGCGCCTGGCCGTTGACCTTGACCTGCTGCGGCCAGTGCTGCGCGTCACCCGGCAACGTCACCCACGACGGCGCATCGACGCGCCAATGCAGCGCGAACGTGGCGCCGCTCGCGGCGGCGGCGAGACTGAGACGACCGGGCCAGGCGCAGATGCGTCCGTTCGCATCGTCCGACATCTGCGTCGACAGGAATGGGCAGGCGCGGAAATCGAGATCCTTGAGCACCCAACTGCGCCAGTCGCGCAGGATCGTGGGCAGGGCCGCATCGTCCGCCGGCGGCGTTGCCGCGCCGGCAAGGTTGCAGAGCATCAACAGCGCGAGGAAACGTAGCGTGATTCGCAGCATGGGTGACTCCGTGGGCGGTCGATGCGGCATGCAACGTACGAGAGGCCAGCGCGGGGTTGGTTCCGCTTCGCGCGATGATATGTTCACCGCGACGGCGCGGATAGCGCCGGACTCACGTTTTCAATGCGAGCCGGTACGCAGCCGTTTCGAGACGCCGCGCATGTTCGGCGTTGCTTACGGCCACCACGGCTCCGCTGCCCACAAGCGCGGCCACGCGCGCGAAAGGCAGCTTCGACTCGGGAAGATCGACGCGGCCGAACACGCCCCAGGCCGGCATGCGCAGCTTGCGCGCGAGCAGCGCCAGGCGGTACGGCGCCTTTCCGGACAACGAGGTGAGGTCGAATGCACCTTCGCCAGTGACGACCAAATCGTGCGCGCGCAACAGCGCGTCGACGCGCGTTTCGTGGCGCAGGATCTCGAAACCCGATACGAGCCGCGCGCCGAAGAACGCCATCAGGCCGAAGCCGCAACCGCCTGCGGCGCCCGCGCCGGGGACATCGGCGAGATCCTTGCCCAGATCGCGCCCGACAATGCGCGCGAGCCGGCGCAGGCCGCGGTCGAGCTCGCGCACCGCCTGTGCGTCGGCGCCCTTCTGCGGCGCGAACCGATATGCCGCGCCGCTGCGGCCGAACAACGGATTGTCGACATCGCACGCGGCGACGATACGCACACGCGGCCGCGGCCGCAGCGCCACGATGCGGTGCAGATGCAACAGGCCCGCGCCGCTGGGCGCGATCTCGTCGCCGCGGCGATCGAGAAACTTCCAGCCGAGCGCAGTGGCCAGGCCGATGCCGCCATCGTTGCTCGCGCTGCCGCCGAGGCCGATGACGATCTTGGTCGCTCCCGCGTCGATCGCCTTGCGCAGCACGAGGCCACTGCCGTACGTCGAAGTGCGCAGCGGATCGCGCAGTTCCGGCGGCAACTGCGCCAGCCCGCTCGCAGCGGCGAGATCGAACACCGCGCTGCGACCGTCCCCGAGCAAGAGATCGGA
>Ga0207703_10002151_pt1 | contig 17321 bp, 8 predicted proteins | sample KBSSwiS12_FD_184304 | JGI IMG/M metagenome (GOLD analysis project Ga0207703, IMG submission 184304) | Switchgrass rhizosphere microbial communities from Kellogg Biological Station, Michigan, USA - KBS Switchgrass S1-2 (SPAdes) (version 2) | ecosystem: Host-associated > Plants > Roots >...
AATCCCGAGCGCGACGAGGTCGTCAATGCGGCACTCGCATCGGAGAATAGAACGGCGTCAGCCGCATAACTCAGGCGGCAACTGCCTTGACACGCTCCGGACCGCCAGTCAGGACGTTTGCCGCGGTATTCGTACTCCCGTCGATCACATTGTTTGAATCGGTCCCTGTTCCGTCGATGACAGCCGAACCTGTCAGCGTGAGGTTCTCGAGGTTGTCGCTCAGGGTACAGGTGATCGAGGAGCGGACGGTGTCATTGGAGACCTGATTGCCAGTCACATCGACTGCCGTCGCCGTCTCGACAATCACATCGTTTACATTGTCAACAACATAAGTATCGCTCACGGCACCGCCGACCATGATGTCGGCCCCGGCTCCGCCGTCGATCCACATGCCGAACTGGTAGTAGTTGCTGAGCGGCGATAGCCCCCCCGCATCGATGAAATTGTCGAGCGCGTTGCCGATAAAGTGACGCTGCAGATTCTCGCCCGGTGTATAGGTGTTCCAATTTCCCGTGAAGTCGAGCGCACGGAGAATCTCCACATTGTCGGCCAGAGTAGCTGAGTACGCCGCGACGTTCTCTTGGTCGACTCCCTGCCCCACCTGCTCCATGACCGTATCGTCAGTGCCCGCGGACCATCCACTGTCGAAGACTCCGCTTCCTGATCCATCAACAATGTAAGTGTCGTTGCCGAGTCCACCGACCATCGTATCGGCGCCGCCACCACTGGCAAGTACATTGTTGGCGGCATTGCCGGTCAGGACGTTATTCAGCGTGTTGCCGGATGCGTTGATCGCAAGAGGGCCCTGAAGTGTAAGATTCTCGACGTTTGCGCCCAAGGAATAGGTGACGGTCGAATTCACCGTGTCCGTTCCACCATTCGCAGCTTCAGTGATGGTGTCGAAGGAGTTGTCTATGGTGTAGGTGTCGTTCTGGGATGTTCCCGATTGAACATTGACGCTGCCAGACATATCGATGGTGTGCGTGGCCATCTGCGTGGCATTCCAGAGGGTGCCATCTGCAAATTCGATGCCCTCGATGGCACTGTTGCCACTGGAATTGAAGTTGTCATTCACGCGCAGTTGGTCGCCGCTGCCCGCAATCGTCAGAACGAGATCCGTGCCTCGAACGTCCGAGGTCTTGTACAATTGCGCATCGGCGGGATTGACTCCCAACTCAAGAACGATTCGATCGGTCCCGCCGGTGTCATCTATGGTGTCCGCACCCGTGTCTTTACCAAAATGATAGGTATCATCTCCGGCATCGCCATCGAGATAGTCGTCGCCCGCGCCACCGTCCAGATCATCGTTGCCAATGTCCCCATAAAGGCGGTCACTGTCGTCTCCGCCCGAAAGGATGTCATTGCCTGCGTTGCCGTATAGCTGATCCCCGCCTTCATCTCCCGACAAGACATCGTCGCCCGACCCGCCGAGCAGGGTATCGCTCGACGACCCGCCGTCAAGAGTGTCGTTGCCATCGCGCCCTCTCAGAATGTCAATTCCGGATCCGCCGCTCAGTATGTCGTCGCCACTCGGTGTTGCGTCTGTACCATCGCCGCCATCGAGTTGGTCATCCCCATCATCTCCGCTGAGTGTGTCATTGCCGCCGAGGCCGAACAGGATGTCATTACCCGCGCCGCCACTGAGCAGATCATTGCCGTGGTAGGTCGCTGACAGATTCGGATCGTCGCCGATCAGACTGTCGTTCCCGTCTCCCCCCAGTAGAACGTCATCACCGCCGCCACCCGTCAGAGTGTCGTTACCCGCGCCTCCGTCCAGTGTGTCAGCGCCGTGGTACTGACCCGCAACCGTGCCCGGCTCATCATCCCCAAACAGCGAGTCATCGCCATCACCGCCGGTCAGCTGGTCATTACCACCACCCCCCACGAGTTGGTCAGCTCCCGCTCCACCATCGAGAACGTCATTCCCGTTGTTGGCACCAGGTAAACCGGCAGACCCCTGGTCGCCCCAGAGAAGATCGTCACCATCCCCTCCTAAAACAGTATCCGCACCCCCGCCGCCAACGAGAACATCGGCGCCTGCCCCTCCATCGAGTGAGTCATTTCCCTGCACAGAGGCATCGAGGCCGGGTGCGTCGCCATCACCATAGATGGAGTCATCCCCGTCGCCGCCGTGCAGCTCGTCCGCCGCGCCTCCGCCAACGATGATGTCGTTCCCGGAGCCCCCGTCAATGATGTCATTGCCTTCATAACCGGCCGCTACCGTGGTGCCATCTCCATAAATCTCGTCGTTGCCGGCGCCACCGAAAATAGTGTCACTAGCGCCTCCTCCCTCGATGGCATCGTCTCCATCTCCGCCATCGATGTAGTCGTTTCCGTTTTCGCTCAGCGGCGTGCCGAGTCCATACGACGTAGAGGAATCGAGCCGATTGTCATCGCCATAGATCACATCATTCCCAGCATCCCCGAAGAGGCGATCAGCGCCGCCTTGCCCGAACAAGTGGTCGGCGCCGTCTCCGCCCAACAATTGATCGTTGCCGTCGGTAATGTCGGCCGAATACCCCCAGGAATGCGCCGCTAAGCCGACCGACTCATTGCCCTGGGTGTCACCGTATAGCCAATCATCATCGAGGCCACCGTCGAGGATGTCGTCGCCGGCCTGACCATACAAAACGTCTTTGCCCGAGCCACCGAATACCGTATCGCCGCCGTCGCCTGCATATACCCAGTCATCGCCATCCCCTGCGTTGATATTGTCCGCATCTCCGGGAGTGTAGGAGTTTTGCAAAGTGACTCCCGTTTCCCCCAACTGTGCATCGCGCCAATCGCTTACCGGAAACTGCTGTGATGGGCTCCAGCCCACGCCCCATCCATGGCCCGAAAATAATGTCTGGATTCCGTAGTAGTTGACGAAGGGTTCCGATGGCGAACCGTAGAGCGTTCCTGCTATTCCGCCGTCCTGCCAGTCGCCAAAAATCAGATCTGTGTTATCGCCCCCGGAAATATCATCGCGTCCCGTCCCACCGATGAGAAAGTCAGACCCCGAGCCACCGTATAGGTCGTCGTTACCTCCCCAACCCAACAGGGCATCGTTGCCGCCCAAGCCAAAGATCCTCTCCGACGAGTCTGTCGCCCATGCGTTGTTGTCGTCATTGGTGCCGTAATAGTCGGTCGGCAAGGGAGTTGGATCCGAACTGCTGCCCAATGAAATTCCCAGGTCTCCGTCCTGCCAATTTTGTACGATCGTGGAAAATGACAGCGAACCATCGCTGATTACCAGGTCGTAATGCGAGCCGCCTGATGATTCGATCAACTGTCGTGAAATGGTCAGGCTACCGTCGATCGATTTCCAAAGATCAGCGGCTACAGCGGATCCGGCCGACACCACGCTGCCGTTTATGATGATCTGTCCTTGACCGTCCTCGTCGTTGATGAAATCTGTGCCTGCGCCGGAATTGATCACGTACGTGTCATTGCCAAGTCCGCCACGCAATTCATCCGTGCCTGTCCCGCCGGTCAAGCTGTCGTCGCCTTCACCGCCAATCAGGTAATCGTCGTCTGCTCCGCCATCGAGATTATCTGCACCCGCGTTTCCGATGAGGAAATCATCACCGCCGCCTCCATTTTCAATATCGTCATCGAGTCCACCAACCACCGCATCGCTCTGGGGATCCCCGGCACTCGCACTCCAATTCAATGCAACATTGCCGCTTTGAATGTGCCACGAGTTCATCTTGGAAAGCGGACTCGAGATCGATTGATCATTCGGGTCGAGACTACTCGACACGGCACTGATAAGGCGCGAGCGGGACTTCAACGCCGGGCTGTTGATGTCGCTGAATTTGAAATTCACTGCACCGCCAGCCGTGGAAAAGAGCGCCGTGGTCGCGGATGGACTATCAAAGTAGTAGTACTCCATAGCAGCGACTTCCAGTGCGCTGCGGATGGCAGGCTGGGTCTGTACTACTCCGGAATCCCCAACGAGGCCTTGCAGGTCGGCAGCAAACTTCTCTAACGTGTTCGCATTCGTCGAGGAATATTCATTGTTCCGCAGCCTGATAAAGATATCCGCGTCGTTCCTACCAGGTTCGCGACTATATAGGTTTTCGTCAAACATCAGCGGCAGTAACTCGGGCAGTTGCAATGACACGCTGGCCAGCGCAGGAGCCTCCTTAAACGCCGCCAGCATGTTCATTGAATGAAGGTCACTGCCTTTCAATCTGCCGAATCCCCCGTTGTCGATGATCTGTACAGGGGCGCCCGCCAGGCGCAGCCGATCAAGAATGGCGGCCGTGACATCATCGACACCGGCTGTCAGAAATTCGCCCTTAGCAGCGATCGAAGTGATCTGGAGTTCGCGCGGAATCACTGTTGGATATGTCGCCCCCGCAAGCGCGAAGGCGGTTTTTGGACTCACTAATCCGAGACTGAGAAGCGCACCGCGCACTTCAGGCACGGCCGCGGCCAAGGTCGATTCGGATGCGGTAAATCCTGCGAGATCCGCATCCGTGCCATACCCCCGTATCCCGATCCAGCTCGCAACACTTGCTGCGGTCGCTTGCGTCGCCGAAAGGCGAAAAGGGGCCTGGTCGAACGTCACAGTTGGCTTATTGAAGAAGACTCCCATCAACGCGGCAAGTCCCCCACCTAAGGAATGACCGGTAAACACAATGTCGCCGCCGTAGGTCCGCTTTGCGGCCTCATAAAATTCGGCCGCCTGCTTCACTTGTAAGTCGGGAATTCCGAACGCCAGTGACCCATCCGCTATATAATCGCGTATGCCCCCCGGCAGCGTTCCGGCGTACGCGATGACAGTCTTTCCTGCGTACTCATATACGCTCGCCTCGAAACCAGTCGTGGGGTCGGCGTAGTGATCTAACAGTGTTGCCCCAGTAGGCAGTGGCGCTCTATTAGCCGCTGTCCGGCCTTCGAAGTATGTATGCGAGGCCAGTGCCGCAAGACCGGTTTCAAACGAGCTCATTGCATCGTCTCCTGATTTTCGAGCAGGTAGTTGAACGGTGGGCTGCAGCCCCGCATCTCAAAAGTTTGTGTCGTCAGCTTCCCAAAATCGATTCGATGACCGTGTGTGTAACCGTTGGCGCGTTGCATGGTGTGCTGCACGTTCAGATGCAGATTGTCAGTTTTCATGATCTCTTCGGCATCGAACGGCGTACTGATCACGTTTTGTCTGATCTTCTGTCCGCGTAGGTTCTCGATCGGTTCTTCCTTCCAGCCATGTTCCCCATATTGGTAAAGCAGAAAGGGCGGGCTCGGGCAATGACGCCTAAAGATAGCTCCGTACTCGAGCACCACGAGCAGCCGGGTGGTGTTGTGCTCGATCAGCAAGGCAACAGGGCGCAGGTCACGCGTGAAGTCCCACCGAATTTTCTGTCCCGTATCCGGGTGTTTGAATTCCAACCAACCAACGGATTCAGTCGGTGGTTGAAAGAGTTCGTGCGGCCCACCGAACTCCTGATGTCGCGTGAGAGTGACCACGCGCCCATCAGCAAGTTGCACATCTTCAGACCAATCTACTTTCTTGGTGCAGGCCGACGTCATGGTCAGCAATGCTATATACGTACAGATACGGACCGTTACCAGAACGCGTTTCATCTACTTTCCTGAAGGTTCCAGCAAATTGAAATTTCATTGACCACCTCATTATCTCCCGAGGCTGCCGGGCAGAAAATGAAGGCGGCTACAACCTTTCACCCCATAGATCTGAACAATCAATTCGCCAAGGTCGATTCTTCAAAAGCTCGCTCATCGCTCGCCTCCGGCCTCACTCGCTACCTGTCTGACAGGCGACAGCAGGTACTCGAGCACCGTGCGGCTGCCTTCGCGGATTTCGGCCTGTACCTGCATACCGGCGACAATTGGCAGATGCATTTCACTGACGTCGAGAGTCTGCCGCTGAAGCGATACAATCGCTTTGAAGGGCGACTGCAGCGTATCGGCCTTCGCTCGCTGGTCCGAGTTGGCATTGTCTTGGGTAGGCTGACCATTGGCTCGGGACGCATCCGCACTGAGCGTGGTCACTGAGCCTTCCAGCATCCCATACCGGGTGAACGGATAGGCGGACAGCTTGATGCGAACGGGCTGGCCCTCCCTTACGAAACCCACATCCTCATTGCGAATGTAGACCTCGGCCAGCAGTGGCTCCTCCTTGGGAACCAAGGTCAGCAGCACAGTCCCCGGTTGCACGACCGCGCCGATGGTCGTGGTGGCTAGCTCTTTGACGATGCCGTCCTGAGGCGCCCGTAGCTCCAAGAGGCCTTCACGGTAGCCCTGCTTACGGACTTCTTCCTCGAGCTGGTTGGCTTCGTTGAGGAGTTGGATGCGCTCCTGATTGAGTGAGCTCCGATACTCGCTCTCGAGCTGCAATAGTCTGTTTTGCTGGGCCCGCAAGGAGGATTCGAGCGACGCAACGGATGCCGCCTGCGATTTCAGATCCTGGGCATGCTCAACGGCGTTCCGTCTTTTCTCATCCGCGTCGAGAGATCCGACGAGCTTGTCCTTCGCCAATTTTTCATAGGCTTCAGCAGACTGTTCATAGCTGCCCTGCGTTCGCTCGAGTTTCGAAAGCGTCTCACGCGCTGCAGCCAGCTCTCCGACCGCACGCTCGCGGGTGGCCTCTTCTTGTGCGATCTGGTCACGATGGGCCCGCTCGCGGGCCGCGCCATCGGATCTGACCTGTGCGAAGAGAACCGGGTCATCGCTGGGATTACTTCTGAGAGTCAGGCCAGTCAGCTGTGCTTCGATTCTGCGCAACTCGAGGCGCTTCAGCGCAAGTTGTGAGACAGCAGAGCGATGGTCGGCCGACGCCACAGTGGGGTCCAGCCTCAACAGCACGTCGCCTTTGATGACGTTCTGACCTTCCTGAACGAGGATCTCTCGAACGACACCCGATTCAGCCGGCTGCACTACCTTCACATACGTCTCAGGGACGAGTCGTCCCTCGGCAACGGCCACGATATCCAGTCGGGCAAACGATGCCCATAGCAGGGTCACGCCAAACAAGGCACAGAGTGTCCACAGAACCATGCGGGTACTCTGGCCCGGGTCGCAGGCCGTGATCTCGAACAGTGCCGAGCGGATTCGAGGGCCCAGGCCCATGGCGGCGGGTGCTGGATCACTCGATGGTGAGGATGCTGGGGCCGCTGCGCTCATGCAGTCGCTGCCTTCTCACCCTCGGGGTCGCCATGTCGGTCAACGTTTACGACCGCCAGCTTGTCGCCAATTCGAACGACCTGATCTACCTGCAGGCTACGCGGCAGCTGGTGTGCAATGAAGACAATGGTGACACGGCCTTTGAGTGCGTTAATGGTGCGCCCCAGTTGCTCCGCCGTGAGCGGGTCGACACTACTCGTCGCCTCATCGAAGAGCAGCACTTTCGGTCCCTTCAACAGTGCACGGGCTATCGACAATCGTTGGCGTTGGCCACCGGACAATCCCACTCCCCGTTCACCGATGGTGGTTTGATATCCGCCCGGCAAGGTCTCAATGGCGGAATGGATCTCGGCCATCTTGCAGGCGGCGACTACTTGTTCGAATGAGGCATAAGGATTGGCGAGCTTGAGATTCTCCAGCAGGGTTCCGGAGAACAACACAGTTTCCTGAGGAACGACACCGAAGGTTGAGCGCAACTCGTTCGCCGAAAGATGATTGTGGTCGATGCCATCGATGCGGATGCGACCGCGGCTGGGGGCATAAAACCCCTGCAGGAGCTTCGCCAGGGTGGACTTGCCCGCGCCCGATGGGCCCATGATCACAGTGAGCTGTCCCGGAGGGACTAGCAGCGAAAACTCTTCGAAGAGCATGGGCTGCTGTTCGTTGTATCGAAACGCGAGTCCCTCTATTTCGACGCGCGCGGCCCCCGTCGCGGATCCGCGACGGGGCACGAGGTTGTAGCTCTCGGTGGGGGCATTCATGACATCCCCGAGGCGGGCAATCGACAGTCGCGTCTGCTGCCACTGCTGCCACAATCCCACCATTCGCAGCAGCGGTTGACTGATTCGACTGCTGAACATCTGAAAAGCAACCAGCATTCCGACGGTCAGACTCGAGGTGGTCATGACGATCCACGCTCCGACTATGAGCACCAGGGTGCTGCTGAGCTGGTCCAGCGTTGATGCCCAGGTGTTGTAGGTGTTTGCGAGCTGACGGGCCGAGATTCCCGACTTGAGGAGCTCGGCCAGCAGATCGCGATACCGCAGATTCAATTGCGGTTCCAACTGCAAAGACTTGACCGTCTCCATGCCGGCAATGTATTCGGTTAAAAACGCCTGATTGGCAGCTCCGCGCCGGAACTGCTCGTTCAAACGTCGTTGAAACACGGGGGCCACGAGCAAGCTCATCCCCGCGATCAGGATCACAATCGCGAGCACGATGAGCGTGAGCTTCATGCTGTACCAGAACATGATCGCCAGAAAGATCAGCAGGAAAGGCAGATCGAGCGCCAGTGTCACGGCGGCTGAGGCGATGAATTCTCTAACTGTTTCAATGCCTTGTAGGCGCGCCGCAATGACGCCGGTGGGCCGCGTGTGGAAATAAACGAGGGGAAGCCGCAACAGATGATTGAACACATGGCTGCCCAGTACCGCGTCTATCCGTCGGCCGGTGTGTAACACGAGGTGTTGGCGGATCCAGGTCAGGGCCGAGGTGAACAAGAGGAACACCGCCATTCCCACGCCCAGCGCAATGAGTGTGCTTTCGGTGCGATGAACTACGACTTTGTCGATGATGACTTGGGTAAATAGCGGCGTCGCGAGCGCCATCAACTGCAGTACCAGGGAGGCGAGGAGCACATCACGCCAGATACGCCGGTGTTTGAGCAGCTCAGGGACGAACCATCGAAGACCAAAACGACCGGTCTGGAAATGCAAGCTGTCGGGATCAGCTACGTCGACCGCCTGCGGCGAGAGGGAAAGCACCTCTCCGAGATACCGAGGTGCGAGATCACTCAAACGGGTTGCGACTGGGCCATCAGTGCCGCGCGCGAGAAGCGAAACGTGAGTGTCACCGACGTTTAGAATCAGCGCCCACGAATCGTTTGCAGGTACATTGGAACCATCGGTTCCGGCCGGCTCAGGAGAGGCCCGCAACCGCACAGCAATGGGAAGTCGCCAAGAAAGAGCGGCCTGCAGAGAGCAATGGCGCGTTTCTGCAGTCAAGCCGAGCTCATCCGCAGCCTGTTGCAGGTCCTGTTTGCTGATAGGAGGGGGATAACGCTGGGCAAACAGCGCAGCGTTGAAGGCTCTGCGATGAAGCGCGGAGAACGAAGACACGAGCCACAACGCTTCATCCAGCGTCAGTGCCCGCTCCCCTTGCCCGAAGGCTGAAGCGCCGATGCGCGCTGTCAGGTCAGGTTGCCCGCAGCGACTCACCGAGAAACGGGGGTGGATCTAGACTTCCCGAAAGCCGGCTCAGTTCCATCGCGCTCCCTTCCTTTCCATCACTCTTCTTGTATTACGACAGCCACTTGGATGGCACCGGGTGGCAACTGACCACCCTCAAACAAGCTTTCCTAGACCTTTCGGGGAACTTAACATGAGGCCAAAGTCGGAAGCAATTGCGGTATGTCAAAAAGAGAGCGCTCACCAAAGTCCTTCACAATGGGCAGCCGGTTCGCCTGAAATTCACAAACACTCAATATAGACCCCTTCGGATTCGCTAGCGTCGGTCGGTGAGGCGCGCCACCCAACAGAGGCGGCGAACCGGCACGCTGCTATATCGGCATCTCGAGGGGTCATGGAGGAAGACATTCAACTTCATCGATGAACCTTCTGGACTGCCGTGATTGAGTTGATCAGATCTCGTGGGGGTGATGGGCCAGCGCCCTCTGCAGCTCATCCGACATGAACGCGGAATCACTTTGGGACGCCAGCTTGGATGAAGGTGGCGCAGTCAATTGCTCAACGGTGGGGCAGACGGATCTCGAACCCGTGCCCCCAGCGCTAAGCCTGGAATACTCGGACACCCGACGCTGAGCTCTGCTGGGTGCGTTGGCGCCTAAACGTGGGGCGTCGCGCATAGTTCTCGGGGATTTCCAACTCACGGGAATTAATTGTATTGCGATCCGTATCAATGAGCCCATTTCGGGTCTCGAAGATTTCGGAGATCCTTGCACAGCACTTAGCGCCAAGTCACCAACAGTCATCCCGACGTCTTGATTGGCCCTGATATTCCTACGTTGTGACAATGCATCGAACAATGACGCTGCAAGCCGCGCGACTTTTACGTCCAAGTGATGCATCCATGTACCTGGGGATGAATAAGAACCAGTTCAACACGTTGGTACGGCCCAAGGTCACACTCTTCCGTCTAGGGAAACGCGCGATTGCGTTCGACAGGCTTGAATTAGATGCTTGGGCGGAGGAATATCGCCGATGCAACGGCCGCTCTGCCCTCAAACAGGAGGAAGAGCGATGTCAAAGCGAGTACCTGGTCTCATCAAGAGACCCAAAGCCGGTGGCGGCTTTGAATGGCACATTGATAAACGGATCAAAAATCATGGACGACTTTGTGACAGCACTGGAACGGACGATGAGGAAAAAGCCGCGGCATACCTGACGAAACGGCTTGAGGAGATTCGCAGCGCCAAGGTGTTTGGCATAAGGCCACGAAAGACGTTCAGAGAGGCAGCCACGAAATATCTGACAGACTTTGCACACAAGCCCGGAATCAGTCGGGCGGCGACCGCCTTGAAGGATATGGACAAGTTTATTGGCGATAAATGGATCGATCAAATCCACAACGAGACCTTCAAGTCATATATCGAAGCACGGCAAAAACCGAGCGCTGGCCTCAAGGGAAAGAAGCTGCGCAAAGGTCTGGCCATCGGTACGATCAATCGCAATTTGGGTGTTGCTCGTCGGATCCTGCGGTTGTGCGAGCGGCTTTGGCGAGACGAAGACACCGGGATCAGTTGGTTGGCACATGCGCCTCTGATCCAACTTCTCGACGATTCAAACGCTCGTACAGCGTACCCGATCAGTTGGGCCGAGCAGGATCTGTTCTTCGGGAAGCTGACGGAGCATCTGCGGGACATGGCCGAGTTCGACGTGAACACGGGATTGCGGGATCAAGAGTTGTGCGGACTGCAGTGGGATTGGGAACATCGTGTGCCCGAGCTGGACGCGCCTGGGATCAAGCGGTCGGTGTTCGTATTGCCTGCCGTCAAGAACAAGAACAGACAGGCCCGTGTGGTCGTTCTGAACGATCCGGCTCAGGCGATTATCGAGCGCAAGCGCGGTCAGCATCCGGTCTATGTCTTCACGTGGACCAACGACAATGGGGTGCGGAATCGGACGGGGCGGATGCGCAATTCCGGGTGGGTGAACGCCCGGAATCGTGCCGCCGAGGCGTACCCTGCCGTCTTCGGGAAGGAGGCCCCGCCCGGCTTTCGCGATTTGCGGGCACACGATCTGCGGCATACGTTCGGTCGCAGGCTGCGGTCGGCGGGCGTCAGCAAGGAGGACCGAAAGGACCTGTTAGGTCACAAATCGAGGGATGTGACGACCGACTACAGTGCCGGAGAACTGATGAACTTGATCAGGGCCGCCAACCTCCTGGTTCGGTCGAAAGACAGCCCTACGCTTACCGTATTGCGGTTGGTTGCGTGAGCGCGGGACGTGAGTCCCGCAAAACTCCCGCAGGACCAGTGGGTGCCTTTTGCGGGAGTCTGTTAAGTAGTTGATCTGGTTGGTGCGCGCTGACGGGATCGAACCGCCGACATTCGCCTTGTAAGGGCGACGCTCTACCAGCTGAGCTAAGCGCGCATTGCAGGAAAGGAAGGAAGCGAAGGGTACGCGAACCGTACCCTCCGCTCAACAGGACTCAATCAGTGGGCGGGGACCGGCTGCTTCACCGTCCGCCGGCCGTTACGCCCTTTTGGGCGCTTGTCGTCCGCCGCGGCGGCAGCCGGCGCGGGCGGCTCGACCGCCTCGATTCCCGGCTGGGTGGTCAGGGCCACCGTCAGCACCTCGTCGATCCACTTCACCGGCTTGATCTCGAGATTGCCCTTGATGTTGTCGGGTATCTCCACGAGATCCTTCTGGTTCTCATCCGGAATCAGGACCGTCTTGATCCCACCCCGATGAGCCGCCAGCAGCTTCTCTTTGAGGCCGCCGATGGGGAGAACCTCACCGCGCAGGGTGATTTCGCCCGTCATCGCCACGTCCGAACGCACCGGAATCTTGGTCAGCGCTGAAACCAGCGCCGTGCACATTCCGATACCGGCGCTCGGGCCGTCCTTCGGAGTGGCGCCTTCCGGGATGTGCAGGTGGACGTCGAGCTTCTGATAGAACTCCTGCTCGAGCCCGAGGATGGCGGCGCGGCTGCGAACCACGGTCATCGCCGCCTGGATGGACTCCTGCATCACCTCGCCCAGTTGGCCGGTGTGTTGCAACTTGCCCTTGCCTGGCACAACCGCGGCTTCGATCGTCAATAACTCGCCGCCCACTTCTGTCCAGGCGAGTCCGGTGACCTGACCCACCCGGTTGAGGTCCTCGGCCTTGCCGTAACGGAAGCGCTTCACGCCGAGGAACTTGTCGAGGTTCTTCGGGTTGACACCCACCGTCTTCTGATCCTTCTTGTGAAGCAGCATCTGCTTCACGGCCTTGCGGCAGATCTTCGCGACTTCACGCTCGAGGTTACGAACACCGGCTTCGCGCGTGTAGTAACGCACGATATCCAACAGCGCCGGGTCGGAAACCTTCAGCTCGTCATCCTTCAAACCGTTGTTCTTCATCTGCTTCGGCACGAGGTACCGGCGCGCGATGTTCATCTTCTCGTCTTCCGTGTAACCGGGCAGACGGATGACTTCCATGCGATCGAGCAACGGAGCCGGAATGTTCAGGCTGTTGGCCGTGCAGACAAACATCACTTCCGACAGGTCGAGATCGACCTCGAGGTAATGATCGTTGAACGCGGCGTTCTGCTCGGGATCCAACACTTCCAACAGCGCCGAGGACGGATCGCCGCGGAAGTCCATGGACATCTTGTCGATTTCGTCGAGCAGGAACAGCGGATTGTGGACACCCGCCTTGGACATGTTCTGCACGATCTTGCCGGGCATCGAGCCGATGTACGTACGGCGATGACCACGGATCTCGGCCTCGTCCCGCACGCCGCCCAGGGACATGCGAACAAACTTGCGGTTGGTCGAGCGCGCGATGCTCTGACCCAGCGAGGTCTTACCAACACCTGGAGGTCCGACCAGGCACAGGATCGGGCCACGCAGCTTGTCGACCCGCTGTTGGACAGCGAGATACTCGATGATGCGTTCCTTGACCTTCTCCAGGCCAAAGTGGTCCTCGTCCAACACCTTCTCGGCGCGGGCGATGTCCTTGATGATCTTGGTCCGCTTCTTCCACGGCACCTTGACCAGCCAGTCAATGTAATTGCGGACAACGGTCGCCTCGGCGGACATCGGCGACATCATCTTGAGCTTGTTGAGCTCACCCGTGGCCTTCTCGCGTGCCTCTTTCGGCATGCCGGCCTTGGCGATCTTCTGCTCGAGCTCGGTGATCTCGTTACCACCCTCGTCCATCTCGCCGAGCTCTTTCTGAATGGCCTTCATCTGCTCATTCAGGTAGTACTCGCGCTGGGACTTCTCCATCTGCGCCTTGACGCGGCCGCGAATGCGCTTCTCGATCTGCAGCACGTCCATCTCGCCTTCGATGGCGACCAGGATGTGCTCGAGACGCTTCCTGACATCCAGGATCTCGAGGACTTTCTGCTTCTCGGCGAGCTTGAGCGACATGTGCGCGGCCACCGTGTCAGCCAGGCGCCCCGCATGCTCGATCCCCGCCAGCGCCGTCAGCACTTCCGGCGGCACCTTCTTGTTCAGCTTTACGTACTGCTCGAACTGCGAGATGACAGAGCGCGCGAGCACATCCATCTCACGTTCGTCATACGCTTCCTGATCCGGCAGAAGTGTCACATCCGAGGAGTAATGTTCCCCGGCGTGAAGCTTCTCGATGCGCGCGCGGTCAACACCTTCGACGAGAACCTTGACGGTACCGTCGGGAAGCTTCAACAGTTGCAGAATAGTTGCGACGGTACCGATGCGGTACAGATCGTCCGCCTTCGGGTCATCAACGTCAGCCTGCTTCTGCGCGACCAGCATGATTCGCTTGTCGGTCCGCATGGCAACGTCCAACGCCTGTATCGACTTCTCGCGGCCGACAAACAGGGGGATGACCATGTGGGGATAAACGACGACATCCCGGAGCGGCAGCACCGGCACGTTTTCGATGCCGGTCGAGGTTGGATTCACAGTGGGTACTTCAGACACGCTCGAGCCCTCGATGAAGATGGGACACGGCTCCTGGTGCGAGCAGGAACCGGCGTAAATATGAGTCTAACGGGAAATGGACCCAAAGAGCATGCGGCGCTGTTCCGAAACAGCGCCGCGCTGATCCTGGACTGGGCCAAGAACGGAAGGAACGGTCAGTGATGGTTGGTTCCGGACGCCCGGCGCGGCTCGTCGACGCTGGCAAGCCTGCCGTCGTCTGTGCCGTACACCACGTAGGGTTTGGTCTGGCCCTCAATGACTGTCTCGTCAATCACTACCTTCGACACATTACGCATGGAAGGCAGCTCATACATTGTGTCGAGCAGCACGGTTTCGAGAATTGTCCGCAAACCACGTGCACCGGTCTTGCGTTGCATCGCCCGGTTGGCGACCGCACGCAGGGCTTCGTCCCGGAACTCGAGCTCGGCACCTTCCATCTCAAACAACCGCCGGTACTGCTTCGTCAGCGCGTTCTTCGGCTCGGTCAGGATGGAAATCAATGCCACTTCGTCGAGCTCATCCAGGGTCGCAACGACCGGCAAGCGGCCGACGAACTCGGGAATGAGGCCGTACTTGATCAGGTCCTCGGGCTCGGCATCATGGAACAGGTCGCTGCCATGCGGGCGCGTACTCATGTCACGCACTTCGGAGGTGAAGCCGATACCGCCCTTCTGCGTACGGTTGAGAATGATCTTCTCGAGACCGGCAAACGCGCCGCCACAGATGAACAGGATGTTGGAAGTGTCCACCTGCAGGAATTCCTGCTGCGGGTGCTTGCGGCCGCCCTGCGGAGGCACGGAAGCGATGGTGCCTTCGATCAGCTTCAACAGCGCCTGCTGCACGCCTTCACCGGACACGTCACGGGTGATCGACGGGTTGTCCGACTTGCGCGAGATCTTGTCGATTTCGTCAATGTAGACAATACCGGTCTGCGCCTTCTCGACGTCGTAGTCGCACTTCTGCAGCAGCTTCTGAATGATGTTCTCGACGTCCTCACCAACATAACCCGCCTCTGTCAGCGTGGTCGCGTCGGCAATCGTGAACGGGACGTTGAGCAGACGGGCGAGCGTCTCGGCGAGGAGCGTCTTGCCGCAGCCCGTCGGGCCGATCAGCAGGATGTTGCTCTTCGCGATCTCGACATCGTCCTTGGAGCGCGCGCCACCCGTGCGGGTCTGCAAGCGCTTGTAATGGTTGTAGACGGCAACGGACAGCACCTTCTTGGCGCGTTCCTGGCCGATGACATACTCGTCGAGAACCTTCTTGATCTCGTGGGGCTTCGGGAGCTTGTCGCGGGCGCGCTCGGCGCGATCCTCGAGCTCCTCCCGGATGATGTCGTTGCACAGCTCGACACATTCGTCGCAGACGAATACAGAGGGGCCGGCAATCAACTTCCGAACTTCGTGCTGACTTTTCCCGCAGAAGGAGCAGTACAGAAGTTTTCCGTCGTCGTGGCGGCCGCGGGAATCTTCACTCATCGAAAGTCCTCATGAGCGCGCAGCTCGATCTCGTTATAGCACGGCCGCAAGCCGTGAGGCAAAGCGCTGGCGCACCGCTAAGCCCTTGTGTTGACGAGGATTGTATGGCCGAAATCACTGTTGTGGGTGCAACCTTTACATTTTCTACAATCTGGTGCGCCGTGGCGCGAGTTCCCATATTCCATCAGAGGTAGTCCGGACGGGTAGGTCCACCCCACCCGTCCCAGAAGGGACTACTTGCCGCTGGGCGAGGTGATCACTTCCCCCCGCTTCTCCAGCACGCGGTCAATCAGACCGTACTTCACTGCCTCGTTCCAATCCATGAACCGGTCGCGATCCGTATCTTGTTTAATGCGATCGACGCTCTGGCCTGTGTGCTTGGCCAGTATTTTGTTCAGTCGATCACGCGTTTCCAGCATTTCCTTGGCGTGGATTTCCATGTCCGCCGCCTGGCCCTGGAAGCCGCCCAGGGGCTGGTGAATCATCACGCGCGCATGGGGCAGGCAGTAACGCTTGCCTGCGTGCCCTGCAGCAAGAAGTACGGCACCCATGCTGGCCGCCTGGCCGATGCAGATGGTGCTCACGTCCGGCTTGATGAATTGCATGGTGTCGTAAATAGCCAAGCCCGCGGTCACGACTCCACCGGGTGAGTTGATGTACAGGGAGATGTCCTTATCGGGATTCTCCGACTCCAGGAACAGGAGCTGTGCCACCACGATGTTGGCCATATAGTCGTCCACGGGGCCGACCACGAAAATCAGGCGTTCCTTGAGAAGGCGGGAATAGATGTCATACGCACGTTCGCCGCGGGCCGTCTGCTCGACGACCATGGGAACGAGATTCAGCGCACGCTCAATCATTGGTGTGTCTCACTGTTCGGTTCAATGTTCTGACCGAAGCCGGTCAGGTCCTTGAAGGTCATAGGTTTGTCCGTAACCTGCGCGTGGTCCACGATCCAGTCCACGACTTGATCCTCGAGGACGACGGATTCCACCTGGCGCATGGCATCGGCATTCTGGATATACGCACGCCGAGCCTCATCCGGATTCGGGTATTGGGCAACCAGGTCATTCAGGCGGGCCTGAACCCGCTCGCGATCCACCTTGATGCCTTGCGTCTGCACAATCTGGCCCATCAACAGTCCCAGGGCTGCACGGCGCCGTGCCTGGTCCTCGAAAACCTCACGCGGGGGAACCTGGCTGGCGTCCTTGGCGCCGATCCGACGCGCAGCATCCACCTGCAATCGCTGCACCTGCTCATCAATCATTGAGCGCGGCACTTCGAACGTGTTCTCCCGATAGAGGGCATCCATCACCTGCGCGCGAACGCGGTTGCGGATGACGTCACCCAGCTCGCGTTCCATGCTCTTCCGCACCTCATCACGCAACGCTGGAATCCCACCTTCGTCCACACCGTACGCGCGGCAGAACTCGTCGTCCACTTCAGGAAGACTCTGCTGTTCCACCTTCTTGATGGTGACTTCGAGCTGGGCTGTCTTGCCCGCAATCTGCTTGTTGGGGCTATCCGCGGGGAAAGAAAGGGTTACCGTCCGTTTTTCACCGACAGTGGCACCCTTGAGTCCCTCTTCC